>Ga0116156_10004426_pt1 | contig 11924 bp, 7 predicted proteins | sample AD_UKC045_MetaG_FD_89891 | JGI IMG/M metagenome (GOLD analysis project Ga0116156, IMG submission 89891) | Active sludge microbial communities of municipal wastewater-treating anaerobic digesters from USA - AD_UKC045_MetaG | ecosystem: Engineered > Bioreactor > Anaerobic > Digestate | place: USA... | reverse complement strand
TTCTTCAGCTCTCTAATTTTTTTGGAAGCCTCTATTCCATTTATATCAGGCATTCTAATATCCATTAAAATTAAAGTAGGCATATTTTTATTGATAATAGAAAGAGCAGAAGAAAAGGAGTTCGCTTCCAAAACATTCATCCCAAATTCGGTTAAAAATATTTTGGCTATTTCTCGGTTATTGTCAATATCATCAATAATTAAGATATTATGTTTTTCAAATGTTATTTCTTTAACATCATCATTAAAAATTTTAATGGTGTTATCTTGGTTAAAAGATAATTCGACATTATTTAATGTTACAATAAAAGTTGTTCCTTTATTTACTTCGCTTTCAACAGAGATATCACCCCCCATTAAATTAACAAGTCTTTTGCTTATTGCCAAGCCAAGTCCAGTACCCCCGTATTTTTTTGTTTCCCCGTTTGCAACTTGTCTGAACGATTCGAAGATTAATTTAAAATGCTCTCGGCTTATGCCTATACCTGTATCGGATACTTTTATTATCAAAGTTCCGGTATTAAGTCTATTGATGTTGGGGATGTAATTAGCGCATATTGTAATTTCCCCTTTGTCTGTAAATTTTACGGCATTCCCCACTAAATTAAATACAACTTGTCTAAGTCTAATTTCATCAATTATAAAATTATTGCATGTATCAAAATTTATCTCTGTTTTTTGTAAAATATTTTTGCTTGACGCTTGTTGGGAGAAAATTTGTTGAATTTCTTTAATTAGGTTATTTAAGTTTACCGGTTCTTTAAATATTTCGATACGACCGGATTCAATTTTTGATAGATCAAGAATATCGTTAATTAAAGCCAATAAAGTTTTTCCGCTTAATAAAATATTATTTACAAAATTTTTCTCCTGCGGAGTTTTGACCATGTTCAAAAGTATTTCGCTAAAGCCTAAAATTGCATTCATCGGGCTACGAATTTCGTGGCTCATGTTTGCAATAAATTCCGATTTGGATGCGTTTGCTCTTTCTGCAAGCTCTTTTGCACTCATAAGCTCGCATTCAAAATTTCGGCGAAATAATGCACCCGAAACTATTTCGGCAGCCAATCGTAATAAGGCAATATATTCAAATTCCCACTCACGTTGTTGTTTAACCGAATCGAAACCGATAAATCCAATTAATTTATCCGCAAAAAATATAGGAATTGTAAGTAGAGATACAATTCCTTGTGGTTCCAATATCTCTTTTTCGGCGTAATATTCTTCCTCAATTTTAGCTACATCGGGAATATAAACATATTCGTTGTTGTTAAACTTTTCAAACCATCGCGGAATAATATTATTGGGGATATTTTTTAAATTATCAATTTCCGAAGTTACACCTTCGGCACACCACTCGTAAGTATTATTCATAGTGCTATTTGAATAATCAAATTCAAATATATATACCCTGTCAACATTAGAATAATCACCAAGCATATTTAAGGCTTGGTTAATAGAACTTGATATTTCGTTAAAGTTGGATTGTATTAAAAGCGAAGAAATTTCGTTTATCAGCGAATGTAATAAATTTAAAGCAAAAATCTTTTCTTCCATTTCTTTACGGCTCGAAATATCCGTAATAGTTCCGCTAACCGAAATAGGTTGTAGGTTGTTATCGTTTAATAACTGAGCGAATATTTCAACCCATTTTATTTCGTTGTTTTTAGTTAATAATTTGGTTTCAAATTTGCAGTAATTTCTATCTCGTGAAAGTAACTCTCTAAAATAAATTTTGTTTTTTTGAATTTCGTAAGGGACAAGGAAATTTTCAAACGATTTATGTAAACTTTCCTCAATAGTGAATCCGGAAATTTCTGCCCAAACAGGATTTAAAAATAACCATTCTCCTTTATCGTTAGTCTGAAAAACTACTTCTTTTAAACTGTTTACAACTAATCGGTATTTTGCCTCACTTTCATTTAATGCTTTTTGAGTATTTATAGCATCGGTAATATCTCTACTTACGCCTATAACTCCAATAATTTCGTTTTTACTGTTCCTTAAAGGCGATTTTGTGGATAAAAAAGTTTTGGTTTTGCCGCTATAATGTGTAACCGTGTTTTCGCAAATTAGATTGGTTCCCGTTTGCATTACTATTCTATCTTGCTCTATAAATGTTTTAGCACTATTAACATCAAATAAAGAGTAATCATCTAAACCAATAATTGCGGAAGCTGGTAGGTTATGATACTGTTCAAATTCTTTATTACACTTTAAATAAACACCATTTAAAGACTTTGCAAATACCATATCGGGCAAATTTTCCAGCAAAGAATTTAACAATGATGTTTGGCTTTCAACCACAATAGAATCGGCAACGCTATCGGTTATATCGGTTGCAATGCCATGTATATAATCCGGTCTGCTTAAATCACCTTCCCAGAATGCAAAATGGTTTTTTATCCAACGTATTTCACCCGATTTATGAACAATTCGATGTTTAACAATCAAAAATTTCTTTTCTTTAACCTCATTCATCTTTTCAACAACAAGTTGTCTATCTTCTTTATAAACGCATTTATACCAGAGGTTTTCAATTTCAAAAAAATCGTTAACAGAATATCCATACATTCTTTCAACCGCAGAATTTAAAAAAACAGTGTTGTAATTGGGCAAAGCAACAGTCCAAACCATTTGATCGGTATAATCTATAATACGATTTAATAATTCAAGTTTGTTTTCGGTTGTTGTGCGGTTATTACTTTTTAACAAAAAACATAAAAATACTACATATGTTTTATTTTCAATAAATAGTTTATTAATTGTAATTTTAAAAAACAATTTATTTCTTGTTGCGTATGCAGTTTTAATTCTTCCTGTATTAATTTCATTAATAAGATTGTGAATGGGTATTGAATTAAAGTTAAAAACGCTAAAAATACTTTTATCAATAATCTCATTTTCATTGAATTCAAATTTTAAGTCGTCTTCTAAAATATTATTAACAGATACAATTTGTAACTTGGAATTTAACGTAAGTACAATATCGGGATTCATAATAATTTATATCCTTTAGTATCATTTTTTTTAATGCAAACAATAAAATAATTAAATAATTAAAAAAATAAAAGAAAAAACAAATTTAGTGAGATATAAAAAAGGGGGGAGTATTACTTGTTAATTATTCATCAGAATCAATATAATCCTTAAAATATAAATTAAAGTTGGTTAAATCTTGTTCTTCAATATTAAAGCTTACTATATCGGCAAAATTGTTTAGAACAACAACGGCATTTATGCTGGCGTCTTTTGATTCCAAATCAGCAATTTTAGAAGCAACGTTTAAGTTTAAAATTTTAATATCGTCATAAATTTTTTGTAATTCAAATAAATCCCAATCGGGTTGTTTACCGTTAATTTTTTTTATGAATTGGGCAAGTAAATACATCGAAAAAACCTTATATTCGGTTTCTTCCAAAGTAGCAAAGGGAAGATGAAAACGGACCATTGGTTTTAATTTAACCATAATTGGGCAACCGCTAGTAACCATTAATATCCCAATTAAGCTACTCACACCGCTTTGAACATCCGTTTTTTTATAATAGCCTCGTTCATCTGAATTAACATCAATAAATACTTTATCAAACGAAGATACATTATTAAAAGATTTAATTACACAATTTAAGTTTACCGCAACAGGGCAATAATTAAACTCGCTACTATTTAATGGGCAATGTGGGCACTTAAAGTTTTCCAATTTTGTCCATTCGGGGTACTCGGTATTATCCCGCAAAAGATTCATAGTTAACGGTTCGATTTTTATATGAAAAGTTATTTCTCGCTCATCTTCAAACTTAAACTTGAACGAATAATTAATTAAATCTTTTTTAGTGTACATTTTGCATGTCAATTATTATTATGGCTATATTATCGTAATAATTTAACAAAAATTCAATATAAAGCGAAAAATAATTTAATAAATGTGCTTTAAAATACAAAAAAATCGGACTAAAGGTCTTATAACTAATCGGAAACCATCGTATAAAACAATTTTAAAAGTGCATAATTTTACAAATCTAATAAAATTGTATTGAATAAAAAAATAATATTGTGTAATTTGCAAGTCAATTTTAAATTTTTGCGGAATAGAGTAAGATGAAATTCAAAAGAAGAACCCATACGTGTAGCGAGTTAAGAGAAGAACATATTGGACAAGATGTAGTGCTTAACGGTTGGGTAGATAACCGAAGAGACTTAGGCGGAGTTATTTTTATCGATTTACGAGATAGGTACGGAATTACGCAGATAGTTTTTGAACCGACTTTTAACTTACTTGCGCACGAGGCAGGTAAAGATTTAAGAAGCGAATTTGTAATTTCGGTTGAAGGTAAAGTGCGTAAAAGACCCGAAGGTACCGAAAACGCTCAGCTTTCTACAGGAAATATTGATGTTATGGTAGAAAAATTAATTATTCTTAATAGTGCTGCTACTACTCCGTTTCAAATTAAAGATGATATTGATGTAAACGAAGATTTGCGATTAAAATATAGATATTTGGATTTAAGACGTTCTAAATTGCAAAACAATTTATTAATGCGCCATAAAGTTACTCAAATTGCTCGTGAGTATTTTGATAAAAATTCCTTTATAGAAGTGGAAACTCCGGTATTAATGAAAAGTACACCCGAAGGTGCACGTGACTTTTTAGTACCCAGCCGTTTGCATAAAGGTAAGTTTTACGCTTTACCTCAATCACCGCAACAATACAAACAATTGTTAATGGTAGCCGGCATGGATAGATATTTTCAAATTGTTAAATGTTTTAGAGACGAAGATTTGCGAGCAGATAGACAGCCGGAATTTACTCAAATAGATGTTGAAATGTCGTTTGTTGATACCGAAGACGTATTTGAAATGGTTGAAGGTTTGATGCAAAAACTTTATAAAGATATAAAAAATTATGATTTAAAACTTCCTTTGCAAAGATTATCGTTTGACCAAGCAATGGAAAAATATGGTAGCGATAAACCAAATTTGAAGTTTGGATTAGAAATGGTAAAATTAAACGATGTTTTTCAAAATTCCGAATTTAGAGTTTTTAAAGAAGCCGTAGAAAACAACGGAATTATTACATCGCTTTTGGCTAAAGGATGCGGAGATTATACTCGTAATCAGTTAGATGTTTTAACCGATTTTGTTAAAAAGCTTGGTGCAGGCGGTTTAATTTGGATGAGAGTTAAAGAAGATGGACTTGAAGCTCCTATTGCAAAATTCCTTACAGAAGAAGAAAAAGAAGGAATAATTAACAAATTGAACGCAAAACCGGGCGATTTGATTTTTATGCTTTCGGGTACAAAGTTAAAAACTTTAAGTATTATGGGGCATTTACGTTTGGAAATGGCAAAACGAATGAATATTATTCCTACCGATGATACGCCCGCATTATTATGGGTTACCGATTTTCCGTTGTTTGAGTGGGATGAAGATACAAAACGTTATTACGCAATGCATCACCCATTTACATCTCCGGCGGTTGAAGATATTCAGTTTATGGAAACAGACCCGGGTAAAGTAAAAGCACGTGCTTACGACTTAGTTTTAAACGGTAACGAAATTGCCGGCGGAAGTATTAGAATACACGATAATAAGTTACAAAAAATAATGTTTAAAGCACTTGGAATTTCCGAAGAAGAAGCTGAAGAAAAATTTGGTTCGTTGTTAGGTGCATTTAAATACGGAGCTCCTCCTCACGGCGGTATCGCTTTCGGATTAGATAGATTAGTTATGTTGTTTGCCGGAGAACACTCTATTAGAGATGTTATGGCTTTCCCAAAAACTTCAAGCGGAATGTCTTTAATGGATGATTCGCCATCACATGTTGATGATGACCAGTTAAAAGAACTACATATTAAAATAAGATAATTATTTATTAAAATTTAATAAAAAAGTGCCCAACCTTAAAAATGAGGTTGGGCTTTTTTATTTTAATTATTGAAAGGAATTCAGATGTTTTATATTTATCTAATTAAGTTTAATAAAATAATATTCCGGAAACTTAATAAACTTAAGAACAAATATCATTAAAAATAATTAAACAACCATAATTAAATTAATGTAAAGGGAATTATTGATTAATTTTATCTATAATTTTATTCCCCAAATTATTAATTATCTTCCTGTAAATATTAATTTTAAAACAATAAAAAGAGGAATAGTTAAATTATAATAATTCCTTAACTAATTGGAGAGAAAAATTTGATTTTATAATGTTCCGGATAATTTAAAAAAAATAAAAATTGTTTATAAAACTATTGTTATAATATGATTAAGAAAAGTTGAAGTGAGATAACTTAATTATTCAGCAAACATTTTAAATTGTTTAAATAACTCGATAGCCATTTCAAAAGGAAAACGAGTGCGAGTTAAAAATGCTTCATCTCGTTTATCAATTGACGGTTCATCTTCCCACTCTAAGTTAGAATTAAGCACTTTATTGTTGGTAGTATCAATAATAGCCCAATTGGATACACCGTTAATTCTGGATTTCATAATCAAATGAATTTTGTCCTGTAATCCAAATCTTAATGCACTATCGAACCATTTTGCTTTTTGTTCTGTTGTCATAATAAAATCATAGTTTTTATATTATATTATCGTAATAAAATAAAAAAAATTTAGTAATTATATGAGCACTTTGCAAATTATTTTGTTTTTGGTTTCGGGGTTAGTTTTATTAGTGGTGGGAGGAGAAATATTGGTAAGAGGTAGTGTGGGCTTGGCAAAAAGGTTTAACGTAAGTCCCTTAATTATCGGGTTAACCATTGTTTCTTTCGGCACATCTTCTCCTGAATTGTTGGTAAGTGTAAAAGCTGCAATATCCGGTTATGCATCAATTTCGTTAGGGAACGTGATTGGCTCTAATATCGGTAATATTGCAGTTATACTGGGTATTGCATCATTAATATATCCAATTTCTATAAGTAGGCAAATAATTAAAAAAGAGATGCCTATAATGATTGTAGTAACTTTATTATCAATACTGTTTTTATTAGACGGAAATTTAACAAGATTTGAAGGATCTATTTTTTTTATAGGGCTGATAGCTTACGTAGTTATTGGGTATAAACTTTCTAAAACGCACGCCAGCGAAGAGGTACCTTCTTCCGAAGTTGAAGCAATAAAGCCAATTAGCTTTGGAATTGCTGCAATTTTTATAATAGTCGGTTTATTAATGTTGGTATTTGGTGGCAACTTATTTGTTGATGGTGCCGTTGAGATTGCAAAAAAGCTAAAATTAAGTGAAGCCGTTATTGGATTAACTATAGTTGCAATAGGTACTTCTTTACCGGAGCTTTTTACTTCATTAATTGCAGCTCTAAAAAAAGAAGCGGATATAGCTATTGGCAATATTATTGGTAGTAATATTTTTAACTTAATTGGCATATTGGGATTAACATCTATTATCCATCCGATACAAACGGAAAGTATAAGTATAATTGATTATGGGTTAATGTTTTTATTAACTTTATTCTTGTTCCCGTTGCTTAAAACCGGAATGAAATTATCACGATTGGAAGGGTTGTTTTTACTAATAATTTATATTGTATATATTGTGTTTTTATTGTTTTATCAATAAATATTTAGTTTGTCTCTGTGTATGAATATAATATTTATAACTTTTGCTAAATAATTATTTAAGTAACGTTAACAAAAAGTTTTACTTTTTTGTTAAATGATTTTTAATTGTAACAAACTTTAATATTTATTTGGTTAATGAAAGGCGATAATGAATAAATTTATTGTAAATTATTGCAAATTAATATTTTAAGCATTAAATTTATAATAATTATTATTCATTATTATTTATTATGAGAAATTATGAAAAAATCTTTACTAATATTTTTACTATTTCTTTGCTTTCGGATTTTGGCTCAAGATGACTTATACGTTAATAATGTTTTAAGTTCCGTTAACACTGATAGTTTAATGAAATATGTTAAAGAATTATCGTGGGTAAATCCGGTTTTAATATCAGGCACGTATTATTCAATCACTTCAAGGCATAAAAATTCTCCCACTAACGATATAGCGGCAACATATTTAAAGCAAAAACTTCAAAGTTACGGATTAACTACATTTGACCAAAATTTTAGCACTACCGGAAGAAATGTATATGGGGTACAGACCGGCACTTTATTTCCCGAACAAAAATATATAATTTGTGCACATTACGATGATATGCCGGCAGGTAATAACGCTCCCGGTGCCGATGATAATGCAAGCGGTTGTGCCGCTGTTATTGAAGCGGCTAGAATACTATCTAAATACAATACATTATATACTATAGTATATGTGTTTTTTGATGAAGAAGAACAAGGGCTAATAGGAAGCACGTATTTTGCAACTCAAGCACGTAATAATAACGAGTTGATTTTAGGTGTTTTAAATGCAGATATGATTGCTTGGGATAATAACAATGACGGTAAAATAAACATTCATACTAAAAATGTTGCCAATTCGGTGGCTATTGCCAACAATATGAGTTCATTTAATACAAATTATTCAATTGGATTAAATGCACAGATATACAACCCGGGTTCAAGTGCCAGTGACCACGCTTCGTTTTGGAATAAAAATTATAGTGCGGTTTTACTTATTGAAGATTATTATGGGTCTGATTTTAATGCCTATTATCATACAATAAACGATAAAATTGAATATTTTAATGTACCTTATTTTACAAAATGCAGCAAATTATTGATAGGGTTACTTTCGCAATATGTAAAAATAAATTCTGTTGTGCCTGTACAATTGGTAGCCTTCAATTCTATTAATACGGATAATGCGATACAATTAAACTGGATTACGGCAACCGAAACAAATAATTATGGTTTTGAAATTCATAAATCGGAGGATGGGAATAGTTGGAATAAAATCAGTTTTATTGCAGGAAAAGGGACGAGTAGCGAGTATTCGACATATAATTTTACTGATAATAATCCGTATTTAGGAACAAGCTATTACAAATTAATTCAGACCGATTACGAAGGAAATCAAACTATTTACGGTCCTATACAAGTTAATTTTACCCCGGTTTATAAATACGCTTTGGAACAAAACTATCCTAATCCTTTTAACCCTATTACAAACATTAAATTTTCGATACCAAGTGAAGGTTATGTAAGCTTAAAAATATTTGATGTTTTGGGTAACGAAATTAGCGAACCGGTAAATGAAATTAAAAATCCCGGTAATTATGAAGTTGTTTTTAACTTATTTAACATAAATAAAAATATAGCAAGCGGAATTTATTTTTATAGACTTACCGTTAATGAATTAAATACAAATAAAATTGTTTTTAATAAGACCAAACAGATGGTACTAATTAAATAATTATTTAATATCATGCATATAATAAAATAAATTTTTATTTTTAAAGTTATTTTAAACGGAAAATTACTAAAATATGGAAGAAGAAGTAAAACAAGAAGAAGCACCTTTATTTACGGGAGTAAGGGGTTTGGCGGTAAAGATACTGAATAGAATTGACAGAACCGATGCCTATTTAGATAAACTTTTGGATACAGAGATAAAACAATCCGATTTTAGCGGAGTTGATAAAGCATTACTGTTTGAATTGGTACACGGAGTAATGCGTATGTTAAACCGAATTGATTGGGTATTAAACGGTTTTTACAAAGGGCAGTTTTCTAAAGCTATTCCAAATATTAAGAACGCACTGCGAGTGGCGTTGTATCAAATTTTGTTTTTAGAAAAAATACCGGATTATGCCGCTGTTAACGAAGCTGTGGAATTTATTAAAAAAGCACAAGGGCAAAAAGCAGCAGATTTAACAAATGCAATTTTAAGAAATATTATTCGTAGTAAAGATACAATTAGATATCCTGACCCCGCAGAGGATATTACGGTTTACTTTTCGGTATTTTATTCGCATCCTATTTGGTTAGTAAAACGTTGGTTAAATAGATACGGACAAGAATTTACCGAACAATTATTAATTTCCAATAATAATAAACCGACTTTAAATTTACGTGTTAATTCGTTGGTAACAAATATAGATGAATTAAAAAGTTTGCTTGATAAAGTTGAACTGAAATATAAAGACGGATTATACTTAAACGATTTTTTAAGAATGGCTAATTTATCTAACATTGCAGATTGGGAATATTTTGCTAAAGGTTATTTTAGCATACAAGATGAAAGTACCGGAATTCCGGTTTCCTTACTGGATGTAAAACCGGGGGATAGAATTTTGGATTTATGTGCCGCACCCGGTGGTAAAACTGCTTATATGTCTGCCAAAACCGAAAATAAAGGTGAAATTGTAGCTTTGGATAAATATGAAAGCAGAATAAAAGTACTTCAAAAAAACTTAAGCAGGCTTAAAGTAAGCAATGTTAAATATATTGAAGCAGATGCATTGGAATATAAAGATTCGGAATTATTTGATAAAATTTTATTGGATGCACCTTGCAGCGGACTGGGAACGCTAACAAAAAAACCCGATTTGAAATGGAAAAGAGAGTTAATGGATTTAAAAAAACTTGCCGATTTGCAATATAAATTATTGGAAAAGGGGGCATCTTTACTTAAAATTGGCGGTGATTTGGTTTATAGTACTTGTACAATTGAGCCTGAAGAGAATAACGAAATTGTAAATAGATTTTTATTAGAACATAACGGATATGTGTTAGAAAGTGCAGAAGGTTTAATAAATGAAAAATTGGTAACCAAAGAAGGATTTGTACAGGCACTACCTAACATTCATGGTATTGACGGATCTTTTTCTGCTAAAATAAAAAGAATTTATTAGGATTTGCGATGGCTAACGAGTTTTTACGTAACTTTGCGGACGAACTAAAAAGGCTAAGAGAGAACGAAGGTTATTCTATTAAAAGTTTGCATGAAAAAACTCGAATTGAAGAGAGATATTTGCAAGCTATAGAGGAAGCCCGGTTTAACGTAATTGCCGATGTTTATATGAAATCGTTCATCAAATCGTATGTTAAAGCATTGGGTTTAGATGAAGGCGAATATATAATTAAATACGAAAAAGCTAAAAACGGAATTGATTATAACGCACCTGAACCGGAAATTGAGGAAATTGAAGAACCGGAAGAAGAAGTTGTTTCGGATAATGGCGAAACCGATATTATTAAACAGCCGAGCAAAAGAATTATATATAATCAATCAGGTGATAGCGAAGCTGCAAGATTAAAAAGAGATTTTAATATAGTTATTTATATATTTTTAACTATAGTAGTTGGGTTAATAATTGCAATTGTTCTTATTGTAAGGGGTAATAAACAGGAAATTATTGTTGAAAAATCGTACGAAGAAGTTATTAAGGAACAAGAAGAGAGATATAAAGTTAAAGAAGAACTACGTGACTTGTCGTTTGATTACAATAATGGCAAACTTAATGTAAAAATTATGGCAACAGAATCAGCGTGGTTCGGAGTAAAGAAAGATAACGGAGAAGTTTTTGAAGTATTTTTACGGAAAGGTGAAGATAGTTTAATTGTTGCCGATAAAGTATTGGAATTAAATATAGGAAATACTACCGGTTCAACAATATATCTTAATAACGTTAAAATAAATCTTCCCGGTAAACAATCAAAGGTAAAAAATATACGTATAGACCCTTCGGGAATTAATGAAATAGCACCATTAAAAAGCAGTAAAAAAAATGACACAACAAGAAACACAAGATAGAATTGAATTATTAAAAAAGTTAATTAATAACTACGATTACCATTATTATGTACTTTCCGAATCAATTGTTAGCGATTATGATTATGATTTACTATATACCGAATTAAAAGATTTAGAAACAAAATATCCTCATCTTATAACAAAGGATAGCCCGACACAAAGAGTTGGGAGTGATTTATCCAATAATTTTAATACAATTACCCATAGTGTGCCAATGTTAAGTTTGGCAAATACTTATAACGAAGG
>Ga0116156_10004420_pt1 | contig 11930 bp, 10 predicted proteins | sample AD_UKC045_MetaG_FD_89891 | JGI IMG/M metagenome (GOLD analysis project Ga0116156, IMG submission 89891) | Active sludge microbial communities of municipal wastewater-treating anaerobic digesters from USA - AD_UKC045_MetaG | ecosystem: Engineered > Bioreactor > Anaerobic > Digestate | place: USA... | reverse complement strand
TATTCAGTCTTCAGTATTCGCCATTCATTACCCTCCCCCACGATTCTTGCTCGGCCAGCAACAAATCGCGAACTAGTAGTACGAGCCGATGCCCGCCGGCTTACCGGGCGGCGAACTCTTCGCGGACGGGCGCCTCCTCTTCCTCCTCGTTGGCGCGGCGGTCCATCAGCACCCGCTTGTAGTCGATCGGCATGACCTTGACGAACTGTTGGCGAATGATCGTCATCCACTCGTCCAGCACCCGCTCGGCGACCTTCGACCCGGTATAGGTCTGGTGCATTTCGATCATCTCCAACAACTCGCCGATGTCCTCTTCGGCTTCCACGCGTTCCAACTCGACGGTGCCCAAATTGCACTTGGTGGCGAAATCGCCGACAGGATCCCAGACGTAGGCGACGCCGCCCGACATGCCGGCCGCGAAATTCCGGCCGGTGGGTCCGAGGATGATCGCGCGGCCGCCGGTCATGTATTCGCAGCCGTGGTCGCCGACGCCCTCGATCACGGCCCACGCGCCGCTGTTGCGGACACAGAACCGTTCGGCGGCGCGGCCGCGGAAGAAGGCCCGGCCGTCCGTCGCGCCGTACAAAACCACGTTGCCCACCAGGATATTGTCCTCGGCGGCAAACGTGCTTTCCGCGGGCGGATAAACAATCAACTTGCCGCCGGACAAGCCCTTGCCGGTGTAGTCGTTGGCGTCGCCCTCCAGTTCCAACGTGATGCCGCCGGCCAGGAACGCTGCAAAGCTCTGCCCGGCGGAACCGGTGAACTTGATGTGAATCGTGTCGTCCGGCAGTCCCTGCTCGCCCCATCGCTTGACGACTTCGTGGCTGAGGATCGTTCCCACCGTGCGATGCGTGTTGAGGATCGGCAGCGCGATCTTGACCGCCTCGCCGCGGATCAGGCCCCGAGCAGTCAGCTTCAAAAGATGCGTGTTGTCCAGCGCACGATCCAGCCGGTGGTCTTGCGGAATCGTACGGCGGACCGAGACCAGGTCGTGGGGCCGCCGAGCGAAAGCCAGAATGGGGCGCAGGTCCAGGCCGTCCGTCTTCCAGTGCCGGATGGCGTCTTCCGGCTCCAGGCAATCGACGCGGCCGATCATGTCGTCCATCTTGCGAAAGCCCAACTGGGCCATGATCTGGCGGGCCTCCTCGGCGACCATGAACAAGTAGTTGATGACGTACTCCGGCTTGCCGCTGAATTTGCGCCGTAACACCGGGTCCTGGGTGGCCACGCCCACCGGGCAGGTGTTCAGATGGCATTTGCGCATCATGACGCAGCCCAGCGTGATCAGGGGGGCGGTGGCGAAGGCCATCTCTTCCGCGCCCAGCAGGGCGGCGATCACCACGTCGCGGCCCGTGCGGATGCCGCCGTCCGTCTGCAGCACGACGCGGCTGCGGAGGTCGTTCAGCACCAGCGTCTGGTGCGCCTCGGCGATGCCCAACTCCCAGGGCAGGCCCGCGTGCTTGATGCTGGTCAGCGGCGACGCGCCGGTGCCGCCGGAATCGCCGGAGACGGTGATGTGCTCGGCGTGCGCCTTGGCCACGCCGGCCGCGACCGTGCCCACCCCGACCTCGGAGACCAGCTTGACGCTGATCCGGGCCGACGGGTTGGCGTTTTTCAAGTCGTAGATCAGCTGGGCGAGATCCTCGATCGAGTAGATGTCGTGGTGCGGCGGGGGGCTGATCAGGCCCACCCCGGGCGTCGAGTAGCGGATGCGGGCGATGTGGTCGTCCACCTTGCGCCCCGGCAACTCGCCGCCCTCGCCCGGCTTGGCGCCCTGGGCCATTTTGATCTGCAGTTCGTCGGCATTGGTCAAGTACCAGGCGGTCACGCCGAACCGGCCCGAGGCCACTTGTTTGATGGCGGAACGTTTCGAATCGCCGTTGGGCAGCGGCTTGAACCGCGCCGGATCCTCGCCGCCTTCGCCCGTGTTGCTCCGCCCGCCGATGCGGTTCATGGCCACAGCCAAGCTCTCGTGAGCCTCGGCGGAGATGGAACCGAAACTCATGGCCCCCGTGCAGAAACGCTTGACGATGTCCGCGGCCGGTTCCACCTCGTCCAGCGGCAGCGGATCGCCGTTAGCCCCCAACCGGAACCGCAGCAAGCCGCGCAGCGTACAGCGGGCGCGGGCATCCTCGTTCAGGAGTTTGGCGAACCGCCAATAGGCGTCACGGTCGCCCGTCCGGGCCGCGACCTGCAGGTTGGCGATCGCGTCCGGGCTCCAAGCGTGCCGTTCGCCCTCGGCCCGCCAGTGAAACTCGCCCAGATTGGGCAGCACCGGCAACCGCTCGTCGGCCAGGCGGGGGTAGCCCAGCGCATGACGCCGCAGCGATTCCTCGGCCAGCGTCTTCAGCCCCACGCCCTGGATGCGGCTGGCCGTGCCCACGAAACACAAGTCGATCACTTCGCGGTTCAGCCCGACGGCCTCGAAGATCTGCGCTCCCTTGTAGGACTGCAGCGTCGAGATGCCCATCTTGGCCATCACCTTGAGGATGCCTTTGGCGACTCCCATCCGGTAAGCGGAAACCACCTTCGCATCGTCGGGAAATTCGGCGGCGTCCAGCAATCCGTCCGCGCGGGCTTGCCACAACGCCTCAAACGCCAGGTACGGATTGATCGCATCGGCGCCGTAGCCGACCAGCAGGCAGTGATGGTGGACTTCGCGGGCCTCGCCCGTTTCCAGCACCAGCCCGATCCGCGTCCGTTTGGCCTGCCGCACCAGGTGATGATGCACCGCGCCGCAGGCCAGCAGCGAACTGACCGGCACGCGCTCGGCGGACATGGCCCGGTCCGAGAGTACGACCAGGCTGTAGCCCTCGTCGATGGCCGCTTCGGCTGCGGTGCAAATTCGCAGGATCGCCTCCCGCATGCCGTCCGGCCCGGCGCTGAGCGGAAACGTGATGTCGATCGTCCGGGTTCTCCAGCCGCGGTGATCCATCTCCTTGATGGCGGCCAAATCTTCGTTGGTCAAAATCGCATGCGGCACCAGCAGCCGTTGGCAATGCTGCTCGGTCGTCTCCAGCAGGTTCCGCTCGGGACCGATATAGCACTCCAGCGACATGATGATCTCTTCGCGAATCGAATCGATCGGCGGGTTGGTCACCTGGGCGAACAGCTGTTTGAAATAGTCGTACACCAGCCGCGGCTGGTCGCTCAAACAGGCCAGCGCCGAATCGTTGCCCATCGAGCCCACGGGATCTCGCTTCTGCTGGACCAGCGGCAGCAGCATGAATTGCATCGTCTCGGTTGTGTAGCCGAACGCCTGCAACCGCTGCAGCAGTGTATCGGGGTCGAACCTCGCCGCGGCTTCCCGGCGCGGCAGGTCCTTCAGTTCGATCCGGTTTTCGCGCAGCCACTGGGCATACGGCCGGCGGTTGGCGAAATCGTTCTTCAGCTCCTCGTCGGGGATCAGCCGGCCTTGCTCGAAGTCCACCAGAAACATGCGTCCCGGCTGCAGGCGGCCCTTGGCCTTGATGTTCTGGGGATCCACCGCCAGCACGCCCACTTCGCTGGCCATGATCACGCGGTCGTCGTGCGTCAGGTAGTAGCGGCTGGGCCGCAAGCCGTTGCGGTCCAGCACCGCGCCGATGTAGCGGCCGTCGGTAAAGGTGATCGAGGCCGGGCCGTCCCAGGGCTCCATCACGGCCGAATGGTACTCGTAAAAGGCCCGTTTGTTCTCCGGCATCGTGTCGTGCTTCTGCCAGGCTTCCGGGATCATCATCATGATCGCTTCCTGCAGCGAGCGGCCGGACATCAGCAGGAATTCCAGCACGTTGTCGAAACTGCCGGAATCGGAACAGCCGGGTTCCGCGATCGGGAACAGCTTGGGCAAGTCGTCGCCGAACAGGCCGCCGGCCACGACGCCTTCGCGGGCCCGCATCCAATTCAGATTGCCCTGCAGCGTGTTGATCTCGCCGTTGTGGCTCATGAAGCGGAGCGGCTGAGCGCGATCCCAACTGGGGAACGTGTTCGTCGAGAACCGCGAGTGCACCATCGCCAGGTGCGTCAGGTAGCTGTCGTCCGCCAGGTCGGGATAGAACAGCATCAGTTGGTCGGCCATCAGCATGCCTTTGTAGATGATGACCTTGGTCGACAGGCTGCAGACGTAGAACATCGCCGCCTGCTTCAGCCGGCGGTCGCTGCGAAGTTCATGGCTGGCCCGCTTGCGGATCACGTACAACTGCCGCTCGAAGGCGTCGCCCTCCAAACCGCCCTCCGCGGCGACAAACAACTGCTCGATCGCCGGCTGGGCCGCGGAGGCCGACGGGCCCAGGTCCGCTTCGACACCCTGCACGGGCACGCGCCGCCAGCCCACCAGCCGCTGGCCTTGCTCCGCGACGATCCGCTCCACGACGCCTTTGCACTTTTCGCGTTCCGCCTCGATCGTCGGCAAGAACACCACCCCCGCGCCGTACTGGCCGGGTTCGGGCAACTCCGCCCGCAAGTCGACCCTCGCCACCTTGGCCAGGAATTCGTGCGGCAGGGCCGTCAACATCCCCGCCCCGTCGCCCGTCGTCGCTTCACAGCCACAAGCGCCCCGATGGGCCATCCGCCGCAGCACGTGGTCGGCGTCCAGCACCAGTTGATGGCTCCGCCGGCCCTTGATGTGCGCCACAATCCCCACGCCGCAAGCATCTTTCTCGCAGGCGGGATCGTACAGGCCGTGCCTTTCAGGATATCCCCACATCGGTCGCATACTCATTCCCGGTCTCGGCCAGCCTGAGCAGTCCCAACCTCCGTGCCACGGAAGACGCTCAGTAAATTAGAAAAACAAATACTAGCAGAATGTTTCATTAGATTCAGCAATACAAAGGTATTCTTCATCGCGGTCGGGGTCAAGGCGTCGCCGCCCACAATCCGCGCCGCCTGGAGCAGTTCGCAGCGGCATCCGGCGGTTCGTGCGGTTTTCTGAGCCATGCCTAAATCTTCCCTGACACGGAAGTTAAGGGAGATTGAAGGATGGGGCAAGGGACGCTAAGGTAAATGGAATCGTGTTTCCGTCCGCCCTTTCACATACCAACAGGAGCATGCACACCGTGAAAAAAGTCGTTCTGTCTGTCGTAACGCTCGCGTTGCTGTCCATTATGACCGTTCCGATTTGCGCCGAGGAGGGGTGGGTCAGCCTGTTCGACGGCAAATCCTTTGCCGGCTGGAAGGCCAGTGAAAACAAGGACTCGTGGAAGATCATCGACGGCCAGTTGGTGTGCCACGGGCCGCGCAGCCATTTGTTCTACGACGGGGATTTGAAGCCGTTCAAGGATTTTGAGTTCAAGGCCGAGGTGATGACGACGCCCGGCAGCAACTCGGGCATTTACTTCTCCACCCGCTTCCAGCCCGAAGGGTGGCCGAAGTATGGGTACGAAGTCCAAGTCAACAACACCCACACGGACCCCAAGAAGACCGGCGGCCTGTACGGGGTGTCCGACGTGTTCGAGGCTCCGGCCAAGGACGGGAAGTGGTTCGAGATGCACATCACGGTCGAGGGCAAGCACGTGACGGTCAAGGTCGACGGCAAGACGGTGGTGGACTACACCGAACCGGCGGGCCAAGAGCCGCCCAAGGGCGGGTTTGTGCGAGTGATCAGCGAAGGCACGTTCGCCCTGCAGGCCCACGACCCCAAGAGCGAGGTGCACTACAAGAACATCCGCGTCAAGAAGTTGCCGTAACGGCGACACGCGGCGGGCTCAGTGTGGCACTGCTCGCTCGCAAGCGGTGGTCACGCTGCTGGCACGGCCAACAAGTAGGCCGTGCCACACGGGCGTCGCGTCCAAGAACCAATGACCAGTGACGAATGACTAATGACCAAGAAAATCCGCACCTTCGTCGCCGTCGAGTTGTCTCCGGCCGTCGTGGCCCAGGCGGTCAGCCTGGTGGAACTGCTGCGGCCGGCCGGAGCCGACTGCAAGTGGGTCGAGTCGCAGAACATGCACCTGACGCTCAAGTTCCTCGGCGATGTGCGCGAGGAGGACACCGCGGACGTGTGCCGCGTCGTGACGAAGGCGGCGGCGGAATTTGAACCGTTTGAGATTACTTTGGGCGGCGCCGGAGCGTTCCCGAACGCCCGACGCCCGCGGACGCTGTGGATCGGCGTTACGCAGGGCGAGAAGGAACTGGTCCGCTTGCAGACGGCCATCGAGCGGGTCCTTGCCAAACGCGGTTTTCCCAAGGAGCACCGGGCCTTTCATCCCCATTTGACGATCGGCCGCGTGCGTGAAGGCGGCCCGGCGACGGCGGAGTTGGGACAGCGGATCGAAGCGCAGGCCGATTTTGCCGCGGGAACTTCCACCGTCCGCGAGGTCGTGGTGTTTGCCAGTTATTTGTCCAGCACAGGGCCGACCTACGAGCCGCTGGGCCGGGCGGCGCTGGGCGGCCAAAGCGATAGTTTGAACCAATAGGAATTTGTTATCGTGGCGACTCTGGGATGGCTGGCCCAGAATCGCCCTAATCTTTCACCTAATCTTTCACCTAATCTGTTTCCCACTGCCTTCGAGCCAGAGGAAGATTAGGTGAAAGATCAGGTGAAAGATTAGGATTTCAGGTTCCGGCGAAGCCAGCCAAGATCACCGCCGCCTGGGGAACGGGTTTCTCACTTCGTCGCTCACTTCTGACCAGAAAGGCTCCTCATCATGCCCATCACATTCACTTGTCCTCACTGCGGCAGACAGACCAACGTTGCCGACCAATATGCCGGGCAGTCCGGGCCCTGCGCCGGTTGCGGGCAGACGATCACGATTCCGGGGCCAAGCCCGTCCGCGGCGCTGCAGCCGAGTTACGCCCCGCCGGCCAAGAGTTCCGGCGGAGGTGGCGTGGCGATCGTGGTGATTGTGATTGCGTGTCTCTTCGGCCTGCTCATCTGCGGTGGCGTCCTGGTCGCCCTGCTGTTGCCCGCCGTGCAGTCAGCCCGCGAGGCGGCTCGCCGCGCGCAATGCACCAATAACCTCAAGCAGATCGCCCTGGCCTTTCACAATTACCACGATGTGTACGGGTCGTTTCCGCCGGCGTACATCCCGGACGAAGACGGCCAGCCGATGCACAGCTGGCGCGTGCTGATTCTGCCGTTCCTGGAATGTCAACACATCTATAACCAGTACAAATTCGACGAACCCTGGAACAGCCCGAACAATCTGGCGGTGACGAATCAACACGTCCCCGCCTACTCGTGTCCGTCTTCGCCGGGCGGTCCTGCGATCCGGGAGACGAGTTACATGGTCATTACCGGTCCCAACACGGTCTTCGACGGGGCCAAAGCGTGTCGATTTTCGGAAATCCTCGACGGTACGTCGAACACGATCATGGTGGTTGAGGTCGCCGGCACGGGCGTGAACTGGGGCGAGCCGAAGGACTTGGACGCCAGCACGTTGACCTATCCGCTGGGCACGCGGGGCGGCAGCACGCCCGCCAGCTATCATCCGGGCGGCCTGAACGCAGCCTTGTGCGACGGATCCGTCCGTTTCATCGCCGACACGGTGCCTCCCCAGACGTTTAACGCGCTGCTCACCAAGGCCGGCGCAGAGATGGTCCAAGAGTGAGAGCGCCAGAAGCCCGGCTTTTTCGGAAAAGCGGGGCTTCTTATCGAACTTGGCGCAGGTCGTGATTTCCCCTCGACGAGCCTTGGGTGCGTGTGGTATTTTACTGGGTTCTCAGCCGCAGCGACCAGATGCGCTCCGCGAGCCTTGCGAGAAACTCGTTTGCTGCGGTTAAAGTAACAACAGATAAATAACTTCAGTTATCTAAGGAAGCCTGCCCGTGAGACGTCCCTTCATCGCCGGAAACTGGAAAATGAACCTGAACCGTGCCAGCGCGACGGGGCTGGCACGTGACTTGGTCGAGCGAGTCAGGAATGTGACCACGGTCGAGATCGCGGTCTGTCCGCCGAGTGCCTATTTGGATACGGTCGGCAGCGTTGTGAAAGGTACCAGCGTGGGTCTCGGCGCCCAGAACATGTATCATGAAAAGGACGGCGCTTTCACGGGCGAAATCAGCGCGGCCATGCTGCTGGACGTGGGTTGCAAGTATGTGATTCTGGGGCACAGCGAGCGACGACGCATTTTAGGCGAATCGAACGAGGCGGTGTGCCGCAAGGTGCATGCCGCAATTGCGGCCGGATTGGTCCCGATTGTCTGCGTGGGCGAGACGCTGCAGGAACGAGAAGCGGGCAAGACGTTTGACATCGTGCGCGAGCAAGTCTACGGCTCGTTGGCCGGCCTGAAGGTGGAGCAGGCCAAGAGCCTGGTGATTGCTTACGAGCCCGTTTGGGCGATCGGCACGGGCGTCAACGCGACGCCGGAGCAGGCGGAGGAGGTACATGCCGACCTGCGAAATGCGTTGGAGGCCAGGTTGGGCGCTGCGTTGGCGGCCGAGATGCGGATCCAGTACGGCGGCAGTGTGAAACCGAGCAACGCGAAGGAACTGCTGGCCAAGGAGAACATTGACGGAGCGTTAGTCGGCGGCGCGTCGCTGAAAGCCAGCGATTTCGTGCCGATCATCGAGGCGGCGCGCGGGTAGGATCCCTTCGATACGAAAACGCGACTGCCTGCGGAGCGAAAACTTACCACGGAGTTACCTGTTCCATGACGTCTGTACTGTTTGCGGCCGGCACGCTTTTGCACTACGTGTTCGGAATCTTGATGTTCGTTGTTGGGGTGTTCTTGATTCTGCTCGTGCTGGTCCAGCGGGGACGCGGCGGCGGCTTGACCGGCGCCCTGGGCGGCATGGGCGGCCAGAGCGCCTTTGGCACCAAGGCGGGCGACATGTTCACGCGGGTGACCATGGCGACCGCCGGGGTCTGGATCGTGTTGTGCATGCTGTCCATTTGGTTCCTGGGGTCCCAAGACACCTGGGGGACGTCGAGCCGGACGCGGCCGGCCGGGGGGACGTCGGCGCCCGCGACCTTTCCTGAACGAGAGGAGCCGGCGGGCACCGTGGCCCCGGCCTCCGGCGGCGGCGGCGCCGGTCCGAGTACGGGGACCAGTGATGCGGGCGAAACCCCGGCCGCGCCCGGCGGCGGTTCCGAAGCGTCGCCAGACACCTCGCCAGCTCCGGCGGCTCCCAAAGCGAAAGAATAACCCCTGCAGGCTGGCGCCCGCCGTCGCATGGCTCTGCAAGCCGTGCGGTTTCCGTGGGCGGTTCGAGCTGAACGGCACGGCTCGGAGAGCCATGCTACCAAGCCGGTGCGTCCGGTTCCCAGTGTGTGCGATATGGTTAGCCCGTTATTGAGCATGACCGGTCACGGCGAGGCCCAGCGCCACGAAGCAGACGTGCGGGTGGCGGTCGAGGTGCGCACGGTCAACAACCGGTTTCTCAAGCTGTCGTTGAGGGTTTCCGAGGGCTACGGCGGTCTGGAGCCGCAGATCGACGCCGTGATCCGCGATCAGTTGCGGCGAGGTACGGTGACGGTCAACGTGCGCGTGGACCGCGAGTCGTCGCCGGACGATTTTCGGCTGAACGAAGTCGTGCTGGCCAGCTACTACCGCCAACTGCAGGAGTTGGCTCAGCGTGCCGGTTGGGCCGGCGACGTGCGGATCGACTCGATTTTGGCCCTGCCCGGCGTGGTCGCAGAGAACGCGGGGCACCGCCTGGACGTCGATGCCGTCTGGCCGCTGGTCGAACGCACGTTGACCGAAGCGCTGCAGAACTTGTCGCAGATGCGTGCCGAGGAAGGCGCGGCGATGGGCCGGGACCTGCACGCCAACTGCCGGGCCATTGCCGCGGACCTGGACCAGATCGAACAGCGCGCGCCGCTGGTCGTCGAGGCCTATCGGCAACGGCTGCTGGAGCGGCTGAACAAACTGCTGGAGGAATTCGGCCTGGAGGTCCAGCCGGCGGATGTGGTTCGCGAAGTCGGGCTGTTCACGGACCGCAGCGACATCTCCGAAGAGATCGTGCGTCTGCGCAGCCACTTGCAGCAATTCGAGGCGATCGCCCGGACGGAACAAAGCAGCGGGCGGAAGCTCGAATTTGTGATCCAGGAGATGCTGCGGGAGACCAACACGATCGGCTCCAAGGCCAACGACGCGGAGATTGCCCGCCACGTCGTCGAGGTCAAGACGGCCGTCGAACGCATGCGAGAAATGATTCAGAACATCGAATGAGCGGTTCCTCTGCGGGCAGACTGGTGATCATCTCCGGCCCTTCCGGGGCGGGGAAATCGACCGTGGTGCGGCAGTTGCTGGACACCTGCCCGCTGCCGTTGCAGTTGAGCGTCTCGGCCACGACGCGTTCGCCGCGGCCGGGCGAGCGGGACGGAGTGGAGTACCACTTCGTGTCGCACGACGAGTTCTGCTGCCGCCGGGCGGCGGGAGAGTTTTTGGAGTGGAAAGAGGTCTTCGGACGCGGCCACCTGTACGGCACCCTGCGGAGCGAGACGACCGCGGGTCTGGCCGCCGGGAAATGGATCATCCTAGAGATCGACGTGGAAGGCGCACTGGCGGTCCTGCAACAGCATCCGGAGGCGATCACTGTTTTTGTCCACCCCGGATCGATGGAAGAATTGGAGCGCCGTCTCCGCGGCCGGGGGACGGACTCGGAGGAGTCGATCCAGCGGCGGTTGACGGTCGCGCGCCGCGAACTGGCGTGCAAGGACCGTTACCGGTATGAAGTCATTAACGATTCGAAGGACCGGGCGGTCCGGGAAATCTGTGAGATTTTGAGGTCCCAGGCCGGATGTTGTCACGAAAGAGGCTAACGTATGCTCGACGAACTGAAAGAAGAAGTGATTGTCAACAAGGTGGGCGGCAGGTTCAAGCTGTCCACGCTGATTCAGAAGCGGCTGGTCCAGTTGAATCAGGGCAGCCGGCCGCTGGTCAACATGAAAACCGCTGACCGCATGAAGATCGTGCTCCAGGAAATAGCCCTGGACAAGATCTACCTGGACAGCTCGAACCAGGTGCGGATCACCGGCGACATGCCGGACATCCGTGAGGAGCCGGAACTGAACCTGGGCGACTTATGAACGGCCGTGAACTGATTATCGGCGTGACCGGCGGCATCGCCGCCTACAAGACGGCCGCTTTGGTCAGCCGCCTGGTGCAGGCCGGCGCCGGGGTGAGCGTGGTGATGACGGAGGCGGCCACCCGCTTCGTCGGCCCCACGACTTTTCAGGCGCTGACCGGCCGGCCTGTGGGGACCAGCGTGTTCGACCAGCCGGAGGTGCCGCTGGGCGCGCACATCCAGTTGGCCGAGAAGGCTGACCTGTTGTGCGTGGCTCCGGCGACCGCCAACTTCCTGGCCAAAGCCGCTCACGGCATCGCGGACGACCTGCTGAGCACCTTGTACCTGTCCTTCGCCGGACCGGTGCTCGTGGCCCCGGCGATGAACACGGCGATGTGGAACAAGCCCAGCGTGCAGCGCAACGTCCAGCAGTTGCGCGCCGACGGCGCTCACCTCATCGACCCGGAAGAGGGCTGGCTCAGCTGCCGCGCCCGCGGCGCGGGCCGGATGGCCGATCCGGATGTGATTTTGGCAGCGATCCGCAGCAAGCTGACCGACGGCTGATGAACAATGTACCTGCTGGAAAACCCCGTCTTGCAGCGTGAATTGCTGGTGAATCTCCGCACGCTGCGGGCGTTTGTCCTGTTGTTCTTCTATCAGGCGTTGCTGGCCGCGCTGGTCTATTTCGCCTGGCCGCAAGACACGCGGCTGGACTTGACGTCGAACCCCACGGCGGCGCGGACCCTGGTGGATTTGTTCTTCATCGGCCAGTACGTGCTCGCCTCGCTGATGACTCCCAGCTTTGCGGCGGGCGCGATTACGGGGGAGAAGGAGCGCAAGACTTACGAACTGCTGTTGGCCAGTCCCTTGCGTCCGGGCGCGATCGTGGCGGGCAAGTTGATCGCTTCGCTGACGCACCTGGCCGTGCTGATTTTTTCTTCCCTGCCCATTGTCATGCTCTGCCTGCCGCTGGGCGGCGTGTCGTTCTACGAAGTCCTGGC
>Ga0116156_10004405_pt1 | contig 11955 bp, 10 predicted proteins | sample AD_UKC045_MetaG_FD_89891 | JGI IMG/M metagenome (GOLD analysis project Ga0116156, IMG submission 89891) | Active sludge microbial communities of municipal wastewater-treating anaerobic digesters from USA - AD_UKC045_MetaG | ecosystem: Engineered > Bioreactor > Anaerobic > Digestate | place: USA... | reverse complement strand
GGCACGTGCGAGACCATCGCCTGCTTCGTAGTGAAATAATCAGCTGTCGCCAGGGAGCGCCCTTGATAATCGAAAGCGGCGGAGAGGCCGTTTCCTGTCGCCCGCACGATCGAGAAGCCGCATTCAATACCGCGGAACGATGCCATATAGGTATGGAAAGGAACAATGTCAGGCCAGCCAGGTGGCCAGGGGGATCATCCAGCGACCGTTGGAAAAGAGCAGCAGTCCGGTGCCCATGAGCAACCAGAGATACGACCAGCGTTTTTGTGCGGATGTCATATCGAGTGATGATGCAACCATTGCGTATGCTCCTTTCGGGCTATGGCTCACCCCCGTTAGCCTGGCAAATGACTAACGATCAGCGGCGCGCAACGAGTTGATTTCATTGATTGGCGTTTTTTTGCCACATGATTCCAATTGCAATACCAAATACCAGTCCGATGGCGATTCCCGTATTTATATCGTGCATTGCTGCTCCCAAAGCAGTTCCTATGGCTAATCCAGACCCGATACCAAGTGCCATTTTATTTGATACGGGTGATTTCTGAGGTTGAGCTTTGCGTTCTTCTTTCATAGATAATGGCTCCAGTATGTAAGTGTTTGTATTTGATTTCCCAATAAGCTAACGATGGTGTTCACCGGTTTGGGAAGCGGCCACAGCCTGAACGCGAAATCATTCCATCGGCTGGTCCCGCCCACCTTCCCAAACCTGTACTACACATTATTAGCTCGACTGTTTTATCATCCTGCGTTTGCCGCTCCTTCACATATTCGCTTATGCTCTTTTCTCAAGAGATTACTTGCCAATTCTTATTGCATATTGGTGAATCTCATCAACAAAGTCACCAACGATTTCTATTGCACAGAGACACCGCGTCACCATTTCCCTCATGCGACCTGGGGTAAAGAAGCCATCAAGGCAAAAAAATAGGTGGCTTCGTGCGTCTGATATAATTGATACCATGCTTCAAGAGTTTCCGGGCGGTATACCTCAAGTTTGTTTAAAATGGCATAGGCAAAATCAAGCGGTGCTACCCCTGATGCGGTAATCAGGTCTCCATCCATGACCGCAGGTTGTTGGAGATAGAAGGATTCTCCTTTATAAGATGGACAGACTGCTTTGAGATACTCGCAATCATTGCTGGTGTGTTGACGATCGTTCAGAAAGCCATGTGCTGCTAACCCAATCGTTGCCCCACAAATCGCAGCAACAGGAATATGGGCGTGTAAAAATTCTCTCACGCTGTTAAAAACAGGTGTATGGAGAGGTTCCAGCCAGGTATCGCCTCCAGGCAAAATTAATATCCCGGCCTCATGAACCGACAACTGGTGAACCGTCAAATCCGGGAGTATTTTCACGCCACCCATGGTGGTAATCGGATCTTGTGTTAAACTGACTGTCTTTACTTCATATTTCAACGTTTTATCCTTAAAATACCGCCCCGAATGGAGTTCTGATATGACATAGCTGGGTTCCCAGTCTGCCATCGTATCACATACATAGAGATATGCAATTTTTCTCATTTTTTCTCCTTCCTCCATGAGTTTAAATACCGTTACACTCTCTTGAATAGACATACAAACAGCTAACGCCAGGCATAAGCGGCTTTGATGGGGAGCGGCCACGAATGCCTGCAGTGGCTGCCTTACTTCCCCCGCGTCCCTTCAACGTCCGCTTTATGCGATTGTGAGGCAGTTGACAGTTCACTCACTCCTTGTTGTATATGACTGGAGTCTTGTACTTCCACATCTCCCATAAACTCTCATTTTCTAATAAATCAACCATGAAATAAGCTACATTGATTCTGCTCGTCTTCCCTGGGTTGAAAATCGGACTTTTTATTTTGTTTGCATAAATTTCATATTCGCTCTTGCTTTCTTCATCAAAAAGTGAATCCGGACGAACAGCTACCCATTCAATCTTCCCGGATGCCCCAACGTCATTTACAAGATGATCTCCTGCAAGAATATTGTCTTTATGTGGAGGCAGCACAATTTCTAATAATGATAATATCAGGTTTTCCCCGTACGTATTTTTTTCTCCCTGGTTCTTGTTTGTATAGGCTGTTGTACTCATCAGAATGAACTTCTTTGCAGTATGATCAGATGCTATTGCCGTTGAAATCTTTTTTACAGCATTAACGACCAGTTTCTGTGGTTGCCCAATTAGACCTCTAAAGCTGATGTTATGACCAAGACAGCATACCACCGAATCGCAATCCAGTAAAAGTTCTCGAATCTTGTCCATACTAAAGCTGTCTATGTTACCTTTCACAATCTCAATATTTTTGTCTTTGGTGATTTTGTCTGAAATTGAGGCGCTTTCACGTATCACAATTCTTGCGGAAATATTCCTTTCCAATAATTGTGATACTACTAATTTCCCTGTTGCGCCACTTGCTCCCAACACTAAAGTCTTCATCATCGTACCTCATGGATTTAATAATAGATCGCCTGACGAAGCACATCACCCGCTTTACGACGAGCAATGTTGGGTACATGCGGTTGATAGCCCGCTGCCCTGGCGGGCAAAATTGCGCACTTAGCGCGTCTGATCTGCCAGCTCCCACCACAGAATTGTGCCGGCTAATCCGATAATGCCAGTCAGAACCACAATTGCATAACTGATCGCTCCCAGTTTTTCACCCTGGACGAACAGAGCAGGTATGGCCCAGGGAAAGTATTCCCCCCAGCCGGCAGCGGTCGTGAGTTGTGCCACGACCATCGCAAGGATCATTACTGCAATTGGCGGCAGATAACCACGCCACGCGCTTGCCGCGAAGGCAATCGGTGTTGTAAGCGAGATGGTTAAACAAACGGCTACCATTATCGTGATCCCGCTTTGCCAAAAAACTTGCGGCGCTGCTGGCGGCAGACCAAGCGCTGCGCCAACGCAGAGTGTGATGAGACAGATCACTACCGTCAATGCGGCTGACCACACCGCGATCACGACGCACTTGCTCAGCACAATCGCGGAACGTGAGGTGGGCAACGCGAGCAAGTCTTTCGCCGTGCGATCAGAATACTCACGACCAAACACCCAAGCGGCAACGAGACCAAAAAGAATAATACCGCCTGCCCCTATCGCCATCGTCAGAAATCGGAGGTAGGTAGGCCAATCTGCAGCGCCCATCGTGAGTTGCGCCTTGGTGCTGATCAGCCCAACGCGACGCGCCATGTCGGGATCCTTCAGGACGATCATAAAGAAACCGCCGCCCAGCGGAACCATTGCAAATCCAAGCGCGGTGAACAAAGGCATTTTGGACCGGCGCGCTTTGCGAAACTCAACCCAGGTTGCTTGAGCGAGGTTATTCAATTTGCGTTTCCTTCCTCTACGCCGACTAGTCGCAGAAAGTAATGCTCGAGGTTCTCTTCTTCAACATACAGCATCGTCGGTGCGTGACCAGCATTGACGAGTCGCGTCGCGATATCATCGGGTCGTTCGATGGCCATGCAATCTTTAACCGCGATTGTACCATCTGATGTGATGTCGGTGGAGAACCCCATGCCAACGAGTAAGGCGCGCGCCGCTGTATCATTTGTCGTGCGAAGGAGAAGTCGCCGCCGCCGATTGCGATCAAGTTCCTCCATATCGAGTTCTTGGAGCAATCGTCCGTGATGAATGATGCCGATGCGATGAGCAAGCCGCGACACTTCGCCGAGGATATGACTTGACATGAAGACGGTGACGCCCTGATCGCGCGCCAGTTCGGTGAGGAGGTTGCGGATTTCAACAATCCCCGCCGGATCTAGACCACTTGCCGGTTCGTCAAGGATGACAAGTGCGGGATTGTGAAACAACGCCTTGGCAAGTCCAAGGCGTTGGGCGTTGCCATGCGATAACGTGCCGGCGCACCTGTCTGCAAAAGCGCCCAAGTCCAGCCGTTCGATGATGCGGTCAACAGCTTGCGGCGCAGTGCCGGGACGAAGACGCCGCATCGTTTCCAGGTTCTCGCGCACCGTGAGTTCCGGATACGCATCCGCTGTTTCTACCAGGTAACCGACTGAATCCCACTGCTTTCTCTCTCCAATGCGAATTCGTGCTCCCAATACGCGCGCTTCGCCAGAGGTCGGTTTGGCCATTCCGAGCAGCAGGCGAATGGTTGTAGTCTTTCCCGCACCATTGAGACCAAGGAACGCGTAAATTTCGCCTTTGGCAACGCGCAAAGAGACACCGTCAACGGCTGTGACATTGCCGTAACGCTTCACCAAGTTATCAGTCTCGATATCCGTGTTCATCTTGTTCCTGAATAGCAGTGTTTAATCCATCAATGTCACTGTATTTGGCAACGGTGGCGCATCAGCCGCGCCGACTTAAACCGTGCATTCCCTCCGACTCGCCAAACTCCGAAATCCAGAAATCATTGCGACGGCAGCCGACCAGGCATCGGCTGGATGCGCGTGTTAAACGCCGGTTTACAAAACCATCACTTTTCTTTCCCACATTCTGAACAAACGCGATCATGCAAAGATATAACCCCCCCACAATCAACGCACATCCACTTTTCTCTCTCTTCACTCAAGTGCTGCTTCGCACCGACGCTCTTTCGTCGAAGGGCATTGTCAACCAGGCTGACTTGATATCTCTGCCGATAGCTTTTATCAAGACGTTTGATTATGGCACACGGGAAAGATGAACAACTCGAACAAAAGTCAATGCCTTGCTCCATCGCACAAACCTTGATTTTACACTGCCGGCAATGTTGAGGTTTAGAATCATCTTGTCCCCAACACCCCAAACAAGGCTTTTTGTTCTTTAGATGCACATAGCAAACTCCGCAATCTATTCCACAGGGAGCCAGCATGGTCTCGGCTATTTCTCCAGTCATCTTCATTAGCTATATCCAATGTGCATTTCACGTTTGTTGAGTTGTGTCTCTATAAGAGATTGCCCAATGATGATAAGCATTAACATCATTGTCGCATGAAAGGAGCTTAACGCCTACGGCCCACCGGTGCACGGCAACCACGGCAGGAACCGTTAATAATATTTTCACTAATTCGCCGAACTTCTCTTCGACCACTGCAGGATGCCCTGCATCCGGTGCGACCGATGGTTAGGTGCCTCGTCAGTATCTGCGCTCTAAAAGAACTTGACTGGTATTTATCTTATAATTATATTATAAGTATGACAAGCCTACATTTTGAATGGGATGAATCAAAAAGCCAAGCCAATAAAAGAAAGCATGGCATTTCCTTCGAAGAGGCCAAAACGGTCTTTTATGACGAATCTGCGCGTATTATTCACGATCCTGACCATTCTGCTCTGGAAGATCGATTCATCCTATTGGGAATAAGCTATAAATTGCGAGTCCTTGTTGTTGTTCACGCCTATCGGCAGAGTGATGAAGTCATTCGCATCATATCTGCCCGCAAGGCTACAAAAAATGAAGCATCTTACTATCAAAGGATTAAACAAAATGCGAAAAGAATATAATTTTTCAAAATCTGCTGCAAATCCTTATGCAAAAAGATTGAAGCAGCAAGTTACCATTCGTTTGGAGAAAGAGACCATAGATTATTTCAAGCAGCTTGCTGATGAAATAGATATCCCTTATCAGAAGCTGATAAATCTATATCTTCGTAACTGCGCTGAAAAAGAACTAAAGCCATCATTGTCTTGGCAAGAATAACCAAAAATAGATGCTCTAACGATTCCGAAGGCGCCTAACGGCGCTAATCATCCGTGCGGCTTTTTGCGTCGGCTGCATTAGCTTTGTCCGGCGTATTTTCTTTAAAATCATTAGTTACAGATGATTTGCCAAAATAAGAAGCCGGAGGTAAACCAGCGTTGATTACCTCTTGGGGTAAATCTCCATAATACTGGTCCATAACACCCTTTGGTTTGTACTCACCAGTGATTAATGCCTTTATTCTATTGGTGCGATCCATATTCCATTTGGGATGATCAATAGGATTAAAAGTGTCAGGTGCGACAAGCATAGCAATCAACGATATGTATTCTTGTTCTTTCAATGTTTTTACAGGTTGGTAATAGTATGCCTTTGCTGCGGATTCGAGGCCAACTACAGGTTTTCCATCAACGTTTCCGAAATACATTGAATTGATAAACAAAGTTAATTGATCATCCTTTGATATCAACTCATTTACAGCAAATCTTGCGATCAGAGACTGTTTTATTTTTGCAATGCCTGGTTTGAAACTATCAAAGTACAATTTCTTTGTAATCGCTTGTGTTATTGTTGTCAATCCGGCTCCGGGCGTCGACAGATCTAGGCCATTATGGTCATAAAACCCGGGGTCTTCTACTTTTATGAGTATCTCTGTTTGTCGTTTGCTTAAGTCATGGCTGAAAATTTCAAATTTCCTTATTGTACCATTTGGGTGTCTCCATTGATCCTTTGCTATATCTAAAGAGATGATTTGATATGTATATTTTCGCGCTTCATGTATGGCATATCCATAGTAAACGAAAATCGCCGAAAAAATTACCAACAAAAACATCACGGTGTATTTCAATATTTTCTTCATTGTTTATCCTTCAATCGCCGAACAATATGATTAACCTGCCATACACTGGATAGAAAATCTATCCGGTCTGGTATAAAAGAATTAATTTGCCAATAATTATAGCAGATTTATTGATTTATGAGCTGGCCAAATGAACCGGTTAGAAAAATTGCATGAGTTTGATTAATTCGAAATATTAGAATATGTTATGACATTCTCGAGGAAATTACTATCCGGCCTATTAGAGCGTATTGTATCTAAAGATTATCTTGCTTCGTAAAGCCTTCCAGCCAATATTATAGGTGTATAATATATCACCTATTGGCCATCGGCTTCAACGGGGGCGACAATGACAGAGTAAAAACTCCTCGGCCAGGTGCGCGACGTCATCCGCACCAGACATTATTGCTACAAGACTGAAAAAAGTTATCTTCGCTGGATGCTCCAATATGTCCTTGTTCATCATAAAGGTCAGCCCCTGGATATGGGAGAGCCGTAAATTGCCGCCTTTCTTACCCATCTGGCCACCAGGCAAAACGTCTCCGCATCAACCCGGAATCAAGCCCTGGACACACCGATGTGCGCACCACCATGATCTACACCCACGTCCTCAATCGCGGCGGATATGGCGTACACGGCCCCCTCGATGCCCTGAAATAATAAAAGCGCCAACCAGCTCAGCATTTGAACTCGATCGCGCTTTCATCACCAGCGTTCCCTCCCCACGAAAACTCTATTTTGATGTTACAAAATAAATCCATTCAAGGCAAGTGAAATGCTGGATTATACGGTGTTTTCTTTGCCCGAAGATGCCTCCCCTTAAAAGAATTTCATCCTTGCTGCAGCGGCTTGAAGGCGGTAAAGTACATCTGCCGCCAGCCAGAACGAGAGTAGATGCGCTTTACAGCCTTTTCCACAGGGCTTCAGCCTGTTCTCTCGCCCTGGCCTGGATTTTCCTTTCATCGAGATCCAGCCGCAGCTGTCGGTTTTCCATGAGCACCCTACCCGCCACAATAGTGGTATCGACCGGCGCCTCCGCGATGCCATATACAAAATGGCCCAGCCAGTTCTCCTCCGTCAACGGTGTGGGCGGATTATAGTCGATGAGGATGAGGTCGGCCGGAGCGCCTTTTGCGATCTCGCCCAGCGGCAGGCCGAAGAGCTTGCCGGCGATGCGCGGATTATGGCGGAGCAGGGCGGCGGAGGCGGCCTGAAAGCCCGCCGAGGCATCGCGGTGCAGGAGGTGCTGGCACCAGAGGGCGGTGCGCACCTCGGCACCCATGCGGGTGGTCATGGCGTCGGTGCCCAGGCCCGTCAGGACCCCCTTTTCATGGAGCCTGGTGAGATCGGCGATGCCGACCGCATTATTGAGATTGGACTGGGGATTGTGGACCAGGGCTGTGCCGGTGGCGGACAACAGCTCCATCTCGCTCTCACTGAGGTGGACGCCGTGGGCGGCGATCGATCCGGGCCCGAGTATGCCCTGGCTGTGCAGCCGTTCAACCACGCGCTGCCCGTAATGACGCACTGTGTGCTCCTGGTCCACTGCATCCTCGGCGGTGTGGATGTGAAAGCCGCAGCCGAGATCGTGGCCGAAGGTGGCCGCAGCCGTCAGGGTCTCGTCGCTGAGGGTGAAGGAGGCGTGCAGCCCGAACATCGCCGCGATGCGGGGATCGTGGCGCTCCCGGCAGGTGCGGATAAAGGCGGCGTTCTCCTCCAGCCCCGCGCGGGCCGCCGCGGCGCCGTCGCGGTCGGAAACTTCATAGCAGAGGCAGCCGCGCAGGCCGGTTGCATGGAAAGCCCGGGCGACGGCCTCGAGCGAGCCGCGGATCGCGCGGGGACTGGCGTGATGATCGATCAGGGTGGTGGTGCCGCTGCGGACTGCCTCCAGCAGGGCAGAGAGGGCGCTCCAGTAGCAGTCCTCGAGGGTGAGGGCCTTGTCGAGCCGCCACCAGAGATTCTCCAGCACCGCCTCGAACGACTCCGCCGGCGCGGTTTTGGTCAACCCGCGCGCAAAGGTGCTGTAGCAGTGGGTGTGGGCGTTGATCAGGCCGGGCATGAGAATTTTTCCGGCTGCGTCGATGATCCGGGCGCCGAGCAGGCTGCCGGGAGTGACTGCCGTCTCCTGAGTGATGGAACTTCCGGCGCGGAGTGCTTCGGAGGGTGCGACGGCCTTTATCGCTCCCGACTCGATGAGGAGGGCGTGGTCGTGGAGCACCCTGTCCGGATTGCCAGGTGAGATAATTGTGGCGTGATCGATGAGCAGGGTGGATTCCATTTTACCTCCTTATTTTTCCTGGAGTGCGGCCGCTTCCGCCTCGCTGCGTTCGCGCATGGTGATCGCCCCGCTGAAGCACTTTTGCGCGCACAGCGAACAGCCGACGCAGCACGCAGCATCGAATGTCGGAACGCGCTTGCGATCGAGAGCGATGGCCTGATAGGGGCAGCGCGTGCAGTTGCCGCAGTGCTCACAGAGGCCGGCATCGACCTGCGGAATCAACTTGCGGCTGCTCAGGGCCTCGAAAGGAGTGATGGGATCGGGCAGGGCGGAGCCGATCAGTTCCGCCACCGAGCGCAAGCCGCGCTCCTGCATGAGAAAGCTGAGCCCGGAATGGAGTTCGCTGACGATGCCATAGCCGTACTTCATCACGATGGTGCAGAACTGCACGCTGCGGGCGCCGAGGGCGAGAAAGTTGGCCGCCGCCTTGTAGTCCATCGGGCCGCCGTTGCCCGAGACCGCCAGTCCCATGCCGGCGACGCGGGCGAGGGTGTAATTGCTGATCGGCAGGACGCCTTCGCCGGAGAGGCCGACGACGACGCCCTCCTCCCAGCGCCGGCCCGGGGCCTTGCGGAAGGCCATGGCCGGAAAACTGTTGGCCAGGGTGATGCCTGCCTTCTTGCCGGGATGGCGGCGGAAAACCGCCTCGATGGCGGCAGCGATCGGGCCGATGGCGGTGACGGCGGCGGTGAGCTTGAAGAGCTTGGGGATCTCGGCATCGCCCGCCTCCAGAACCCAGCCGATGATTTTGGCGGTCAGCTCTGCGTCCTGTGAGACCATATCGCCGCGGGTGCCGTCGCCGCCCTGGGGGCAGGAGAGGCTGTATTCGATGCCCATCGCCCCGGCCGATTCGAGCTTGCGGGTGTTGGACTGCCATGCCGCCCGGTCGGCGTCGTCGCCGCCGGTCACCGGTCCGCCGGTTGAGGCCAGGGTGAGGCGGTCTGGAAACTCCCGGACCAGGGCTTCGACCTCGCGGCAGACCCGGTCGAGGGGATGGCCGGAGACGTTGTCGCAGTTGCCATAGGTCGAGGGCCCGAGCACGAACATGTAGCCGCCGGGGATGTGGACCGGAACGTTGTCGAAGGCGGTCTTGACCACCGCCCCGGCCCAGCCCTTTTCATAGGCAGTGCGCATCTGCAGCAGTCCGTCCGAGTGCGGAGCCGCGGAGATGAGAAAGGGGGAGAGGATGCGGCGGCCGAAAAAGTCGCAGTCGAGCGCCACCGGCCGCAGGTTCCTTCCGGACAGGATGGCGCGGCTTTTGGCAGGCTTGTTAATCACCGGGGGCTTTTGGCCGCGGACAAAGGCATCCGCTGCGAGGGCGGCGTTCTTGCCCGAGGCCACCGACTCGACCACAGTCGAGGAGCCCAGGACGAGATCGCCGGCATAAAAGAGGCCGGGGAATTCACGCAATGGCGCCGCGCTGCGGCTGCCGATAGCGGCGATGACCCGATCGAAGCGGCGGAAGTGGGAGGGCTCTTGCGGGTCGGGGATGAAGTTGCGCGGCTCGGGGGAGGCGCCCGGCGGGAGAAGGAGCTTTTCGATGCGCAGGCCGGCGACCCGAACGTCGTGCAGCACCACCTCCAGGACCCGCGCGCAGGTGGTTAGTTCGATGCCCTCGTGCAGGATCAGCTCGCGCTCGTAGGCGGTGAGCGGCATGTTCTCGGCCTTGCGGCGGTAGATGAGTTCGACGTGGCCGGCGCCGCGGCGGCGGGCGCTGACGGCGACATCGACAGCCACGGCCCCCCCGCCGATCACAGCCACCCGCTCGCCCTGCAGGCGGGTGCGGCTCTCGAGAAACCTCTGCCAGCTGAGGGCGGCCTCACCCCCCGGGACCTCGAGAGCGATCGGGCGCTCGAGTCCGCAGCAGACGATCACCGCTGCGCAGGAAACCAGGAGTGTGGTCGGGTCGTCTATATGTTTGCGATGCAGGGCGATCTCCCCGAGGGAGAGGAAAGAATCGATGTCCGCCTGCAGGACCTTTTTGTTAAGACGAAAGTCTGGAATCAGCCGGGCCATGCCGCCAAGGACTTGCTTTTGTTCGTAGAGGTCGATGGCGTAGCCCAGCTGCGCCAGCACCGCTGCCGCCCCGATCCCCGCCGGTCCGGCGCCGATGACGGCGATGCGTTTTCCGTTGGGGAGGGGCTTGTCGAACGGGGCAAGGCCGCATGCCTGCGCCTGGTGGATCAGGGTCGCCTGCACGGCCGGGATCTCGATGGGTGTCGAAAAGCCGGCATGGACGCAGGCCGCCATGCAAAAGCTGTCCGGGCAGACCAGGCCGCAGACCCCGCCCAGGGGATTGGCTCCCAGGATCAGGGCAGCGGCGCGGCGGTAATCAGCGGGCTCGCCGGTGCGCGCCGCCATGATGAAATCGGCCGGCGAGCAGTGGGCCGGACAGGCCTCACGGCAGGGCTTTTCCTCGCAGTATTCGCACCGGTTCAGCTCGGCCCTGAGTTGGGCCTCGCTGAGGAATCCCTCTCTTCTCATGCAGCAGCTCCCGTACGGTCCGCCGGTTCGTGCGCCGGTGCCGCGTTTGCACACCCGACCCGCGCATGTTTATGGATATCCCCACGGCTCCGTTTTGCCAGGTTTGCTGGTTAAATCCCGCGGGTAGTCGATGGGCCCGATCAAGAGGCCGGATTTACTCGACTCCCCGGCAATCGGGCGCAATTATGCTCAAATATAGCTTTTTATCGTCTGGCGAGCAAGTCATTTATCGAAAGGGTGATAGCCATCCGGGAGGATACCGCCGTTTCCCGGCTTTAAGTGCTGCAGGAATTGCTTGATTTTGGCCTTCCGATTGGGTATTTTCAGTTAATCGCCATGAGAAATCCCGCAGGGTTGCAGACCGGTGCAAAGTGCGACAGGGGAGGAAAACCATGTTAAAGCGCATCCTGATGCTGTTGGCAGTATCCTCTATGGTTTTCGGACAGCAGGAACTCAAGATCGTCTCCTACAACATCATGGGGATGAAACCGGGCTCCTATCCCGAGACCCGCCTCAAGATCATCATTCAGAACCTCAAGCAGCTCGATCCGGATATCATCGGATTGCAGGAGATCTGCGAATCGCCCAGCAGCGGGGGCAGCGATAACCAGGCGCGCATTATCGCCGACTCCCTCACCGCCTTCTTCGGCATCCCTTACACGAGTTATTACTCGGGGACGCACATGGCCTGGGACGGCCAGTTCCGTGAAATGATCGGCATC
>Ga0116156_10004399_pt1 | contig 11968 bp, 10 predicted proteins | sample AD_UKC045_MetaG_FD_89891 | JGI IMG/M metagenome (GOLD analysis project Ga0116156, IMG submission 89891) | Active sludge microbial communities of municipal wastewater-treating anaerobic digesters from USA - AD_UKC045_MetaG | ecosystem: Engineered > Bioreactor > Anaerobic > Digestate | place: USA... | reverse complement strand
GCATATGAAATAGTAATGGGATCGGTTGTCAGGACCGGGACGGAAAAGATCCCTTTTACTGATTCTGCCGGCAGGATCCTGGCGGAGGATGTAACAAGTGATATAGATATGCCTCCCTTCGACAAGGCAACAATGGATGGATTTGCCTGCCGCAGACTTGAAATTCATAATGAGCTTGAAGTAATAGAGACTATCGCTGCGGGGAAAAAGCCGGAAAAGAGACCTGGCAGGAACCAGTGCTCAAGGATAATGACAGGTGCTCCCATCCCTGAAGGCGCGGATTGTGTGATAATTAAAGAGGAGACGGAGGAGCTGCCTTCAGGCAGGATAAGGTTTACAGGTACCTATAACAAGGATAATATATCCTGTAAGGGAGAAGATGTCAGAACCGGCGATCTGTTGCTTGGGGCCTGGAGAAAGATAAAACCCCAGGATATTGCGATAATGGCATCAGCAGGAAAAACAACTGTTACAGTGAGCAGAATGCCGGCTGTTGCAGTTATAAGCTCCGGAGATGAAATCGTGGAACCTCAGTATATCCCTGGTGAATCCCAGATACGAAATTCAAACAGCTGGCAGCTGATAGCCCAGATAGAAAGAGCCGGAGCCAGGGGAAGATATTACGGAATAGCAAGGGATGATGAAGATGAAACTCTCCGGCTTGTCAACACTGCAATTGAGGAAAATGACCTGGTTATAATAACAGGAGGTGTGTCGATGGGAGATTTTGATTTTGTTCCCGGGGTTCTGGAAGCAGCCGGGGTAAGGCTTCTGTTCACCAGAGTAGCTGTTCAGCCGGGGAAACCTACAACTTTCGGGATCCATGAGAACGCAGCTGTTTTCGGCCTCCCGGGAAACCCGGTATCTTCCTTCATGATGTTCGAAATGCTTGTACGACCTTTTATCTCGGCTATGATGAGTTTTAACTGGCAGCCTGAAGTACAAATCTTTCCCCTCAAAGAAGATTTCTCACGCAAATCTGCCGAAAGAATGGCTCTGATCCCTGTGATAATTACATCAGACGGGTGTGTCCGACCTGTTAATTATCATGGCTCCGCTCATATAACTGCTCTGGCAGAAGCTGATGGTATAATAACCATTCCTGTCGGTGCTCTTGAGCTTAAAGGAGGTACATTGCTGACATTCAGGAAAATATAATAGCAATTATATGAATTTCCCGGGGAAATTTGATGTACTGATAATTACACTCAGCGACAGGGCAAGCAGGGGTGAATATGAAGATCTCAGTGGCCCTGAAGTTGAGAAAAGGATTTCGGATTTTTTCGAACTCCGTAAATTGAAATTCTCCGTAAAAAGGGTACTGATCCCGGATGATCCTTCCTGGCTTGGAAAAATTATGGAAGAAGCAAAGGATTCCTGTAATATAATTTTTACAACAGGCGGTACGGGAATCGGCCCCAGAGATATCACAGTTGATACTGTGAGAAAATATCTGGAAAAGGAGATCCCCGGCATAATGGAGTTTATCAGGCTAAAGTATGGCGCAACTTATCCTGCGGCTCTTCTGAGCAGGGGAGTGGCAGGTATCGCCGGTAAAGCGCTTGTCTATACCTTACCCGGTTCGGTAAAAGCAGTCACAGAATATCTTGATGAAATATTCAGGACGCTTGAACATACTGTATTGATGCAATACGGCATTGATACGCACGGGAGTATCAGTAAATAAGCCGGTTAAGCGTATTGGCACTTCCTGTGGCAATCAATCTGTCATACCGTTCACGCGGATTCCTGTAATAAACAAGTACATGGTAATCATTTTCTGTCTCATAATGGCTGCCTTCAAATACTGATGCTTCGCCATTACTGTCTTTCCCGGTGATACTTACAAATTCATAATTATACCAGCCCTGCTTTAATAGCATCGTACATTCATAGCAATTCTGTGACGGATTGAATACCATTAGGTTATCATCAGTGAAGGACCAGTCGGCCAGAGCCCCCGAAACATACAGCCTGCCCCCCTGTAAATTACTCTGAGCCGGAAGTGTGAAATATACATAAACATAATCAGCATCTACATCAGGATCGCGCCCTTCCTGAACAGCTATATAATATTTCCCGTTGAAATCCTGCCAGTAAAAATATGGTTTGAATTCTCTGTCAGCCGATGGTGTAAGCAATACGTGATAATTCGGTGCACGGTAATCGATCCTCTGTACGTATTCCCGTGAATTTTTTATGCTTTTAATATCGAAATACCTGTATTCATTACCTCCCCTGAAAATGTTCTTATCCGACAGCGCATTGATTTTTAATTCATTACTGCCATAAGTATCCGCCCTGAGGTTCCTTTTTGCATTATTCCACCGGCCGTTCTGGAGGATAAAAGAATAAATATTCCTGACAGGATCGGTTATATCGGCTCCCGACAGGTTAACAGTAAAATCAACCTGCTGGTTTTCATTTCCCCCCGTTCCGGTTTGCGGCCTGTGTATCGATATATCGACCTTTGCAGACTCTTCGGAAATTATAAAACGCCGTGTCAGGACAGGTTTGTCCGGATCATCATAGTGGTAAACATAAAGAATATAATTACCCGACAGGACCGGTTTTATCCTGTCGTTTGGAAAGATCATGCTGTAATGAAAATAACTGACCGTAGTGTTGAAGGATGCTTTGTAATCGGTAATCTCATCCCAGGTAAATCCCTCAAGATAGTCGCCGGTAAAGATGTCAGATTTTTCCCAGTCCTTGGTGCAATGAATTAATGTATAGCTGTAGCTTCCGGGGTTATCATCGATGAGATCAAAGTGTAACACAAGCTTATCTGTACTGTTCAGCTTTATGATCGGATATGAAAGGTTCCATTCCTGCCTGTAAAGCTGAACCGTTTTTATCCTTTTATCAAAGATATGATCAGTGAACTGAAGGGCATTATCACCTGACAAGGCCGGAAATGTTTTACTGGCAATAAGGATTATGATAATTATCAGTTTTTTGTTCATCTGTATGGCTTGCAGGAAAGCACCAGCAAAAATAGTGCAAAAAAAACAATATCATCTTTATCATTTTTGAAGAATTATTGAGAGCTATTTATACATTTGCGGACTATGTTATCAAATTAACAGAATCCGGTTTCTGTGAAATTCTTTAATGGTTACTTAACAAAATGTCCAAGACAATAAAGTTGAAGAAGGGATTTGATATCCCACTGGCAGGAAAGGCTGAAAAGAAGATATCCGGAGTTGCAGAATCCGGGTTTTACGGTGTAAAGCCTGTTGATTTTCCGGGGCTCATTCCAAAGCTGGATGTAAAACCCGGTGATGTTGTAAAAGCAGGTTCCCCGCTGTTTCATGATAAGCTGAAACCTGAAATCATGTTCACATCTCCTGTCAGCGGATCAGTAATTTCGGTTGAAAGGGGAGACCGGCGTAAGATCCTTGAAATTGTAGTTGAAAAGAAAGGGAATGAATTCATCGATTTCGGTAAATCTGATCCAGTTTCGCTTCCGGCTGAAAAAGTAAAGGAACAATTACTAAAATCCGGATTATGGCCGGCAATACGTCAGAGGCCATATAATATAATAGCCAGACCGGCGGATAAACCGAAGTCGGTTTTTATTTCAGGATTTGATACTGCCCCTCTGGCCCCTGATTATAATTTCATTATCGATAATACACCGCCGGAATATTTCAGAGCCGGTATTACGGCTGTTTTAAAGCTTACTGACGGAAAGGTAAACCTGGTACTGAACGGTAAAGAAAAGCCTTCACCCATACTTACAGGATGCCCGGGAGTTGAAATATCATATTTTTCAGGACCACATCCTGCAGGTAATCCCGGAGTCCATATACATCATCTCGATCCGGTCAATAAGGGAGAAACCGTATGGGTAATTAATCTTCAGGATCTTGTGGCTATAGGAAGGCTCTTTATTGACGGCAGATACAATCCTGAAAGGATAGTGGCACTGACAGGACCGGAAGTTAACAATCCGCAATATTATAAGATGCTTTCGGGAAGTGCGGTAACAGGTATTGTCAGGGATAATGTAAAACCGGGTCATCTGAGATATATCAGCGGAAATGTTCTGACCGGAAGAGCGATACCTGCCGACGGTTTCCTGGGGTATTATGATTCGCAGGTCACTGTCATCCCCGAGGGAGATTATTACGAATTCTTCGGCTGGGCAGCTCCCGGGGCAAAGAAGTTCAGCTTCCACCGGACCTTCCTGTCAAGTTTTCTTCCGGCAAAATCCTACAATTTTGACACTAACCTTCACGGCGGAGAAAGAGCTTTTGTTATGACAGGTCAGTATGAGAAGGTGGTTCCTATGGATATCTATCCGATGCAGCTGTTTAAAGCCATAATGTCGGGGGATATTGACCTTATGGAAAATCTCGGGATATATGAAATAGCAGAGGAAGATGTTGCCCTGTGTGAGTTTATCTGTCCCTCAAAGATTGAGATACAGTCTGTTGTAAGAAAAGGGCTGGATCTGATGAATAAAGAAATGAGTTAATATTTTGAGAATTATATAAATGAATTCCCTGAGAAAGAAAATTGACAAGCTTAAGCCACACTTCTCTGAAGGTGGTAAATTTCAAAAGCTTCGCTCGGTATTTGAAGGATTTGAGTCCTTCCTGTTTGTGCCAGACAAGGTTACCTTCGCCGGGTCTCATGTACGTGACAACATGGACCTTAAACGGACAATGACAGTAGTTATAATTGCTCTAATCCCTGCAATGCTGTTCGGTTGTTACAATACCGGGCTTCAGCATTTCAGATCAACAGGAGAGGAAGCTTCTTTGTTGTATATGTTCTGGTATGGTTTCCTGAGATTACTGCCGCTTATAATTGTAAGCTATGTTGTGGGGCTCGGGATTGAGTTTACGGCTGCCCAGATCAGGGGACATGAGATCAATGAGGGCTTCCTCGTTACAGGTCTGCTTATTCCCCTTATAATGCCGATAGATGTTCCTCTGTGGATGCTGGCTCTTGCAACAGCTTTTGCGGTCATCCTGGGTAAAGAAGTATTCGGAGGAACAGGAATGAATGTATTTAATCCGGCTCTGCTTGCCAGGGCTTTCATCTTTTTCAGCTATCCGGGATGGATGACCGGTGATAAGGTCTGGACAGACGGACTGACTGCAGGTAAAGGGGTGATAGACGGCTATTCGGGCGCCACACCGCTTGCAATGTGTGCCCAGGGAAACACAGATTCCCTGCCGTCATTCATGAATATGTTCATCGGAACGATACCCGGTTCGGTCGGTGAGACCTCAACGATTGCCATACTTATCGGGGCGCTGATACTTATCGCCACAGGTATCGGAAGCTGGAAGATAATTATCAGTGTATTTGCCGGAGGACTGTTCATGGGATTGCTCCTGAATGCATTCTCTTCCAACGAATACATGGCGCTCCCGTTTTATTATCATTTTGTGATGGGAGGATTTGCCTTTGGCGCAGTTTTTATGGCAACCGATCCTGTTACGGGTTCCCAGACAGAAAAGGGTAAATGGATCTATGGCTTCCTGATCGGGGTCCTGTCAATACTGTTCAGGGTACTTAATCCCGCTTACCCTGAGGGAGTGATGCTTGCAATTCTTCTTATGAACCTCTTCGCACCTCTTATCGATTATTATATCGTCCAGGCTAATATTAAAAGAAGGATCAGACGGGCACAAATTGCAACAAACAGCTTAGTAAAATGAAACACTTCAGTAACAGATATATATTTATTTTCTCGGCTATAATGGTAGTGATAGTGGCAGCGCTTCTTTCACTTGCGGCGACTCTTCTCCAACCTGCCCAGGAAAGGAACCTGGAGATCGAGAAAAAGAAAAGTATGCTTGAATCGATCCGGATTCCGGCAACACGTGAAAATACTGTCGAATTATATTCAAAGTATATTAAGGAGAGCTTCGTTCTGAATTCAAAGGGTGAAGTTGTAGAGGGAACAGATCCGTTCACGGTTGTTCTGAGGGGCGAACAGAAAAAGCCTCTCGAACAACAGGCATTACCAGTTTTCAGGGCTGTTAATGATGAAGGAGAACCTCTTATAATACTGCCTGTCGAAGGCAAAGGATTATGGGGGCCTATTAACGGATACGTGTCGCTTCGGAAGGATATGAATACAATTTATGGTGTGACCTTCGATCACAAGGGAGAAACACCCGGACTTGGTGCAGAGATCAATACTACACCTTTTGAAAGCATGTTTCATGATAAAAAACTCTATGATGATCAGGAATTTGTATCCATCAAGGTTTTGAAAGGCGGAGCAGATCCTAATGATATTCACGGTGTTGATGCAATCTCGGGTGGTACAATTACAAGTAAAGGGCTCGAAAAAATGCTTTTCGACTGTATAGTCAAATATGATGATTACCTTTTAAAAAACAGGAACTGAGATATGAGTGACCAGGAAAAAGAACCGTTATTCTCGGCAAAGAATATAAAACTGCTTACCGCACCGCTGGATAAAAACAATCCGATTACAATTCAGGTACTCGGAATTTGTTCAGCCCTGGCGGTGACCGTGAAGCTCAAACCGGCGCTTGTAATGGCATTGTCGGTAACCATAGTGGTTGCGGTCTCGAATGTTGTAATAGCAGCACTCCGGAGCTATATCCCGGACAGGATAAGGATCATTGTTCAGCTGGTTGTTATTGCAACCCTTGTTATCCTTGTTGACCAGATACTGAAGGCATATGCCTTTGATGTAAGCAAACAGCTGTCTGTCTTTGTCGGCCTTATAATTACAAACTGTATTCTGATGGGTCGCCTTGAGGCGTTCGCTATGGCTAATAAACCGTGGCCTTCATTTCTCGACGGACTGGGTAACGGAGCCGGCTATGGATTAATCCTGGTGATAGTGGCTTTTATAAGGGAATTGCTGGGATCAGGAACAATCCTCGGCTACCCGGTAATGGAAAAGATCGGCATTTATTCGATCGGCTATGAAAATAACGGGATGATGATCCTTCCTCCCATGGCCCTTATCGTTGTGGGACTGATCATATGGGTACAGAGAAGCAGGGATAAGAGCCTGATTGAAAAATAATTAAAATAGAACTTTATGGAACACTATCTGAATATATTCATAAAATCGATCTTTATCGATAATATGATTTTTGCCTTTTTCCTGGGCATGTGTTCATATCTCGCTGTCTCGAAAACAGTCAAGACCTCTCTCGGACTGGGTATAGCTGTCATTTTTGTGTTGCTGATTACAGTCCCGGTAAATTTCCTTATCGAGAAATACGTTCTGAAGAAAGGAGCACTTATCTGGCTTGGAAAAGGATTTGCGGATGTAGACCTTAGCTTCCTCACCTTCATGGTTTTCATTGCGGTTATTGCTGCAATGACACAACTTGTCGAAATGGTTGTTGAAAAGTTCAGTCCCGCTCTGTACAATTCACTCGGGATCTTTCTTCCCCTTATTGCTGTGAACTGTGCAATACTTGGAGCATCACTCTTTATGCAGGAGAGGGAATATGAGAACATTCTTGAAGCGACGGTATTCGGAGCCGGTTCAGGTGTGGGTTGGCTTCTGGCTATCGTCGGGATTGCCGCAATCAGGGAAAAACTCCGGTACAGTAATGTCCCTGACCCGCTTAAAGGTCTGGGTATAACTTTTATCCTTACCGGACTGATGGCAATTGCATTCATGGGATTTATGGGAATCACATTATAATAGAAATTAACATATTATGGTTTTAGCTGTTTCAACTGCGCTTACACTCCTTTATAGCATAATTGTTTTCCTTATAATTATTCTGCTCCTTGTGGTAATGCTCCTTATTGCAAAGGACAAGCTCACTCCGAAAGGTGATGTGAAGGTTATGATCAACGACAGGGAACTGACTGTTTCGCCCGGATCCACCCTGCTTTCAACATTATCGTCGAGCGGAGTCTTTCTGCCTTCTGCATGCGGAGGCGGAGGTACCTGCGGCATGTGTAAATGCCAGGTTATCGAGGGAGGAGGATCGATCCTTCCTACGGAAACAGGGTTCTTCACAAGGAAAGAACAACAGAACAACTGGAGACTCGGATGCCAGGTTAAAGTCAGGGAACCACTGAAGGTTAAAGTCCCGGATGCGGTGCTGGGAATTAAGAAATGGCAATGTGAGGTCGTATCAAACAGGAACGTCGCCACATTTATTAAAGAGTTTGTTGTCAGACTCCCTGATGGTGAAGAACTGAATTTTGAACCGGGAGGATATATCCAGATAGACGTCCCGAAATATTCTGCATCATTCAGGGATTTTGCTATCGAGGAACAGTTCAGATGCGACTGGGATAAGTTTAAGGTGTGGGATTTCAGCATAAAGAATACCGAAGAAACATTCAGGGCATATTCAATGGCCAACTATCCTGCCGAGAAGAATCTTATCAAACTGAATATCAGGATAGCAACCCCGCCATGGGATAATGTAAAAAAGCAATACCTCAATGTACCGCCGGGGATATGCTCTTCATATATCTTTTCAAGGAAACCCGGAGACAAGGTAATTGTGTCAGGCCCCTATGGTGAATTCCATATTAAGAACACTGATACTGAAATGGTATATATCGGTGGCGGTGCCGGAATGGCGCCTCTCAGATCGCATATCTTCCATTTGTTCCACACGCTGAAGACCAAAAGGAAAGTCTCTTACTGGTATGGTGCGAGATCCCTCAGAGAGGTCTTCTATGAGGATGAATTCCGTGCAATCGAGAAGAATTTCCCTAATTTCACTTTTCATCTGGCATTATCGGCACCTTTGCCTGAAGATAAATGGACAGGACTGACAGGCAATATTCACCAGGTGTTGTATGATAACTATCTCAGCAGGCATGACGAACCTGAAGATATAGAATATTATTTCTGCGGACCTCCGGTAATGAATGACGCAGTGGTGAAAATGCTCGATGACCTCGGAGTGCCTGCTGAAAATATTTCGTTTGACGATTTCGGTATATGAAAAAACCCTCAGTGTAACTCTGTGAACCCGTCCCGATAGCTATCGGGAGCTATCGGGACTCTGTGGAACTCCGTGTAACCTTCTTTTTTTAAAATATTTACACAGGGTTTCACAGAGCCCACCTCTGCCAGGGCTTCGGTGGGTGAAAGACACACAGAGTTCCACAGAGGCCTTAATTGAAAATTATGTATTTGAAATTTTTAAGTTTAGGTCTTTCTGTACTTTTTGCTGCAACATCATGCAAAGACCAGCCGGTTTATTCGAATTTTAACGGATTTGCGCAGGGCACTACATACAGCATGATCTTCGAAAATCCCGGGAAATTCAACGTTTCCGATGTTCAGAATGAAGTTGAGAAGATACTTCAGGATTTCAACATGTCCCTTTCGCTTTACGAAGATTCCTCGGTGCTCTGCAGGATAAACCGCAACGAGACCGATGTACCGGATAAGCTTTTTACTGAGGTATTTAACAGATCAAGGGAAATAAATGAGCTTTCCGGAGGTGCGTTTGATATTACTGTTGGTCCTCTTGTAAAAGCCTGGGGTTTCGGACCTGATGCACACAGGAACTTTTCTGAAGCAAAGCGCGATAGCCTGATGAAGCTTGTGGGTATGAATAAAGTGGAGATCAGAAATAACCGGGTGATTAAAGCTGATCCTGGAATAAGCCTTGATTTCAATGCCATCGCCCAGGGATTTTCCGTTGACGTTATATGCCGCTATTTTGATGAAAAAGGCATTAAGAGCTACCTTGTCGAGATCGGAGGAGAAGTAAGGGTCAAAGGCGATAAAGACGGCGCAATGTGGAAAATCGGTATTGACAGACCATCCGACAATAATGTAATTCCCGGCAGCGAGCTCCAGGCAATTATAAAGCTGAAAGACCGGTCGCTTGCTACATCAGGAAATTACAGGAAATTCTTTGTTGAAAACGGGGTCAAGTATTCTCATACGATCGATCCCGTAACAGGTTATCCTGTGAAAAATCAACTCTTAAGTGCAACGATCCTTGCCTCCGACTGTGCAACTGCCGACGGCGTGGCCACAGCATGTATGGTAATGGGAAAAGATAAGACAATAGAATTTCTTGGTCTGCATCCGGAATTCGAAGCCTTCCTTGTCTTTTCTGACGATTCGGGCGAATTTCAGACCTGGACATCGGAGAAACTGAAGAAGGATATCGAGGAAGCATCACAATAGACCAGAAAACCCACCCCCACCCCTCCCTGGAGCATAGCCGTCAACTTAACTAAGTTTTGTGGACAGAAGTTTCCCCTCCTTTTTCAAGGAGGGGTGGCCAGACCACAAGATAATCTAAAGTGCAGAAATATAGATGTTCTGGCCGGGGTGGTTTATGTAATTCTGAGAAGCAATTTCAGTTTTAGGAAGTCTGCATTAACCACCCCGGCCGGGAAAGTATAATTGTAAACATTTCAAAATTAGTAATCCCGGCCACCCCTCCTTAAAAAAAGGAGGGGAAACTATTAGCCCCTAAGCTGCAAACTCCAAACTATCATATCCCCGTACAATCCACACATGTCTGTGGATCCATTGCCGTACACCCGATATCCGTCTTCTGTGCACAACTTATACCAAGCTTTCGCATCGCTTTATTTCTCCCGATATGTGTTTCGGGAAATCTGCCTCCGGGTTTCAGCAAAATCCTCACGGCCAGTCCGGAAACTGCAATCCCGATGAAAAGAAGGCTTATTATTAGTAGTTTTATGAACATGATTCAAAGATAATCATCATTTCTTTTCTTTTAATTAAACAACCGCCCTGAATTTTTGTTTAATGACTGAATTCCGGGTTAATTAAAAATTATTGTATAATGAATCAGGATAATATTTTAACAAAAACTGGCTTAAACCGTGATGAGGTACTTGCGGATTTCCGCCTGGCACATGTCAGCCGTAATCTGAGCATCATAGGCCGTCGTGAAGTCCTGTCGGGAAGAGCAAAATTCGGGATCTTCGGCGATGGTAAGGAAATAATTCAGATAGCGCTGGCAAAGCAATTCAGGGATGGTGACTGGCGGTCGGGATACTACAGGGACCAGACCTGGATGATGGCAATGAAACTTTACGATCCTGTTCAGTTTTTTCATCAGCTTTACGGTAACACCGACAGGGAAATAAATCCCGGAAGCGGAGGGAGGGTCTTTAATAATCACTTCTCAGTTCCGAATATTAATCCCGATGGTTCATGGAGAGATCTTAGCCGGCAAAAGAACTCATCTTCCGACATATCACCCACAGCAGGTCAGATGCCGCGACTGCTGGGACTTGCATATGCTTCAAAACTTTTCAGACAGAATAAGGATCTTCATGGATATATAACCCTTTCGGATAAAGGCAATGAAGTTGCCTTCGGATCAATCGGTGATGCAAGCACATCAGAGGGGCACTTCTGGGAAACAATAAATGCATCGGGCGTACTGCAGGTACCTATGGCGCTTTCGGTGTATGATGACGGATACGGCATTTCTGTTCCGAAAAAATACCAGACCACAAAGGGCAGTATTTCTGATATTCTTAAAGGCTTTGAACAGGAGCCCGGCCGCCCCGGCATAAAGATATTTAAGGGCAAAGGCTGGGATTATCCCGGTCTGATTCTGTTATATAAGGAAGGGATTGAAATTTGCAGAAGAGATCACGTTCCTGTAGTCTTCCATATTGAAGAAGTCACTCAACCGCTTGGCCATTCGACATCAGGATCCCATGAAAGATATAAGAGTGAAGAAAGGCTTAAATGGGAAGAGGAATTTGATCCTATAAGAAAAATGAGGGAATGGATCATTGAACAGAAGATTGCTACTGCAGAGGAGGTGGATAAGATCGCTTCGGAGGCTGAAGCTGAAGCCAGGGAAGCCAGGAAGAAGGCCTGGGATATGTTCCAGGATCCCATCAGGATAGAAAGGGATGCTCTTGTAAAGATAATTGACGAAAGGACCTGCAGGTGTAATGAAGATGTCAAAGAAGCTTCGGTTGAAAAAATAACTGAGGAACTGACAAAGGTGCTTCATCCGATCCG
>Ga0116156_10004397_pt1 | contig 11976 bp, 8 predicted proteins | sample AD_UKC045_MetaG_FD_89891 | JGI IMG/M metagenome (GOLD analysis project Ga0116156, IMG submission 89891) | Active sludge microbial communities of municipal wastewater-treating anaerobic digesters from USA - AD_UKC045_MetaG | ecosystem: Engineered > Bioreactor > Anaerobic > Digestate | place: USA... | reverse complement strand
TTGACGGTATGGAGCAAATGTGATATTGTTTCCAAACCGAATTGATTTTGATAGTTGATAGATATTGTTGAGTCTGATCGTGAGGCGTTCGTAACTTGATTTTGGAATAATTCCATCCTGTTTGAAATATCCAACACCAACATAATATTGGATTTTATCTGAGCTGCCTGAAGCAGAGAGTTGATAGTTTTGAATGGCGGCAGTTGTAAAAATTTGATCTTGCCAGTCGGTGTTCGGAACTAAATCAACATTGTTATAGGTCGGTGTAATCTCGTTTCGAATGGTAGCATATTCTTTTCCGTTGAGCAGATCGATTTTCTTTTGTTGGTTTTGAATACTGTATTCAGTTGTAAAATTTATGACCGGAGCACTTTCTCCTTTTTTACCTTGCTTGGTTGTAACAATGATAACCCCATTCGCTCCACGCGAACCGTAAATGGCGGTGGCCGATGCATCTTTTAAAACATCCATCGATTGAATGTCGTTGGAACTTAAAAAACTAATGTCATCCAGAATAACGCCATCCACCACATAAATAGGAGAGGCATTGTTGAAAGTCCCTACTCCCCTGATGCGCACTATTGGCTGAGACCCTGGTGCACCGGAAGCATTTGTTACCTGAACACCAGCTACCTTTCCCTGAAGTGCTTGTGTGGGATTTGGAGATGGAATTTTGGTGAGATCACTACCGCGAAGAGAAGATATTGAACCCGTTAAATCAGTCTTTCTTTGTGTACCGTATCCAACAATCACAACATCGTCAAGTATTTGGGTATCCGTTTCAAGCTTTACATTTATTACTGTACGGTCGCCCACTGGCTCTGTAATAGTCTTATAGCCAACAAATGTGAAACTCAAGCTGTTTTCACTATTAGCAAGCTCAATAGAGAATTCACCATTAATATCGGTTGTGGTACCATTAGTAGTACCGCTAACAATAACATTGACTCCCGGCAGGCCTTGCCCAGTTTCAGCGTCAGTTACTGTTCCTTTCACTGTTTTGGGTTGAGCGAAGACGGAGGATGTTGCTAGAATTGATATAAAAACCATTAAAATTCTCCTCATAAGCATTGTTGTGCAACAGCGTTTGTGAATTTTAGCTGCGTACAGAACTAAATTAAGGAGGAGTCAAGGAAATAGAATGATTTTTTTAATAAATCTGACAATTTTGAAGGAGTATACTAGTGTTTTTTATATTGCTTTTTTGCACTTAAAAAACATTAATTACAATCGTTTTCTGCTGGTTTTTGGGCTTTATGGCCGTTGCTTTTTGCACTTAAAAATCATAAATAACAATCCTTGTTTAAGTCTTGATCTTCAAATTTCTTGAGATTGATTTTGTCTGAACTGAGCTGGTTGTGAATTCCGTAAAAATTACCTCTTCCCACTTTGAGGCAACTGGTTTTTTGCCTCTTTTATGAAGTTCTGCAATACTGTCCAGAACCTTGTGTTTAAAGCTCCACACGGTGTTAAGGCGCAATCCAAGTTGTGTAGCAAGGCTATCCAGAGTCATATCCTTATTGCCAGTAACGGTGAGATAGGCTATATAAAATGCCTTTTCAATTGGGAATTTAATGCTGTGGAATATGGTATAGGCGGTAATAGATTCATTATAACCACACCGCGAGCATCGTCTGGAGAACTTCTGAGCGCCATCAAAGTATTTTTCATTATTGCATTTTCGGCAGTGAAAGCCCTTTTCCCATTTTAGGTTCTCAAGAAAACGATCGCAGGCTAGTCCGTCTGGATACAATGTTTTGAATTGATTGTAATCCATGGTTTTTTCCATGAGTCTTTCATTCAATACCTCCTTAATGCTGTTCTTGAGTTTCCAATTGTCAAGATCCAGAATGGAGTTAATCTGGTTGATTTCGATGGATTGGCGTTCTAGTTTATGATTGGTTTCTTCTAGTAAGTGATTCTTATCATTCAATTCAAGTGTTCGCTCCTGCACCTTTTCCTCCAACTCACGATTTACCTTGTCTTTTAATTTCATGTTCACTTCATGCTGATGGATAATCCGCTTGAGCGCCCGGTCGCGCATGTCTTTCAGAATTTGAATTCTATCGCCAAGCGCGAACGTGAGCAGGAGCATTTCGAGTACGAAACTGATGTGCAGACTATAATGTGAAAGTGTAGTGAAGGGCAGAACATTAAGATAGACTAATGTTCTGAGAAAGAAACCAATGAAGAGCTGTCCATAAGCAAACACGAAGAATCGCGCGGGTCTGTAGCCACCAGACCATACTTTGATGGCCGTGTAAAATATCAGCGAAAGCGGAATGATTTCAAGACTGCGATAAGCGAAAAATTGTGGAAAGAAGAAAAGCTCAACGACAAACATAATTGTGCGCAATACGATCATAAGTTTCAATGCTTTGTCGAGCAACGGAGCATTGGCTCGGGTACTTAAAAATCTACGGGTAAAAATCAGGGCCCAAATAATCACACTATAGAGTGTGATGCCGAGCATGTAATCATTCCAGTGCGGTTTATTGTACCATACATATTGAAACCCAATACCATCCAGACTAAAGGCGTATGCTGCAACACTTAACAGGTAAAAAATGTAATAGATATTTTTTATTTCGCGAATGGCAAGAAACACCAGGAAATTATAAAGGATGATGATGAGGATCATCCCATAGAACGTACCAAACAAAAAGTATTCATTAAGGGCATAATAAATAAACCAGTTAACCGATCGAAACCCAATCCGGATATCAGCAAAGTCGTGCGAACGTACATTGAAATAATAATAGACAACTGTATCCGATTTCATATCGAGGTGAATCTCGAAGTTTTTATGAAGAAAGGTGCGCTTGTCAAACGGTTGTGTATCGCCCATTACAACGCCACGGTACGAACCATTTTCCTGAGGGATGTAAGCCTCTATGTAATCGATGGTCTGATCGTAAAATTCAAACAGCCATATTTTTTTTGAATTTGCAGTATGCCGAACCGGAAAGCGGATCCAATACGATGCATTGGTTTTGAAATCTTTGTTTTGATATGATTCATGTTTTTGGTATCGGTTTGAGAATCCGGTTGACGTAGCCTGTGAAAACGTGATGGAGTTGGTTTCGTCAATGTAGTACGTTAGTTCATTGAGCAAAAAATTTCGTTCATCAATGGCATCATCTATTTCAAGAGGCTGTTGAGCATGCACAGAAAGCGAAAGAAAAAGAAAGCATGTAACACAAAAGTATTTCATGTTTAAAGCAGGTATTTTAAAATGATTTTCGATTTACTTTCTCAGTAAAATCGTTTAGAAATATCGGAAGAAAAAAAACAAAAAAAGGAATTATTGTTTCTGTGGTAACAGTATTGGTCGATTGGAGTTTCAAAACCGAACATTGTCCGAACAAAGTCCCTTTGAGAACTTTGATTATTAAGTCGATCTTTATTGAGTATCTGTCGTATACTTGCTTTATGCTTACCAGTTTATGGATTTAAGGAAGAAATATTTTGGCTCTCAAATGATAGAGTTCAATTGGAAATCTCCGTTAGTACCACGAGTCGCCTTTCTGGCTGCGTCTATTTTTTTATTTTCTTTTTTTAGTTTTTCGCGAGGTGATTGGGCTTTCTCTTTGATCTTTTTGGCATTAAGTGCCTATCAGGTAAAACTCCTGACTGATTACCTCGATCGATCGAATGGAAATGTCGCTGCCTTTATTGACTCCATTAAGTTTGATGAAACAAACTATTCGTTTAAAACGGAAAGCGAAGATATTTCTGTATTGAGACTGCAATATGAATTAAATCAGGCGTTGACCAATTTACGGAATTCCCGCAGAGAAAAAGATTCTGAGTTTCTGTTCTTCAAAAATATTGTGATGCATGCCGGTATTGGTCTGCTTGTTTTTAAAGAAGATGGAAAGATTGAAATATTTAACAGAGCTGCCAGAAAACTTTTAAAAGCCAACCATGCCAACACATTGAATGACCTTCGCGAAGCACATGAACCGCTCGTAATCGTCTTTGAGAAATTAAAAACAGGGGGACGCGAACTTATTCGTGTAAAAGCTGGAGAGGATTTATTGCAGCTTTCTGTATATGCGATTGAACTTACTTTGCGCGGAGAAAATGCCAAACTGATTTCTATTCAGAATATTCAAAATGAATTGGAAGAAAAGGAAATGGAAGCGTGGCAAAATTTAGTGCGCGTGTTAACGCATGAGATAATGAATTCAGTTACGCCAATCTCCTCTTTAGCAGGAGTGGTGGAGGAAGAATTGAAGCCACATGTTTTAGCAGGCGTTGATGTACAACTTTCAAAAGATCAACTCAATGATATTCATCTTTCTCTGCAAACCATAAGTAAACGGAGTGAAGGCCTTATCCATTTTGTAAAAGAGTTCAGAAGCCTCACCAGTATCCCAAAACCAAGACCTGTTGATATTGATATTACGCGTTTGTTAGAAGAATTGACGATGCTACACCGCAAGGATCTTACAGAGAAAGGTATTCAGCTTATTGTAAAAGTGTATCCTGAAGACCTTACCATTTCAGCCGATCGTAATTTGATAGAGCAGGTACTTATTAACTTATTGCGAAATGCGATTCAGGCTTTTGATGAATCAGAGAATAAAGAAATTGTAATCAAAGCTTCCTTAAATGAAAAGACGCGTCCTGTTATTTCGATAAAGGACAATGGTACCGGTATTGAGCCTGAAGCGTTGGATCGAATTTTCATTCCGTTCTTTACAACCAAGAAAACAGGCTCGGGTATTGGTCTTAGCTTATCGAGACAAATCATGCGTCAGCATCAGGGAACGCTAACCGTTAAATCAACAGTAGGGAAGGGAACGGAGTTTTTTATGCGATTCTGAGCCGTATGCTGTTAATGGTTAATCGTTATCTGCTAATCGTCTTAAGGTTCAAGGTTTGGGTGTTTGGATTTCGTGCTGCTGCTTACAAGCCCAGTTTCAGACCAAACACAAAACCCACTCACCCGATTAACCATTAACGGATAGCGACTAGCGATTTGTTAGGCAAAAGCAGATTTAATACATTTACGCAATCATTAACTCCGCTATGCAAGACATTCCGCTTAAAGTCACCAAGATACTAACAGAAAAACTCGGCATTGCTGAATCAGAAATTACCCCCGATGCAAACTTTGTGAAGGATTTAGGAATCGATTCACTCGATTATGCTGAAATCGTGATGGAGTTTGAACAAACCTTCGATATCCGCATTCCGGATGATGATGCTGAAAAGCTTCAAACTTTTGATCAGGCTGTGAAATACATTCAGGAAAAAGTGAGCCTGAAGTAAGCATAGGTAATTTTCAAAATAATGTAAGAGTTACCGGTTTCCAGTTGCCGGTAACTGGAGACCGGTAACTCTTGGATTTTCAAATAAGCAAATCAATTCAAAGCCATGAATGTCCTAATACAAAGTTTGCTCAGCTGGTAAGATTACCTTCTTCTGTTTCAAAGTAATTGCAAATGCGTACTGCCTGTGATGCGATTGGCTTGACGAGAGGTTCACTTAAAGTTGAATCCGTTAGAGAAGTAAGATTCCAGCCATTTCGCTCCACGCTCCAGGTTGCTACCTTCTTTATATTGTTGATCAGCAGAACATCCAGTTCGTAAATTTCTTCTTCGTGCTTATCGTATAGACCTGTAAACTGGAGTAGGGTATGATTATTCTTCTTTAATTCTCCGCGCACACAATCAATGGCGTTGAGTCGCATCAACAATTTTGTTTCTTTATTCCAGGCTTTGAACATTAATTTTCGATGTAAATAAAAATCCGATTCCATAAATTGATTAACCTTGAAGCGTGAACAGCGAAGTTAAGAAGGTATTATTCATTGTCAATAAATACGCGGGTGGAGGTTTTCAGCCCGAAGTGGAGGGGTTGATGATTGATGCTTGCGAAGCAAACGATATTGAATGCACAATAGAGTTTACCCAAAGTCGTGGGCACGCCACCGAACTTGCGCGTGAAGCAATCACAAAAGGCTTTCAATATGTTATTGCTGTTGGTGGTGATGGTACTGTAAATGAAGTTGCACAGGGATTGATTCGTTCTCATGTTCCGATGGGTGTCATCTCTCGTGGTTCAGGAAATGGATTGGCAAGGCACTTGGGTATATCGTTAAAAATAAAGGAAGCGCTTACAGATTTATTTAACAGCCGTGTGTTGGCGATGGATACCTTTACCGTGAATGGAAAACTTTCACTCAATGTATCGGGTATTGGTTTCGATGGTCATATTGCTAATCTCTTTGGTGGAAAAACGAAACGCGGATTGGCTGGATATGCAAAGCTTATCATTCAGGAATATATTCAGTTTAAAGAATTCAGTTTCGAACTTTCAATTGATAATCAACACATCAATCAAAAAGCATTTATTGTTGCCATTGCAAACTCTTCTCAATATGGAAACAATGCACGCATCGCTCCTGCAGCATCGGTGTGCGATGGATTGTTACAAGTTGCCATATTAAAAAAAGTGCCGGCCTATAGAGCCGATTTTATTTATGCCATGTTTACTGGCGATATTGAAAAATCCACTTTTTGCGAAACATTGACAGCTTCTTCCTTTCGTCTTAAAACACCAATACCTATATCATATCATATCGATGGCGAACCGTGTGGCATAGACGATTCGTTTGAGGTTAAAGTATTACCGTCCACTCTTCAGGTTTTAGTACCGCATAAACCTAAACACGGTAAGTCAGTATAAATACCGCGAATGAGGGGAGACCTCATTCTCTTTTCAATCGTTTACTTTCCTATTCACTTTCACTAATCTTTAACTCAATATGAAAAAAATCATTACCTCTTTACTTCTCATGCTTGGATCATTTTTTTGCTTTTCGCAAGAACTTACTCAACCACCCAGTGGTGACAATCAACATTCAACCATATCCCAAAATATTGGGTTGGTAAAAGTTACTATTGACTACAACAGCCCTAATGTTCATGGGGCGCAAGGAGAAGATCGAACTGGTCACATTTGGGGTGAGCTCGTTCATTATGGATTTATCGATCAAGGTTTTGGAACTTCGAAAGCTGCTCCGTGGCGAGCGGGTTCAAATGAAAATACCACCATCACTTTTTCACATGATGTTAAGGTAGGCGGTAAAGATATTAAGTCCGGAACGTATGGAGTATTTTTGGATGTAGAGAAGGAAGGTGAGTGGAACTGGATTTTTTCCAACAACTCGACTAGTTGGGGAAGCTATACCTATGATGCAAAAGAAGATGCTCTTCGTGTGCCGGCAAATGCGGTTGAAGCTCCCTTTACAGAATGGCTTACCTATGGCTTTGATGATCGCGGCCCATCATCAGCAACAGCGTATTTGCAATGGGAAAAAAAGCGTGTTCCGTTTAAAATAGAAGTGCCTAATGTAAATGAATTATATGTAGCGGAGATGCGTAAAGAACTTCGTGCATACACTGGTTTTAATTATCAGAATTGGGCGAGTGCTGCTCAGTTTTGTGTTTTGCATAAAGTTAATTTAAACGAAGCACTAACGTGGGCTGACGCTGCAGTAAGCATGCCTTTTATTGGTGTGGAAAACTTTAATACCCTCCAAACAAAATCAATGGTGCTAGATGCTCTTGGCAAGACTGCCGAAGCAGATGCCAGTATGGATAAGGCTATAAAGCATCCAACGGCTACCGTGCAATCTATTCATCAATACGGAAGAACCTTACTCGCTGCCGGTAAAAAAGAAAAGGCGCTTGAAGTTTTTAAACTCAACAAACAATTAAATCCTAAGGACACCTTTACTACCTATGTAGGTCTGGCCAGGGGCTACACCGCTTTAGGTGATAAGAAGAATGGAATTAAGAATTGGGAAATTGTAATTAAGAATTTACCTGCCGATCAGAAAGGTAACTTGAAATTCTATGAAGGTGAGCTGGCAAAATTAAAAGGATGAAGAACGTACAGTTTCTTCACGTACACTAACCTCTGTAAAAACCCGTTTCAATGAAAATGTAAAGGTGGAACCCTTGCCTAACTCACTCGTAACGGTGATGGTTCCGCCATTGCATTCTACAAATTCCTTGGTAAGCAAAAGTCCAAGGCCAGAACCTTTCTCTTTTTTTGTACCCAGTCGGGTGAAGTGAGTCTCTGCATTAAATAACTTACCAAGATCAGTGCTATCAATACCAACACCTGAATCGGTTACCGAAATATCAACATGTTCAGAAGATTCTTTTAGATGAATTCGAATCATTCCACCTGCACGATTAAACTTAATAGCATTGTTTAATAGGTTTCGAAAGATAAGTTTCAATTGGTTGATATCACCCCATACGGCAACATCTCCCTCTATTTCATTAATTAAGGTAATTTCCTTTAGGCGTGCTGATTCAGTAAACATGGAAATCTTTTCTTCTACTAGGGGCTTTATGTACACCACTTCGGGTACAGCGTGAATACCATTCAATTGTGTTTGTGCCCAAAGCAATAGATTGTCGAGGTCTTCGTAAACTGAATCTAAATTTCGTTTTAAGCTCTTTGTTACATCAGCAAATTCTTTGGGCGATAGATTGTTAAGACTTATTATATCCATCAATCCTTTTAAACTGGCGACAGGACTTCTTAGGTCATGACCAATGATGGAAAACAATTTATCCTTAGTGGTATTCAGATTACGCAATTGCTCAGACTGGCGATAGATTTCAGAATTCTTTACTTTTAATTGACTGTATGCTTTCCTGATCAATCTGTTGCTGTACAAAAAAACAAAAAGCATAATCAGCACAAGGCTTAAGCAGCCAATAAAAAAATACGTCCATACTTTTTGCTGACGATACGCTTCTTCTCTTAGCTGAGTGTCTCTGGTCAATAATTCAATCTGTGCCTGCTTTATTTCTGTATCGAATCGGGTTTGCATCAATGTGAGATATTCATTGTTGCGTGTGTCGTAAAGCGAATCATGGAGATGTGTATAAAGCGATTGATATAGAAATGCGTCATTGATATTCTTTTGGGCATGTGCAATTTCAGATCGGATCTTATAGCTCTTTTCAAGATCATCCTGATAGGAATGTTCTTTTGCGAGTGCAATGTTTTTGGTTGCGAGGAGTTTAGCCTTTTCAAATTGTTTGGTAAATAGGTAGGCCTTTGCTAACCTATGGTTTGTTGAGGTTAGAATAAAAATGTTTTTTGACTCATCACCCATCTCAAGGGCATTAAGGTAGTATTCGATAGCCTTGTCAAAATTTTTTTTGCGAAATGAAATATCACCCAGCGTTCTGTTGGCAAAGCCAATCAAATAAGAATTGTTTTGTTGTATAGAAATTTTAGTACACGGAATCGCATATTGTTCGGCTGAATCTAGTTGATTCATCTCTAAGAACGCAAATGCAATGTTGTTGAGACTTCGTGCTTGAATTACATAATTATCAGTTTCCTTTCCAAACCGATAGGCCTTCTTAAAGTATTCAATGGCGATGTCAAATTGTTTTTGTTCAAAGTTTATCGCTGCAATACCAATCCAGCATCTTGCAATAGCCGCTTCATCAACACGCTCCTGACTAATGTGCATGGCCTTTGTAAAATGATCAAAGGCATTGGTATAGTCGCCTCTTCGGTATTGAATCCAGCCTAAGTTTTCATGTGCAATACCCAAGCCTTTTTTGAATTGCAGGTTTTCGGCCAGTGTTACATTCTCGATGGCGAATGGTAACGCACGGTTATTGTCTTTATCGCGCAGTGTGCTAACAAATTTGTTGACAAGCGAAACCTTTGCTGTATCAGCAGGAGCATTTCGGATATAATTTTCAATACTATCAACTTCATTTTTCTGGGCTATTGAAAAATGTGTGAGCAGAAAAAAAATGACCGCAAAACGAAAAGCTAAACGCATAATTAAAAAATAAGCAACTGTTATGATTACTTACTGCAACTTCGTCAAGTTGCAGTAAAGATTCCCTGCGAAGTAGATTAAAAACCTACATTACGGATGCAATAGAAAATTTCAATAATATGGTCGATTACGATATAATTAGCCGTAAAATGTGAACAGTTAACTCAATTTGAGGGTGATAAAAGACAAACACATTGTTCACTAAAGTGAAAAACATTACCTAAACGATGCAAGCAAGTTCATCAATTCCGTCTACAGAAATTGTGTTTGTCTATGCTAACAGACTGACCAAATGGAGTAATGAATACTTGTTAAAACATATCTCATCCGGATTTTTCTATTAATCTCAAACCACCAGGCAAAGTGTTTTGTATAAATGAGAAAAGCCGCTGAGGGAGCGGCTTTTCAAGGATTAGATTTAATACAACTTAGTCTGTACTTAAACCTAGAGGCCATTCATTACCATCGGTTCTGGTTAATGTAGTTCTTCCACTATCACCGAAATCATTTTCCCAATCAATAACCAAATCGGTTCCATCATTACTAACAATTGAAATGGAGTAGATCAGGCCATATTGGTCAGAGCCAATAAGCGTAAGCTTACCACAAATGTCCACTAAGGAGACACCTGTTGCCGGATTATCATCCCACGCACAATCATATTGGCCAAACGTAGCATCTGAAATGGCATAAATACCACCTCCCTGATCATCAAAGGAAATGGTTCCTGAAATACTGGCACTACATGCGCCAGCATTGCCTCCATCGCCTGCAGTGATATTGGTAGTAACAAAATCAATATCACCACCCAAATCGGAAGCACAGGTAAACGATATATTTGTTTTTATAGCATTTGTTAAAGTCGTGCCATTGGTGAGGTTCACTTTATATTTAACAATCCAGCTATCACCGGGGTTGAGATCATCAACACTGGTCTTGTCAGCTAAACTTAATAGTTGAGCTTCAGTGATTGATACCGTAGTCGGGTAGCTACTCACTTCAGTCAATTCTTCACCATCGGCTTCGGGATCTATTGTTTCACCACTGGCGAAAAACGTCACCAAAAGTTCTACTGATTTAATATCCTTGGCTTCGCTTTTTCCCAACAAACCAATGGGCAGATCAGCAGCTTCTGATACATCCTTAATGAAGGCAACATTGGCAGGTACTGTTACCGATGCGGCTTTATCAAATGATGTTGCCCATGTAGAGTCGTCCTCCGGAAGACAACTCCAGACAAGCGCGACAACTATTGCAAATAGGAATATAAATTTTTTCATGTTGTAATGCATTTAGTTACTACTTCTGACCACAAATTGTGCAGCAATCATCACAGCTATTCCACCATACTTTGCCTGCAAGACCTCTAAAGCCAATGGGTATATTTTCGTTATTCACATTGGTTGAATTGTATTGAAGCTCTGCTGACGGATACGGAAATCGCAACGGCACAGTAGTTAAATTATCAGGGAAAGGTTGCGCCACTGGTGCTACTTCAGGATACCCTGTTCTTCTCCAATCATTATAGGTATCGAACTGTAAGAAATTAGAGATGTATTTCTGAGTCATCAGTTGCTCATATGCATCTTTGTTATCAACAGGTAATACACTGTACGTATTAATGTAATCGGTAATATCACTATTGATTGTGGCTGATGAAATGCCAAGATTTGCCGCGCCAGTTATAATCGCTGCTCTTTGCTTATCGAATGATAAGGTAAGACCTGATCTCAGAGCAGCTTCTGCCTCCGGCCTTTTGTTCAAAAGAAAGTTTGCTTCAGCTTCAATGAATTTCGATTCAACAGACGACATAAATTCTAATGGTGCATCAGCAGCACTGTAGAATGGTCCAATGGCAGATAGATCAGCTTCGGCTGCAGTTCCGTTTTCATGACCAGCATATACACCATTCACCAACGCAGCCTGTGCATGAATTCTTGGATCACCCAATGTGTTTAACATCGTAACATAATAGTTACTGATCTGTGTGTCATTATTCCATTTGCCGTCAATGGTATATTGAAACCATGGGTTTTCCTGACCTGGGTCTTTTAAGTATGGATACTTTGCATCGTCTGTCAAAATTTTCATTCCGTTGGCAATGGCATCAAGTGCTAGTTGAGCTTGAGCTGTAG
>Ga0116156_10004392_pt1 | contig 11984 bp, 5 predicted proteins | sample AD_UKC045_MetaG_FD_89891 | JGI IMG/M metagenome (GOLD analysis project Ga0116156, IMG submission 89891) | Active sludge microbial communities of municipal wastewater-treating anaerobic digesters from USA - AD_UKC045_MetaG | ecosystem: Engineered > Bioreactor > Anaerobic > Digestate | place: USA... | reverse complement strand
TTTTAACTGCACTTGTTATTTTGGTATTAAGCTTAGGTGTTGGTTATTACGTAATTAATAAGTTTGTAGGTAAAATAAAAACAGCAACAGATGCTGCCGAAAAACTTTCTGCAGGTAATTTAAATATAGTACTTGATACCGAATCAAAAGATGAAATAGGTATTATGTTAAATGCAATGAGTAAAATGATTTATACAATTAAAAGTTTAGTTTCGGATGTTGAGACTTTAGCTTCTGCTGCTGTAGAAGGTAAATTAAACGTTAGAGCAGACGCAACTAAACATCAGGGAGATTTTTATCAAATTGTTTCCGGTTTTAATAATACTTTAGATTCAGTAGTTAATCCATTAAATATGGCTGCAAATAATATTGAACGAATTGCCAAAGGTGATATTCCAAATCCAATTACAGAACATTATAATGGAGATTTTAATGAGATTAAAAACAATATAAATTTATGTATTTTAACTATGAATAATCTTACCGGCGAGTTAAATAAACTAAATGACGGAGTAAAAAGAGGTAAAATTGATATCAGAATAGATGATACAAAATTTGCTAATGTATTTAAAGATATTGCTTCAGGAATTAATCTTACTGTTAATACACTAACTGAACCGGTATATAAATTAACCGAAGCAATTAATGCTACGGCAAATGCTGCTAATCAAATTTCAACTTCAACCGAAAAAATGGCTTCCGGTTCTAATGAACAATCTGCTTATATCAATGAAGTAACCGCAGCAATGGAAGAAATGACCAGGACAATTTTTAGCACAACTAAAAATACTTCTTTTGCAGCAGAATCTTCTAAGCACTCAGCCGAAAAAGCAAAAGAAGGTGGTAAAATTGTTAACGATGTTATATTGGGTATGGATAAAATTTCCGAAGTTGTTGAAGAATCTGCAAATAGAATTTTTGTTTTAGGCGAAAATAGCGATAAAATTGGTGAAATTATTCAAGTAATTAATGACATAGCAGACCAGACTAATTTGCTTGCATTAAATGCTGCTATTGAAGCAGCAAGAGCCGGTGAACAAGGAAGAGGTTTTGCAGTTGTTGCAGATGAAGTTAGAAAACTTGCAGAAAGAACTACTAAAGCTACAAAAGAAATTGCCGGTATGATTAAGCAAATTCAAGTTGATACAGCACAGGCTGTTGAATCCATGAAAATTGGAACAAGAAACGTTGAAAACGGAAAAGTACTTGTACATAATGCGGGGGACGTTCTTAAAGAAATTATTCAAAGTTCAGAAAAAGTTACTGATGTTATTGTTCAAGTTGCTGCAAGTAGCGAAGAACAATCGGCAACAAGTGAAGAAATTGCAAAATCTATTGATACAATTAACAATGTTATTAAAGAATCTTCTAACGGTGTATATCAAATAGCTCAAGCAGCAGAAGATTTAAATCGATTAACAGAAAACTTGCAAAGGTTGATTGATCATTTCGATATCGAACAAAGTCTATCGCATTCTTCCTTTAAAAGGTTGAATTAATATATTTTTCAAAAAAAAATAGTTTCTTTGCCCTCTTTTGTTTTATTAAAAGGGGGCTTTTTATTTATATATTATTTTATTTAGATGAGAAATTTTTTAATTTTTTCAATCGAAAGTGGTGAACATCCTTCAAAATGATTATTAACGTTAATATAACAATCTAATTGTTTACTTTTTAATAATTTTATTATTTTAATAACTTGTTCAATTTCTTTATCTCTATTAATAACTATTTTATTCCATCTGTTCTGTGTAAGTTCTTCAATTCCTTTTCTATCATCCCCAAGTAATCTAAAAACAGTTGGCTTAGTAAAGTAATTTTGAAATTTAATAAACGTATCGTAAATATTCGGCATATAATAACCCTGTGTTAAAATGTGCCATAAATTGGTCATATTAATAAAATCAAAATATTTTTCGTTTATATAATTAGGATTTCTTATCTCGATACCAAAATTAAAATCAATTGGTAATTTTTCAATAAAAGAATAAATTAAATCCATAAATTTATTTTGATTTTCCATCTTATGTTTGTTCAAATACTCAAATTGAAATATTAGTACTCCGATTTTTTTATGTAAGGGTTCTAATATCTCTATAAATTTGCTAACTATATCATAATTTAAGAAATAAGGGTTAATATTAAGGTTATCTTTACTTTTATTCGGGTAGTGTGTTAAGGTTAAAGCATTAGGCATCTTAATTGTAAATTTAAAGCTATTGCTTACAGATTCTGAATATTCTCTTACAACTTCTTTTTTAGGTAAAACTACAGAATTAGGAAATAAGGAGTAGAACCATTGATCTATTTCAACGCTGTTATATATTGTTGCATATTCTTTTAAGTAATTATTTAAACCCTTTTTAGAATATACTAGCCCTAACCAATCATCATATTTCCAACTACAAGTACCAAGATATAATATATTTTCTTTCATAAATCTATTTTTTTTGCTAATTTATTAATTAATTATTCAAAAATAAAAGAGAAAATTATGATGTCAAAAAATTCAATTTTTATAATAATAATATTTTTTGGATTAACAAATTATTTTTACTCGCAATCTAATATATTATTACCAAAGCCGAATGAAATAAAAACAGGAAATGAAAAATTTATTATTAATACAGAGCTTAAAGCAACCATCAGTGGTATTCCATCTAATAAATTAATAAGATATACTGAAGATGTTTTAAGAAGAATAAGTAACAAAACCGGTTTATTTTTAGAGAAAAAGGTAGTTAATTTAAACAATAATTCAACTAGTAACATCATAATTAATTTTGGAACTAACGAAAATGTTAAACTTGGAATTGACGAAAGTTATTCTATAAATATTGAACCGAACAAAATAGTAATTGATTCCAAAACCGATATTGGCTCAATGCGAGCCTTAGAAACGTTGTATCAACTTATTCAGAACGATTCGACTAATTATTATTTTTCCACAGTAGAAATTAATGACTCCCCTCGTTTTAAATGGCGTGGTATGATGATTGATGTTTCAAGACATTTTATGCCTATTGATGTGATTAAAAGAAATATTAACGCAATGGCATTGGTTAAAATGAATGTTTTACATTTACACTTAAGTGATAACCAAAGTGTAAGAGTAGAAAGTAAGATATTTCCACAAATACAAGAAAAATGTTCTAACGGTTTATTTTTTACACAAGAGCAGTTAAAAGAAATTATTAAATATGCCAATGATAAAGGAATTAGAGTAATTCCGGAATTTGACATTCCATGGCATACTACTGCATGGTTTACCGCTTTTCCTGAATTGGCTTCAAAACAAGATGATTATGAATTGGAAACCGAATGGGGCGTTTTTGACCCAGTATTTAATCCGGCTATTGAAGAAACTTATGAATTTTTTGATAAGTTTTTTGGTGAGATGTGCTCCATTTTTAACGATGAATACTTTCATATCGGTGGAGATGAAGGTACAGATAAACATTGGTTAAATAATCCTCAAATTACTAATTTTATGAAAAAGAATAATATGAAGGATATTCAAGCACTTCATAATTATTTTAACTTAAGGATATTGAAAATTTTAGAGAATTATAATAAAAAAATGATTGGATGGGATGAAATTTTTCAACCGGAAATTCCAAATAATATTGTTATTCAATCTTGGCGCGGTCATAAATCTTTAATTGAAGCAGCAAATAAAGGTTATTACGGAATACTCTCTAACGGATTTTATATCGATCTAATTCAACCGACTGATTATCATTATCTAAATGATCCTCTTCCTGATTCAATTATTATGTCTGCAGAATCTAAAGCAAAAATACTTGGTGGTGAAGCCACAATGTGGTCTGAACTTGTTACTTATGAAAATATTGATAGCAGAATTTGGCCTCGTACTGCTGCAATAGCAGAACGCTTTTGGTCTAAATCCGAAGTTAATGATGTTGAAGACATGTACAAAAGGTTGGATATTATCAGTAACTTGTTAGAATGCGTAGGTTCGGCACATATAAAAAATATAGATATGATGATTAGAAGATTATGTAACTATAATAATACCATGCCTTTAAAAACCTTATTAGAAGTAATTGAACCGTTAAAAGAATATAGCAGACATTCTAAAGGAGTAAAATACACATCATACTCCCCTTATACCAGAGTTGTTGATGTTGCAATTCCGGATGTAAAACAAGGCAGAGAATTAAAAAAGATTTTAAGGCAATTTACTACAAACCCTACAGAACAATTAAAGACTTCAATTATTGACCTATTAGAAAAATATAGGGCAAATAAGGAACAATTTATCAACTTATCAAAAAATTCTCCTATCCTAATAGAAGTGCTACCGTTAGTTAATAACATTGAAAAACTCTGTATAATTTCAATCGAATTATTAAATAATAAATTAAATAACCAAAAACTTAATAATAATACCAAAAACAATTATTACAAAATAATTGAAAATGCTAAAAAATCGTATGGTCAAGTTGAAATTGTATTTATAAAAGAAGTTGAAAATTTATTAAATAGCTTATAAAAGTGATTTATATCACTTTTAACATAAAAAAAATATAAATTTATTTAAACCTATCATTCTGGTTTATTGTCCAAAATTTTGCCAATAAACTAGGATGATAAAAATGAAAAGACTTTTTGGAATTATTCCTCTAATATTAATTTATAGTTTTGTATATGCCCAAAACCCGGGAGATAACGTTTTTTCGGGTAATACTATTTACACAATAAAAATAAACTTTTCTCAACCAAATTACTGGGATACTTTAACTTATTATTATAACCTTGGAACTGAGCAATACATTCCTGCAGATGTTACAATTGACGGAGTAACTTACCCAAATTGTGGTATAAGATTTAAAGGAAATTCCTCGTTTAACCACCCAAACAATAAAAAATCGCTTAAAATTGCCTTTGACGAGTATTCTTCTTCTCAACGCTGGGACGGAATGAAAAGTGTACATCTAAATAATGTTTATGGCGATCCGACCTTTATGAGAGAAAAATTAATTTTAGATTTTTGTAAAGAAGCCGGCATTGTTGCACCAAGGGCTAATTATGCATCCGTATATTTAAACGACACTCTTTTTGCTTTTTATTCTCTTATTGAAAATATCGATAAAAAATTTTTATCAACAAGATACGGAAATAGTAGCGGTGATTTATTTAAAGCAATAGACGGATTTGAAAATACATCTCTTGTTTCGGATTTTAAATGGTACACTGCTGTTGCTGATTCTTATTATACGCGATATGAGTTAAAAACAGACGGATCGACTACAGCATGGGAACAGCTTGTAACAATAATCGATTCAATAAATAATAGCAATACTTTAAATAACGCATATAAGAACAAAATAAATTTACAGGCTCTTTATAATTCAATAGCCACAGATATTATTTTTTCCAATTTAGATTCGTATAATGGTAGCGGACGAAATTTCTATTTTTATTTCAATCCTAATACCTTAAAAATGGAATGGATAAAATGGGATGTTGGTTTAGGATTTGGATTGTTTAATAGTGGTGTTTCAAATTACGAAAATTTAAATTTATTATATATTATAAATTCATCCAACCGCCCCTTAACGGCTAAAATATTTTCTAACCCGATTTTAAAACAAGAATACCTTGAAGCATTATGCAGCCTAAATAAAAACTATTTTAATATTTCAAATCTATATACAAAAATAGACGCAATTGCTAATATAATAAGACCCTATGTATATGGAGATTTAAGAAAACAATATACAAACGCACAATTTGAACAAAATATAAATTCCGATTTATCAGTTACAAGTGTAGGCGGCACGAATAAAATACCCGGTTTAAAATCTTTTATCAATTTAAGAAAAAATAGCATAAACCAACAATTAACCAATTTAGGAATTTCATGCAATTCCGCAATTAATTATCATGATATTGTAATTAACGAATTTATGGCTGATAATGATACAATTTTGGATCCTGCAAATGAGACAGATGATTGGATTGAAATATTTAATAATACGGATAATACAATTGATTTAAGCGGTTTATATTTATCAGATAGTTTTACATCCCCCACTAAATGGACTTTTCCCGAAGGAACAACCATTGAACCAAAATCGTATTTAATTATTTGGGCGGATGAAAACTTAACACAAGAAGGGGTACATGCTAATTTTAAATTATCGGCTTCAGGTGAAAAAATAATATTAAGCAACAAAGATAATTCTATTATAGATAGTTTAAGTTTTGAATCACAAACAACTAATTTATCAATGGCACGTCATCCAAACGGTTCCGGTGCTTTTTCAATTGGTTTGCCAACATTTAATGCAAATAACGATATTCCGGTATCTGTTCAAAAAGCTGAAATTGTTTCATATGATTTTAATTTAAATCAGAACTATCCAAACCCTTTTAATCCTATTACTAATATCAGTTTTTCAATACCACATTCAGGTAATGTAAAGTTAAAAATATACAATATTTTAGGTCAAGAAATTGTTGATTTATTAAATGATAATTTAAATGCCGGAAATTACACGGTACAATTTGATGCATCTAACTTTTCATCAGGCACGTACATTTATCGATTATCGTATAATAATATATCAATAACAAAAAGTATGATGTTAATTAAATAATATGGGGTTTAATATGCATTTAGTAAAAAGTTTGTTCATTTATTCTTTTTTTATTTTTAGTAGCACTTTATTTGCTCAAGAATGGAATTGGTTAAATCCAACTCCGCAAGGAAATACTTTAAAGGATATTGTTTATTTTGACGGAAATATATTTGCTGTTGGCAATTCAGGTACATTATTAAGATCCGAGGACGGAGGTATAACTTGGAATGTATTAACAATAAATACTGTTGGCAATATAAATAAAGTAATTTTTAACGAGCAAATCGGATATTTATGTACAAGTAAAGGAGAAGTATTTAAATCTAACGATAAAGGTTTTTCTTGGTCAAATATTGTTTATAATAATCCGGATTTTAATATTATTTCAATTTCTTTTAACAGTGCAAATGAAGGTTATATTATTGGTGAAGATAATAATTCACTTACCGGTTTAATTTACAAAACTTCGGATGGCGGAATTAATTGGATAAAAATTTTGGATAACCCAAACTATTTGGCTTTTTATGATATTACATTTGTTGAAAACAGTATAATTTGTGTTGGTACGTTGGGCACTATTCTTAAAAGTACTGATGGAGGAATTTCCTGGAATATAAAACCAACTAACAATTTTAATTCCCTAAAATCCGTTTATTTTATTAATTCCCAACTCGGTTTTATTTGTGGTTTGTCCGGCACATTATTAAAAACAACGGATTCCGGTGAAAGTTGGATTAATGTTTCGACAAATGAGTTTAATAATTTAAATAAAGTTATATTTAATAACTTAGATGACGGCATATTAATTGGTGGTAACGGAACATTACTTAAAACAACAAATGCTGGTGAAAGCTGGGTTTCCGTGTTCACACAAATTGATAAAGAATTATTTAGTATGGTTACAATAAACAATAATTTTATTATTGTAGGTGAAACAGGTATAATTCTATTTTACCAACTTTCCGGTACTGTAAATAAAATTTCGTTAGGTACAACAAATTGGCTATCTAAAATTAAATTTTTAGATGAAAATATTGGTCTTGTTGTAGGTGATTTTGGCACAATATTAAAAACTACAAATTCCGGAAATAGTTGGGAATTATCTACTATTTCAACTACATTATTAGAATCAATTGAATTTACAGATAATAATACTGCTTATGTTGTTGGAGATGCAGGAACAATAATAAAAACGACAGATATGGGAAATAACTGGATTTCGCTTAACTCAGGAGTTTTTAACTGGTTAATGGATATAACTTTTTATAATAATAACGGGTTTGCTTGTGGTTATTACGGTACTTTAATAAAAACAACAGATGCAGGAAACAGTTGGATTAATTTGGTTAGCGGAACAAATAGCCAATTGAATAAAATTATTTTTGTATCTGAAAATACCGGCTTTATTTGTGGAGGAGACAGTTACGGTGGAAGCGGAGTGATATTAAAAACTACCGATGGTGGAAATACTTGGATTAATAAATTTACTGAACCTGAATTGATGTTATCAGATATATTTATAACTGAGTATAATATTGGATATGCAATTGGGGGATATAATAATGGAACGGGTAGCAAAATACTAAAATCTACAGACGGAGGTGAAACTTGGGTTAGTTATTCTGAAACATATCCAGATAATTTATATTCTATTTTCTTCCCTACTTCAAATATTGGTTACGCTGCGGGTTTTAATGGTCTTATTATTAAAACAACAGATAGCGGCAATACATGGGAAAAGCTTAATAAAATTACAGATAAAAGAATTAATAGCCTTTACTTTATTAATTCGCAAATAGGTTTTGCAGTAGGTTCCGATGGTGCTATATTAAAAACAATAAACGGAGGTGTTTCTGAAATCAAATATTCGGATGATGTAACTATAAAGGATTTTGCACTTGAACAGAATTACCCTAATCCATTTAATCCTTCAACAATAATTAATTTTACTATTCCTATATCTGCTTATACGGAATTAAAAGTTTATGATATTTTGGGTAATGTAATTTGCACATTAATTTCCGATTACATTTCGCAAGGTTCGTATTCAGTAAATTTTAATGCAAATTTTTTTAACCTAAGCAGTGGAGTTTATTTTTATAGACTTACTTCAGGAAACATAAATTTAATAAAAAAAATGTCTTTAATAAAATAATTTTAGGGGAATTATTAATGAGTAATAATAAAAATATTTTGGTTTTATTATTTATTTTTGCAAATATTCAAATTTTTGGACAAGCTTTTACCGGTTATACTTTATACAGCCCAAATAACTCCAGATATACATATCTAATAGATATGAATAACCTAACAGTAAAAACATGGACGCACTCAGTTTCCGGAGGTTACTCAGCTTATTTACTTGAAGACGGAAGCGTTTTGCGTTCCGGAAACTCTTCTAATTCACAATTAAACGGTGGAGGAGCCACCGGTATTGTACAAAAATATGACTGGAACGGGAATTTAATTTGGCAATATACATACAGTTCTTCAACATTTCGCTCACATCATGATATTGAACCAATGCCGAACGGTAATGTTCTAATAATTGCGTGGGAAGTTAAAACAGCAGCACAAGCAGTTGCTGCAGGTTTAAAACGAAGTATTTCCATATGGCCCGACCATATAATTGAAGTTAAACCAACAGGCTCAACAACCGGTACAATTGTTTGGGAATGGCATGCTTGGGATCATTTAATTCAAGATTATGACGTTACAAAAGCAAATTACGGAGTCGTTGCAAATCATCCGGAATTACTTGACATTAATGTTGGAAGTACAATGCAAGGAGATTGGATGCATGTAAACGGAATAAGTTACAATGCTGACTTAGATCAGATAGTATTTTCTTCTCACAATTTGGATGAATTTTATGTTATTGACCATAGTACAACAACCCAAGAAGCAGCATCTCACTCCGGTGGAAGATATGGAAAGGGTGGAGATTTTTTATATAGGTGGGGTTGTCCTTCCAATTATAGAGCATCTGGTACACAAGTGTTTAATGTTGTACACTCCTCTATCTGGATACCCGAAAATTACCCGGGAGGAGATAACATATTAGCTTTTAATAATAGAGAAGGAACTAATGCGTCTATGATAGTTGAAATTAAACCGCCAAGAAATGAAGACGGTAGTTATAATTATACTTCGGGTCAATATCTTCCTATTTCTCCGGAATGGACTTACTCAGCCTCGGGATTTTATTCTCATCATTTAGGTGGATGCCAACGATTACCTAACGGCAATACTTTAATTGTTCAATCAACATCAGGCAAGATGTTTGAAGTTTCACAAACCGGCTCGGTTGTATGGTCATATAACAAAGGCGGAGAAATTGTAAGAGCATTAAGATATGCTCCGTCTTACCCGGGCATAAGTGTACAAGTATCCCCTGCTTCCACCGAAATATTTGTAGGTGAAACAGCAAATTTTACAGCAACTAAGGGTTTTGCACCCTATGTTTGGAAATTAGAACCAAGTGATTTGGGTACATTATCTGTTACCGGAACCTCAGGAATCTTTACAGCTAATAAATCAGGTGAAGGACGTATATTTATTACAAGCAGTACAGGATTAGATAGTGCCATTGCAACTATAAAAGTTAGTGAAGTAGTAGGTGTGGAATCCGGAAGCTCATATTTACATAGCTATAACCTATCTCAAAATTTCCCTAATCCGTTCAATCCTTCAACTAATATTCAGTATTCTCTTAAAGAAGAAAGTAATATTTCTATTGTTGTATATAACTCGTTAGGACAATTAATATCAACTCTTTTTGAAGGTGTTCAAAGTTCAGGAGTTCACTCATTATTATTTAATGCATCAGAATTACCTACAGGTATTTACTTTTGTAGTATGAAAGCTACATCAATATTAAGCAATGAAACTTATGCAAAGACAAACAAAATGTTATTGTTAAAATAAAATACACATCATTATATAAAATAAACAATATCCTTTATGGGTATTGTTTATTTTTTTTATAAACTAGTAACTTTATTATTTGGAATATAATTGACAATATTTCATTTAACTGCATAAATATTCAAACTCTTTTTTAAGAGTTTTCCCTCCTATTTCCAAACCTTTTTTTCTTAATTTTTTAGTAATTATTTTTGTAATATCAATTAACTATTTTAGGGTAACATGAAATATTTTTTCACATTATTTATTGTTTTTATTATTTTTTCAGTAAATTTTGCTCAAACTTGGCAAAATTTAACAACTGCTAACGGTTTAACCGATAATCAGATTAGATGTTTAACTTCGGATGAAAGCGGTATAGTTTGGATTGGTACCAAGACCAAAGGAATACAGGGTTATAACGGAACAAATTTTATAAATTTTCCGGGCAATTCATCACTTCCTACAACTTCCGGTAATTTTTACGAAATTACTGCATTAAACGTAATTAATGGTCAAATGTATATTGGAGTAAAATCTTCAGCCACTTTAGGAGGACTTTGGGTATATAATTTTTCAACTCAATCTATTAATTATTATGGTGGTTTTGAAATTATTGGTGCAATGGACATAAAAGTATTTCATAAAGCAAAAGACGGCAATATTTATGCCGGAAGCGGAAATGGATTTTATAAAAGGATATCAGATAATAATTGGTTAAAAATTGGAAGCGGATGGGTTCAAAGTATTGCAGAAAAACAAGACGGTACATTATTTTATACCACTTATGATAGCTTATATTTTTATAACGGAATTAATAAAAAAGGAATAAAAAAAGGACTATTTTACAGTGTTGTTTTTGATAATAATGATATCGGTTACTTAAGTGACGGTAATGATATTTACCAGTTTAGTGATAATAATACTTTTTTGCCAATGAATTTTGCAGGATATACAAAAGCGATGGTAAAAGACAGAAACGGAATTATTTGGATAGCAAGTGCCGGTTCAGGTTTTGGTATAAAAAAAGTTAACGGAAATAATATTATCACTTATAATTTAGGCAATTCGCCTTTGTTAAGTACAGATATGACAGCTGTTTGTGTTACAAACGATAATAGGAAATTTTTTGGTCATTATAATGCCGGCATTAATTCAATTTTAGATTCTCCTGTTATTTTACCTATTACCGTATCGCCTAATAGTTTGCAATTATATGTTAATGAAAGTGCAACCATTACAATATCAAATGGCGTTCAGCCTTATAATGCTTGGGTTAATCCTTTTAATTTAGGAAATATAAACTTAAATAACAACAATTTAAAGTTTACAGCCACAACTCCAGGAACAGGCAAAATTTTTATAACAGGTGCAAACGGCAGCGATACTGCAGAAATTCCTTTAATCATCTTAAATAATCTTAACTATCCAAAACTTAAACCTACAGGTTTTGATGTTTCTAAAGGAACT
>Ga0116156_10004383_pt1 | contig 11993 bp, 12 predicted proteins | sample AD_UKC045_MetaG_FD_89891 | JGI IMG/M metagenome (GOLD analysis project Ga0116156, IMG submission 89891) | Active sludge microbial communities of municipal wastewater-treating anaerobic digesters from USA - AD_UKC045_MetaG | ecosystem: Engineered > Bioreactor > Anaerobic > Digestate | place: USA... | reverse complement strand
CTTCGCAGCATCGACGCCTCCGAAATGTCTCATCTGGACCCCGCACGCACGTTCTATGCCCATCAATTGCGTCAAAACCCATCCTGGCCCGCGCAAGCATTGGATCTATTAAACGACAACGTCTACGTAACCATCGATTTGGATGTGTTTGATCCCTCCGTCCTCCCGGCTACGGGCACCCCGGAACCCGGCGGATTAGGATGGTATGATGTGATAGAATTACTCGATATGGTGGCGCGTTCCAAACGGGTGATGGGCTTTGATATAGTGGAGCTGTGCCCGATGGGTCACCCCGCATCCGAATTCGTGGCCGCGAAACTGCTCTACACCTTCTTAAGTCTTATCCACGCCCACCATGCCTGGCATTGAAGAAACAAGGAATACGGCGGATGTCTGACGAAGAATCCTTTCGGCGAAAAAATGAACTATCCGGGCGCTGGCACCGGCGGCGCCGCATCCATTCAAAGGCACACGATATTCTTCATGAGGGAGAGGAGGAGTCCGGCGAGGCCATTACTTCCCGCCGGCGCCGCATCCATCGCGATCCCGAATGGGCCGATACCGAAAAAGAAGACCACCCCGACGACGACTACGCATAATCAGAACGCCGCCGCACATGCCTTCCGTTTTATGAATCCTGTTTACGGATTCTCATCGGCGCTCGGGCCATATACTCCCGGCAACGGAACATCAAGCAACCGGAGATACACCGTTAACTGTCCCCGATGATGTACGATATGATTCAATACCATGCTCCGGAGCGCTGCAACACGCGGAAGCTCGAAATACACCTGATCGCCTCCCCGCAGCCGCCACGGCTGCATCATGTGTTCATCGCTTATGCCCTGCATCCCGGCCTCCGCCGCGGAAACGTTCTTGGCATGCTGTGCCACCAGTTCCGCGCGAGTGGCCGGTTCAAAAGGCGTGTAGCCTTCCTTGACGAAATCCAGTTCATCCTTGTTTAGAATGGATAGAATAAAAAGCGGCAATTCCGCAATATGGCCTGAAAGCCGCTGCAAGGTCATCGACTTCTTGTGCGGCCGCCAGCCCAGCTTCTCATCCGGCGCCCGCTCCAACAGTTTTGCGGTTACGCCCGCTTCATACACAAACTCTTGCCGTAACGCATCAAGAATACTCATCGGTTTTCCTCCTTTTTGTTGCACCGCAGGTATAGACATTCAGTGTACGAAACTTTCCCTCTTGCAGCAAGAAAACGCCAAAAAAAACTTTGCCCTGCTGGAAACTTGAGCCGGACGCGGCAAGAAGGTACTCTTGTGTGGTGCCGGCTACCGGAAAAGGAAAGGATGCTCGTATGAAAATGATGCGCGCGCGATGGATGATCGGGTGCATCCTGGCGATGGCGGCCCTTGCCGGGCCGGTGTACGCCGACGTGGAAGTTTCACTGACCATCACGGGGAATACGGAAGAAATCCTCGCTATTCTGCAGCAGTTGAAAAACATGGGCTATGGAGGCACGGAGGATCCGCTGAAACTGCGTGTGCACAGCATGCATAATGTGCAAGAGGAAAGCATGGCCATGGAAGGTGCGCCCGCTGCTCCGGAGGGTGCTTCCGCCATCGAAGGCCAGCCCGAAGGCGCCGCGGAAGGCCAGCCTGAAGGTCAACAGGAAGCACCGCCCGAACCCAAGCCCGTGATCGCACTCAATAACCCCGTCGCGGCCCCCGCCTCGGTAATAGCCGGCCAAAACGCATTGGTCACCGTCGAAGTAATCGATTTAAAAAATACCATCGACACCTTGTCCGTCTCCTTTGGCGCTGGGAAAATCCCTGTGGATTTGCACGATAATGGGACCAATGGCGACACCGCACCGGGCGACGGCATTTGGTCCGCCGTGCTGCCCATTCCCCTGGATGCGGCCCAAGGCCCTCATGAAATCACCATCTCCGCCTTTGACGCCAATGGCGCGCCGATCATGACCCTCACCAAAGACCAGCGCGTGGTCCCCTTGAACGCAAAAGTCCAGATTACGGTTATCAAATAATGCCCTGTCTCTTTATTTGTATGGATTCAACCGCATAGGATACGCCTTCACGCACGCATATGGGAATACGCTTCACTTATGGATAGCGCCAAACTGAAAGCATTGCTGGAAGCGGTTGCCGCGGGCGATTTGGCCCCGGACGGCGCCCTCGAACGCCTGCGCGGAATGCCTTTTGAAGACTTGGGCTTCGCCAAAATCGATCATCACCGGAGTCTGCGAAAAGGCTATCCGGAAACCATTTTCTGTGCCGGGAAAACCCCTGAGCAGGTCGTGCAGATTGTCGAGCGTATGCGGGAACACGGAAGCAACGTCTTCGGCACGCGCTGCACGCCTGAAGTAATTGATGCGGTGCTCAAAGCGTATCCCCAAGCAGTGCATCACGACGCTGCACGCGCCTTTACCCTGATCGTCGAACCTCCAGACGTGCTGCCTGGATATATTGCCGTGGTGTGCGCCGGCACCAGCGATATTCCCGTCGCGGAAGAGGCCGTCGTCACCTGCAAAGTGCTCGGCAACCGTGTTGAGCGCATCTACGACGTGGGCGTAGCGGGTATTCACCGGCTTATTACCCAGCGCGAACGCCTCGAAGGCGCAACCGCCCTGATCGTATGCGCGGGCATGGAAGGCGCACTGCCCAGCGTCGTTGCGGGATTGATCAGCAAGCCCGTAATCGGCGTGCCGACCAGCATCGGATACGGCGCGAGCTTTGGCGGCATTGCCGCCCTGCTCGGCATGCTCAATTCCTGCGCCTCCGGGCTCACCGTCGTAAACATTGACAATGGCTTTGGCGCGGCCATCGCCGCCGCGTCCATTAACCGGCTGGTAAACGGGAAATAATATGCGCACCTTGTATTTGGATTGTTTCAGCGGCATCAGCGGCGACATGACCGTCGGCGCACTTATCGATGCGGGCGCGGATATCGGCGCCCTGCGCGCCGCCCTGGAAAGCCTCAATGTACCGGGGTTTACTATATCCGCGGAAAAAGTCATCAAAAACGGGATCTCCGCAACACAGTTCCGGGTCCTGTTGCACGAACACGAACATCCTCACCGGCATCTCCATCATATTGTCGATATTATTCAGTGTGCCGCTCTGCCCGAACCGGTGAAGCAGGCTGCCATTCAAACCTTCACCAGGCTCGCCGACGCAGAAGCCACCGTACACGGCACCTCCCCGGAAAAAGTCCATTTTCACGAAGTGGGCGCTGTCGATGCCATCGTGGATATTGTCGCGGCCCATCTCGCCCTCCATCTTCTCGGCATTGAACAGGTCGTCGCTTCGCCTTTGCACGTGGGCGCCGGATCCGTCAAATGCGCCCATGGCTGGATGCCCGTCCCCGCGCCCGCCACTGCCCTCCTCCTTCAGGGAAAGCCCACGTATGGCGGCGAAGTCGAAGGCGAATTAACCACCCCCACCGGCGCGGCCATTGTGGCGCAATGCGCGGCGTCCTTTGGCGGTATTCCCGCGATGACCGTGGAGAACATCGGCTATGGCGCGGGAACCCGTGATATTCCCGGACGTCCCAATGTGTTGCGGGTCTTCATTGGCCAAACCGACTCCCCCCTCGGAATGCAAGAGACCATCACCGTGATGGAAGCTACCATCGACGATATGAACCCCGAGTTATTCCCGCCTTTATTAGCCGCCCTCCTCGAAGCCAAAGCACGGGATGCCTTCATTACCCCGATTGTCGGAAAGAAAGGCCGCCCCGCCTATTGCATTACGGCATTATGCGACGCGGCCAACGTGCGCGGCGTCGCCGATGCGCTGTTCCGCCATTCCAGCACGTTGGGCGTCCGATTCCGCCAGGAACAGCGCTTCGTACTCGAACGGCACTGGAAGACCGTGCAGACGGAGTGGGGGAGAGTGCGCATTAAAATCGGCGCGTACAAAGGCGCGGCAAGCACCGCCGCCCCTGAATTCGAAGATTGCCGGGCTCTGGCGGAGACCGCCGGCGTTCCCGTGCGGCGCGTATATGAAACGGCATTGGCCTTAGCAGTAAAAGGAGAATTTGAACATGCCTGAACACATCGCCATCTATCCCGGAAGTTTTGACCCGCCCACGCTCGGCCACCTCGACCTCATCCAGCGCGCGGCCAAACTCTTTCATAAAGTCATCGTCGCCGTTGCGCACAACGACCAGAAAAACGCCCTGTTCTCCTTTGAAGAACGCGCTGAAATGCTCAAAGAACTCGTGGCGGACATCCCGAACGCCGAGGTGGACCATTTCCAGGGGCTCACCGTGGACTTCGCACGGAAACACCACGCCGTCGCCATCCTGCGCGGACTGCGCGCCGTATCCGACTTCGAATACGAATTCAGCCTTTCTGTCAACAATCGGAAACTGCATGAAGAACTGGACACCGTTTGCCTGATGTCCAGCGAGCCCTATCTCTTCCTGAGTTCAAGGATGGTGAAAGAAATCGCCAGCTACGGCGGGAAGATCAGTCATTTTGTAACCCCCGCCGTCGAACGCCGCATCCGCGAAAAATTCGCGAAAAACTGTTAAAACCACCCCAGCAGTTTTCCCGCGATAACCCCCGCCAGCGCAATCAGCAGCACCGCCAAAAGGATCACGGAAACCGTGCGCCGCACCGCCCCCGTGCCCGCCGCTGGAGACTCCGACCGCTTCATCTTCTGCGTCGGCGCCGACGCCTCACTCGGTGTGATGAGACTCGCCGGAATCGGATGTTCCGGACGTTGCGGCGACGAAAGCAACTGGTCCTTGAGCGTTTGCGCCCTCGGGTCATTGAACTGCAGGATCAACGCATCGCAAATCGCCACCGCCTCCCCGGTTCGCCCTAGCCGGTCCAGGCACAATGCTTTTGGGAACATCACATTCTTCGAATTCGGATACGCCTTATCCAGTTCCTCCAGCACATACAGCGCCTCATGATACCGGCCTTCCCGGAAAAACGTGTCCGACTCCCTGAACCTCTTTGTCGCTTCCTGCGCGTTCACAGCTAGTTTCCCATGCATTGAATTTCACACACCTCAGCATCTTACCGCCCCCCATACATAAATGCAAAAACAGGTTTTTCTTTTGCCCTTTAAGCCGGGTATGCTGTACGCCAACAACAGGATGTAGCGAATGTCAAGAGATTGGCAAACTATATTGGATGAAGCCGTGCGCCGTGCGAACGCCCCCGGGGCCGTGGCCTGTATTGGCGCCCGCACGGAAGATATTTTCCTGGGTGCTTCGGGGTTGCGCCAGCGGGTGCCGAATGCCTTGCCCGTTTCAACAGACACCGTCTACGATCTCGCCTCGCTCACGAAAGTTGTTGCCACCACCACGGCCGCTATGTTGTTGCGTGATGACGGCCTGCTGGAACTGGATGCGGCGGTGAGCGATTACCTGCCCGTCCCCGAATTTCACCAGTTCACCGTACGCCATCTGATCACCCATATGTCCGGTTTGCCTCCGCACCGGCCGTTCTTTAAAGAGGTGTCCACCCTGACCGAAGTCTTGCAGCGCATCGCGCGAATCCCCCTGGAGAATCCTGTCGGCCTGCGTCACACCTACTCCGATCTCGGATTTATGATCCTCGGCAAAGTGGTGGAAGTCGTGGCGGGAAATTCCCTTGATGCTTTCTGCCGTGAGCGCATGTATCAACCCTTGGCCATGGAGCATACCACCTTCACACCGCCCGCATCCTGGAAGGAACGTTGCGCGGCCACCGAGGACTGCACGTGGCGGAAGCGCATCATTCTGGGCGAGGTCCAGGATGAAAATGCCTATGCCGTGGGCGGCGTATCCGGCCATGCCGGACTCTTCTCCACCGCCGGGGATTTGGCTCGTTTTTGCCGCGCCCTGCTTCAGGGAAAAATCCTGTCCGAGAAGACCCTCACGGAAATGACCCAGCCGGATCAGGCACCCTGTTATCCCTGGCAGGGGCTGGGCTGGCAACTGGACCCCTGGTCCAGCGGTTCCTCCGGATTCCTCGCCGCGCGCACCGCCTTCGGTCACACCGGATGGACCGGCACCAGCCTTTGGATGGATCGCGATTCCGGCCTCTTCGTTATTCTTTTGTGCAACTCCTGCCATCCTTCCCGCGAACACCGCGACACCAGAACCCTCCGCCAGGTGTTTTACCGTCAGGTGTGCGCTGAGTTTTATCCGCAGAAAAGCAATGTCCACGGCGGCCTCGACCGCATTATGTGGAATAACTATACCCTCCTCCGAAAAAAACGCGCGGGGTTGCTCACCAATCAGGCGGCCGTCACGGAGCATGGCCGGTGTATTCTGGACGCCCTCGCGCTTGACCCCGACGTGCAGGTGGTGCGCCTGTTCGGACCGGAACACGGCTTGCAAGGCAAAGCGGAAGCGGGGGAGATAGTATCCGACGAAAAGAGTGCAATCCCAGTTGTCAGTCTGTATGGAAAACAGCAGGCTCCCACACAGGATCAGCTTGCGGATCTCGATCTCTTTGTAATCGACCTTCCGGATGTCGGCGCGCGGTATTACACGTACATCGACACGATGAAGGAATGCATGTCCGCCTGCGCCAAAGCGCATATCCCCATGCTGATCCTGGATCGGCCGAATCCCGTGGGCGGACTCATCCTCGAAGGCCCGATCGCCACGATGTATGGCGCGCCCGTGTGTTGCGCCCCCATTCCTATTCGCCACGGTATGACCATGGGGGAGATGGCCCTGTTCTTCCGCAAGGAATTTTTCCGCGGCGTCAAAATGGACCTCGCCATCAGCGAGGTGGACAATTGGCCGCGCGATCTCCTGTTTGACGAATGTGCCCTGCCTTGGCCGCCGCCTTCCCCCAATATCCCCACCCCGGAAACCGCCCTCGCCTACGTGGGAACCTGTCTCTTTGAAGGCGTGAACATTAACGAAGGCCGTGGAACGGAATACCCCTTCCTCTGTTTCGGCGCACCCTGGCTCGATCCCGAAGCCATACTCGCCCGGCTCGACCCGCGCACCCATGCGGGCTTCACCCTGGAACCGCTCACTTATACCCCGCGATCCATCCCCGGAAAAGCCAAAACTCCGCGATACATGGATGAAGAATGCCGAGGCCTCCGCCTCCACATCGAACACCCCCGCGAAGTGCGCCCTTTTACTCTTGCAACCGCTCTGCTGTGCGCGATACTCGCAACACATCCCGGCCAACTGCACTGGGAAAAATCCTTCGACATCCTGGCGGGCGGACCCTGGCTCCGCGAACACATCCAGCGCGGCACTCCTCCTCTCGATATCATCGCTTCCCTGGCCCCCGCCCTCGATCATTTCGACGCCGCCCGCCCAAAACTCTACTAACTCCGCGCTGAACTCCCCTTCTACCTAAACCCGCAGCAACAATGCCCAGTTATCATCCAAATGCCCCGTTCGCTAAGTTATTCATCCTCTGCGGGGATGGATCGTTTTTTGCCACTATGTATGGTGAATCGTTTCCCCACTCCTTGAAACGGATGCTTACGAATTCTCAGACAGTTTCGGGAGCTTCGCCCTCCCGATCATGGCCACTTTCCTAGCAGCGCCCGACCATCGTTAGCAGCGAAGCGAGTCAATCTCGGAACCACGCATAGTTGTCAATTAGGGGAGATTGCTACATCTGCGAGGTGGCGTTGTCAATGTACATGGCGATCCAGGCCCATGTCCTGCACACGGGATATTCTGAGGGATATTTGACAAATTGCACATGCCCGTCCATATACAAGACGTTGCATCCGCCGGGCACGTGGTTATAGGTGTTGTACCCCCCTTGGGACAATGGGGGGCCGATGTGATCGTACATCACGACAAGTTCGGATTGGGCCTTGGCCGAAGCGGCGGGATCGTTTATGTCCGTAATGAAAAAGCGTTCCACCCCTTCGTGAAGGCGTGGAATTCTGACTGGGCCCCGGGATTCATGGTCAAACTCCGGAAGATCCTCATGGTAGGATCTTTTGTGATCGCTTGTTTTCAGCAGTAACATGGCAATCGTCCCCGCCAGGGTCGCGGAAATATGCTCGCCGAGCACGATTTCTCCATCGAAATTCTGATTGGTATTACCGATCAAATAATCGATAGGCCGTATAGCCCAGCCGTAATAGACATAGGAGAAGGCAGTCAGACCGCAGATATCCAGCTTGTCTGGTCCGCCATAAAACACGGAATGTTCGAGCACCCGGTCCGCATCGGGGTCAGAAGGGCATAGAAGTATATTGAGATCGCTGAAGTATTCGGGATAGGTCTGCTCTCCATCGAAAACGAGATTGGATTTATTCCAATCCTGGCAGGGGGCGCTTTCGCTGGACCGGATTTTCAAGGTGGGGAAAAACCCATCGTTTTCATTGGCATACATCTTGAACACAAGCCCGCATTGCTTGAGGTTGTTCTGGCAACTGGACCTGCGGGCCGCTTCCCGCGCCCGGGCAAGGGCCGGCAATAGAATGGCGGCCAGAATTCCAATAATAGCTATTACTACCAACAACTCAATCAAGGTGAACCCCATCCGTTTCATCGTACAACCTCCCGATATGCGTTTAGGGTTAACGCTGCACTTCGTTCCCAGGTGAACGTTAGTATGCGGGTAAGTCCCTTATCCCGCAAGGTTTTTCTAAGCGTCTTATCCTCTGCAAGCTGGCGCAGGCCTTGGGCAATGGCGGCGGGATCTTCCGGGTCCACTATAAGCGCGGCCTCTCCCACGATTTCGGGCATGCTGGAAACATTTGAGGTGAGCACGGGAGTGCCGCAGGCCATGGCTTCTAAAGGCGGGAGGCCGAAACCTTCGAAGAGACTGGGCCATACAAAAGCGAGGGCAGCGGACATCACTGCGGGAAGATCGATATCGGGAAGATACTCCAGAAAATGAATCCGGTGACTAAAGGAGGATCGGGAAACCGCCGTGTCAATGGCCTGTGTTTTCCATCCACGCCTCCCTGCAATGACAAGGTCCGCATCCGTGTCGTGAGCCATGCTCGACCATGCCTCGATCAGCCGGGGGATGTTCTTTCGGGGTTCCAGGGTGCCGACATAGAGGAAGAATCGCTCGGGGAGGCGGTATTTGGCGCGGACATCCGTTTGTGTCTCGCAGGAGGCGGGGCGGAACCGGGGATGCACTCCCAGGGGAATCACGTCTATTTTCTCCCGAGGGGCGGAGGCGAATTGAACAAGGTCGGCGGCGGTGGCCTCCGAATCCGCAATAAGGCGTTTTACGGTTCGGACCGTGTGCCGCAAAGCCCATCGGTAATACAAGGCGCGTTCGAACTTGAACCATTCAGGATGCCGCATGAAGCTGAGATCGTGCACGGTTACCACCACATTCCGCAGTGGCAGCAGCGGTCCGAAATTGGCCGGATAGTGGATAACGTCTATTCCCTGGCGCGCGCACAACTCCTGGATCGTCCAATGATCGGTGAGGATACGGCGCAGGGAGTGTGCGGGTTTCTTAATCACCGAAACATGTCCGCCAAGATCGTCAATAGCTTCGGTTTCCGGCCATACCACCGTAAGTTCGAGATCTTCCGGATTCGCCGCCAGGGCACGGACGAGTTCCGTCACGTATCGCCCCGTGCCGCTTCTGTTGCCTGCCTGCAAGGCGTTGATTAGTACCTTCATCCCGCCAACCTCCGGTAAACACCCAAGGTTGCTTGCGCACAGGCCTTCCAGGAAAAAAGGTGTGATTGAAACAGGCCTTTTTTTCGCATGGAGGCACGGAGTTCTGAATCCTGAATCACTTCGCGCATGGCCTGGGCAATGCCGTCAATATCCACAGGATCCACATACCGCGCCGCATCTCCGGCCACTTCCGGCAACGAAGCCTGGTTTGACACAATTACGGGACAGCCGCAGGTCATGGCTTCGAGCACCGGCAGGCCGAATCCCTCATAAAAACTCGGAAATACGAAGGCTTCGGCGGCGGAGTATAAGGCAGGGAGGTCCGCACGATCCGCCACATAGCCTATCCGCCGCACCCGGGATTCCAAGCCCAACGAATGAATGCGCGCCTCGATGTCTCCCATATTCCAACCCAGCGCTCCCGCCAGCGCCAATGTGTGCGGCACCTCCCCCTGAATCTTTGCAAACGCACCCAATAACCCCTCGATATTCTTCCGGGGTTCGAGCGTGCTCACAAATAGAAGGTATGGAATTGGCAACCCGAATTTTTCAGCAACGCGCCGTTCCGCTTCCTGCCGGGGCATGGGCGAGAATTCTTCATCCACTGCACCGTATGCCACGGTAATTTTTTCCGGGGGCACTTCCAGCAGTTCCGCTACATCGTGTTTCGTCGCGTTAGAACATACAATAATTGCGTCCGCATCCCGTGAAAAACGGCGGATGTTGTTGGAAAAGGGTTTGACAATTTTAGGGCTGCACCATTCGGGATGTTTTAAGAATGCCAGATCATAAATGCTTAACACGCGCCGCGCGGACGCCACGGGCGGAAGAAAATAATTCGTGGCATGGTAAACATCCACGCCGCCCAGAAGCTTGTCCACGTTGGGCCGTCCAAGCAGGGACCAGCATGCATACAATGCGCGTGTAGGCGCCGGCACATGCCGATGACGTTCAAGATTGTTCAAGCCCTGTAAACATATTTCAGCCCATCCGGAGGAAAACGCATGGAATTGATGGTCCGTGTTTTCAGACAAGAGATATTTCAAAAGAAAATAGGTATAATTGCCGACGCCGGTCCGCGTCCGCGTCAAAGGGCTGACCTCTATTCCAATCCGCATAAAATACTCCCCCAGCATCATACGCAAATACACTGTTAAAATGGAATCCACAGAAATACTTTCGCGGGGGCGCTCACCCCATATGAGCGCCCCCGCGACGAAACGATAGAAGAGGTGTTATTCTTGGATATCAAAGGCCGCCATTACAATGGCCAGGAGGGGGCCCAGCGGCGGGCCGCCCAGGGGCGGCGGGCCAGGATACTTGACGAATTGAACATGGCCGTCCAAATACAAAATATTGCTGCCTCCCGGCACATGGTTGAATTTGGACACTTGCGTGCCGATATTGTCCCACATCACAAAAATCTCACTCTGGGCCTTGGCGGTAGCAGCGGCATTATTGATGTCGGTGATCAGGAATCGCTCAATGCCTTCACGCAAGCGATACACCAGTTTTGATTCTCCTCCTCCATTGCCGTTCCCCGGACTCACCTCGCAATCCGCATCCACTTCTTTCATGAATTCCGATTCGTTGTCTGCGAGAAAGGGTCCGGTTTGCCGGGCGAACATATCTTCCATGGCTTCCACGAATTGCGCGGGACCTTCCGTATATTCTTCCGGGATTTCCCGATTCATCTGTGCAATCAGACTTCGAAGGGTATCCAGTTCTTTGGTAGGATACTTCGGGTATTCACAGCGATCATAGACATGCGCTGCGTAGGTATAGCTGGCATCTATGCCTTCTACGCCTTCTTGGTGGTTTCCAGCAATCTTTTGTGTAAGCGTTAATTCACCATTGTTTACCTTCGCATCTTTTGCACCGCTGTATGATATAAAATTTTCCAGACGGTCTATTGGATCTGAAGGACAAAATGCAATGGCAAGATCCGCCACATATTCAGGATAAACAGCTTTCACGAGGGGTCCAAATGCAATACAGGGCAATACGCCGCAGCCCATTTCCACTTCGGAGGGCGGCCACTTCTCTCCCTTGGACTCATTGGCGTACATCTTGAATACCAAGCCCCATTCCTTTAAGTTATTAGCACAGGATGCGCGGCGCGCGGATTCGCGGGCGCGCGCGAGGGCAGGCAAAAGAATGGCCGCAAGGATACCGATGATGGCAATCACGACCAGCAGTTCGATGAGCGTAAATCCGTGTCGTTTCATGACCTATTCTCCTCTTTTTTCAACGCGGTTCAATTGGTACAACCAATATTCTAGCAAAAAGCCGGTTTCATGTCAAGATAATCTATTATTGAGGCATTTGCGAAATAGGTGTCAGCCAATATTGACGGGGTTATCCTGTGGCGGGAAAATTGGCTCTACCCCGGAGCTATGGGGGAAAATGGGTTCCGGGAGGCAAAAGAGACTTTT
>Ga0116156_10004382_pt1 | contig 11993 bp, 12 predicted proteins | sample AD_UKC045_MetaG_FD_89891 | JGI IMG/M metagenome (GOLD analysis project Ga0116156, IMG submission 89891) | Active sludge microbial communities of municipal wastewater-treating anaerobic digesters from USA - AD_UKC045_MetaG | ecosystem: Engineered > Bioreactor > Anaerobic > Digestate | place: USA... | reverse complement strand
TTCTGTTGTAAGCGAGGATATACTGGGGATGAAGTATTTAAAAATATTCGTTAATGCTAATAATTGCATTCCCGCAATACTGGGATTAAGTATGCAAGAGGCATTTTCAGATTTAGATGCTCCTGTAATGCGCCTTACTGCCAAAGATTCGCATATTCCATACAATCCTGTGTATGAAACTGATGTGCTTCCGAACGAAAACAAAGTATATGATGAATTGAATAAATTATTGAAATATTAGTGAAGATATTCGTTGAAATAGCTTTTATTTATTGTTGGATGCCAATAACAACTTTATGTTTATCTGGAATTCTGAAGCAGAAAGAATAATATCAAAGTATGCGCTAGTAATGATTAGTGAGATTCTTCACTTCATTACCAATGACATCGCTACTTATCAATCTGGAGTACGCCAGAATCCATCTTGCTTTTTAGTCATTGGTTATTAGTTCTTAGTAGAAAGACCAATGACGAAAAACTAATGACCTATAAAAACTATTTTTAAGATGGATTCTGACATCACTAAAAGTGTAATTCCGAAAAAGTGCTTTTCAGTCATACTATTAGCTTGCTGATAGTATGACTAAAAGAACACTGTTTCTGAATCTCAAGTTCCGTGTTTACAAGGATTTGTGAGATTCTTACTTTCCGCGTTCTTTTACAATAGAAAATTTCCAGACTTTTCCATAATAAGATGACGTTCTCCACCACACATCTTTTGTTACTGTCTTTTGTTTTGTTTTATCTAAAAATGAATAATAAGTCTGTCCGTTATCAGCAGCAATTATTTTTTTGCCAGCAGTCAATAATTCTGGATATTGAAGATAAAGCGAATCTATAAACAGATTTCTTCCAGTTTGAATTGGGTCAGTATCATAAATAATATTACCATTTGTTTCCATTACCCACAAATCATCTATTTTAAAAGTGCTGTCAGGTAAATTCATTAAATACTTATTTGTATAAAAAGAAATAAACTCGTGTGGTTTTACAACAAGATTAATTGAACCAAGCTTTTGCCCATTGCTGATAATTGGAACTGCCATTACAATTGCATAGTAACCTTCAACTACCTTAAAAATACCACTCATCGCAGGTTCGTGAGTAGTTATCATTTTCTGTTGATGCTCCTGATTCGTTATATCTGAACCAATCGCACTTTCATAGATTTCAGGTTCAACGTATTGTATTATATTGTTTTCATTTACATAAACTGCTTCAGCTATTGCTGGATATTTTGAAAAAATTGACTTTAGTTCATTTTTGATTACTGTTTCATTAAAATTACTATCAAAAACTGTTTGACAGGATATTTTAAGAGTAGAATACAAGTCAGCGGCAGCACTATCGACAGCATTTTGCGATGCTTTTAGCAATAAAATATTGTCATTTTCTTTTACTGGTTCATTCGATGAACTGCAGGAAATTACAAAAAAAGAAACGAGAGCAAGAAGTAATACATTTAACTTCATTATTCACCTAAAATTTAAATTAAAAAAATTATTTATATATTGTTTTTCTTGATAACTATGCAAATTTGGATACTTTCTTGAGTATGACTACCCGTCAAAATCATACTTTGTATTTCTTTCGACTTTGTATTTCATAACTTTTCATTTACATAGTTAATCAAATTAGATTGACAATGATGAAGAAATATCAGATATTTATAGTTTTTCCCATTCTGATTTTTCAATACCTGCTTGTTTGAGAATTTTTATTAAAAATACTCTATCTATATCAACATCATGAGGATTTGGAATACGCAAAGTAGAATCGCCGTTTAACATAAATTGATGTTTCCCCCCTGAGTATGGTCCCTCGAAACCATATTTGCGAAGGTAATAAATTAGTTCTTTTCTTGACAATGGCTTAATAGGTGGCATTTTCTTCAAATAATAAATTGAAACTGATATTGTTAATTGGAAAAATCTCTAAATTATTTTTTATTCTAATTAAAAGCCATTCTTCTAAAACATCAATTAATTCTCTCCTGCACTCTTCAAAAGAATTTGCTCTGGCATATACTCCATGGCAAAGTGGAATTTCTCCGTATATCGTATTCGAATCTTCAAGAAATTCATATTTAGCTGTTTTTATTGCTTCAGAAATATATTCATTAATCATTTTGTTATTCTTTCTTACTTTATAAATTGTAAACTATTTATTTTTCCTTTTCTTTAAACAAATAACTACACAAAAATAGAATATTTTAAAATTTTAAATTGCTACATTCTTTTGAACAGATTTCATAGTTTGATAAAAGTTATTGATTAACTTTGTCATTAAATCATTTAAATCCACATTTTCTTTTTTGAGCCATTGATTTATTTCCGGTTCAAGAGGAATTTGGGTCGTAACAAGCCATTTTATTTTTCCAGTTTCTATATCTTCATCAGTTATTGCCGGAATATCACTGTAATCTACTTTTTCATCATTATATATAATTAATTGATGAGGAACATCAATAGAATATTTTCCAAATTTAATTGCATCAAATGCATCAATAGGATTATTATCGAATTCAACAGTATAACTTGAATCGAATTTATTTTGATTGATAAGTTCAATAGCTTGGTTTTGATTTATTTTTTTCATTGTTACCTCATTAATTAAAATAAAATTTTCTTTCTTTTGAATTTGATAAACGAGCAGAAATTATTCTAATTTTTTCTTTTCTATGAACATAAACAGCAGTAATTATTACATTTTGCATTTTCCCAATAGTTATATATCTGATTTCACCATAATCTCTTCTGTTATCTATTGAAGTTTTACGGTTATTATCTAGAAAAATATTTTTTGCTAAATTAAAATCAATATTATGTTTATTAATATTAATTTTATTTTTAAGTTCATCCCATTCGAATTCCATAATTAAAATAAAATTTTCATAATAAATAAATTCTATTGCTGTTTATAAACTCAGTTATCTTTCCCTATAGCGAAATTTAAGGAGTTAACAGATTTGGCACGTAAAGAATAATTTTGCAAATTATCCAGAGAAGGTGTCATTCCGAACCCCACGATAAAGCAAGTTCTTTATTTAAATGGAGATGACATAACTTAACACTGTCATTCTGATCGCAGCGAAGAATCCAGAAAATTTTTTTAACCACTACTCTCTGGATTCTTCAGTTCGTTTACCAATGACATCGTTACTTATCAATCTGGCGTACGCCAGAATCCATCTTGCTTTTTTGTCATTTGTCATTAGTTGTTAGTAAAAATACTAATGACTAATAACAAATGACTAATGACCAAAAAAACTATTTTTTAAGATGGATTCTGACATTCGTCAGAATGAAGCTTTTAGTTATATCATTCCCATTTAAATAAAATTCTTGTTTCAAATTTCATTAAAAAAATACCTAAACTCTCTAAAATTAATCATTAACAATTAACAATTAACAATTAACAATTAAACATTAATCATTGTAATGGCTTTCTCAATCCTATTTTTTCTTGTTTCAGGACGCTTTGCTTCAGATATCCAATTAACGTATTCTTTTTTATGAGTATAAGATAGTTTATTAAATTTTTCAAAAGTTTCAGGAAATTGTGTCAGAGATTGATTAAAATCGTCTGGAATAGACACAGCGCGTTCTTCAAGGTCTTCTTCGATTGTTACACTAATTTTATCGCCGGGATTTTTTCTAATAGCTTTTCTTACCTGTTGATTTATACCGATGCAGTGATTTGGCAAACCCATTTTTACAATCAAGCCGCGGTATTCAAACCCATTAAACATTGCTTTTACTTTAATTCTATGTCTATCGCCAAATTCCTTCATTATTTCATCAGGAATTTCAATATATCCACTGTTGAGTGTGGGATGTTTTATTATAATGGCGTCAAAAGAAAACTGTTTCATTAATTTACCAATTCCTCAATTTGAATTTTTTCAATATTTTGTTTTAAAATAAAATTCATAACAGTTTTAGCAATTCCAAAAGCGTCAAGGTCAATTTCTTTTAGCAATTCAGCTTGACTTCCATGTTCAATTTGCTTTTCGGGTATTCCATGAATAAAAACATCAACTTTCTTTGAATGATTTGCTGTAATGTATTCATTTACAGCAGAGCCAAATCCACCAACTATTGTTCCATCTTCAACTGTAATTATTTTGCTGAATTTTGAGCAAATGGAATCAAGCATTTTAGTATCAAGTGGTTTAATGAAACGTGCATTAATAACAGTTGCAGAAATATTGCTATCTTCTAAAAATGTTGCTGCTTTCAAAGATTCATTCACCATATTTCCAACAGCAAGAATGGCAATATCGCTTCCCTCTCTCAAAATTTCCCAGCTTCCCAACGGAATCTGCTTCATAAATTCCATTTTCACACCAAGCGAACGACCTCGCGGAAAGCGAATTGCGACAGGGCATTGTGTATAATGAAATACAGCGCTATAAAGCAAATCGCGAAGTTCCTGCTCGTCTTTTGGAGCTGCAATTATTATTTTATTAATGCAGCGAAGAAAAGCTAAATCCAAAATACCGTGATGGGTTGAGCCATCAGCACCAACGATGCCAGCTCTGTCCACAGCAAAAATTACGTGTAGATTCTGCAAACTGCAATCGTGAGCAATGTTATCAAAAGCCCGCTGCAAAAATGATGAATAAATGGCACATACTGGTATTATTCCTTCGCTTGCGAGTCCGGCAGCAAAAGTAACTGCGTGCCCTTCTGCAATACCAACATCAAAGAAGCGTTCTGGCATTTCCCGTTCCAATTCATCAAGACCAGTACCTTCAGCCATTGCAGCGGTTATTCCAACTAATTTGGGGTTCATTCTGCATAGCTCAACTAATGCTTTTCCGAATACTTTGTAGTATTGCGGAGGTAAATTATTATCACTAGCATTAGGAATTGAGCAGCCGGTATCTTTATCTATTTTACCAATTGCGTGAAAATGGTGTGCATCTTTTTCAGCTGGAGCGTAGCCCTTGCCTTTTTTTGTAATAACGTGAACAAGAATCGGACCGTGAGATTCTTTAATTAATCGGAACATTTTTACGAGTTGCTGGACGTTATGCCCATTTAAAGGACCGAAATAATTGAATCCCATTGCTTCAAACAAGCTGCCCGGAGTAACAACAGATTTAACTCCACCTTCCAATCTTGATAATACTTTACGGAATCTATCGCCGAGGTTCTCCATTTTCCCTGTAAGCTCCCAAACGTTTTTGCGAAGTTTTTGCATTGGATTAGATGCAAAGATTTCATTAAAATAGTTTGAAAGAGCTGAAACGTTTTGGTCAATAGAAACGTTGTTGTCATTTAAAATAACAGTAATATCTCTTTTTTGAACACCGCAGTTGTTCATACCTTCAAAGGCAAGTCCACCAGTCATTGCACCGTCCCCGATAATTGCAAGCACTTTAAAATCTTTTTTTTGTAAATCGCGTGCTGTGGCAATTCCAAGTGCTGCCGATATGCTTGTGCTGGCATGCCCGGCACCGAAGCAATCGTATTCACTTTCAGAGCGTTTCAAAAAGCCGGAAATCCCGCCTTTTTTCCGAATAGTTTGCATTAAATCGCGACGTTCTGTTAAAACCTTATGAGGATAGCCCTGATGTCCGGTATCGAATATAAGTTTATCAGCTGGAGTATCATAAACATAGTGAAGCGCAACTATCAGCTCGACACTTCCAAGCCCTGAACCGAAATGCCCACCTGTTTGAGTAATTGTATCTATAAGAAATTCCCTTACTTCGTCGCATACGAAATGCAACTGATTTAAGGGAATTTTCTTTAAATCGTTAGGATTATTTATTTTATGTAAATATTTAAATTTGCTGCTATCAAGTGTATTCATTTATTTTGCAATAATAAGTTTTTTTACAATTTCTTTTGCATTCTGATAAAGCTTATAAACATATTGTCCGGAAGGCAGGTTTGCTGCATTAAACTTAGCAGTATAGTGTCCAGGATTGTGGAATGAATTAACAATATCAGCAACTTTATTTCCAGACAAATCAAAAAGTTCAATTTTTAAATTACCAGCTTTTTCTGTGCCATATTCTATTGTAGTAATATCATTGCAAGGATTTGGAATATTTTGTTTGAGATAAATGAGTGATTCTTGCTCTTCAACACTCGAACCAGCGTAGTAATAAATTTCTAAATATAAGTTTTTATCGCCATCAAAATTAACAATAGGATATGATTCTAAATCCCATTCTGCAGGACCTCCAAGTAGCTTACCTGTGGCTTCAAAAGTAGAACCTTCGTGAGGGCATATATATATATGCAGTTCAGGATGCAATTCGCTAATATCAACTCCCTGATGAGTACAAGCTCTCCAAACGGCAGCAAATTGCTGTCCATATTCTTCTTTGTCTATACGGGTAATTAATAAAAATTTAAAAGAACTATCAATTGCATAGACTTTAATCTCAACTGATTGCCAGAGTTCGTAAAGCTCCGGGTAATCATCTAAATTTATGTGATAAACACCGAGAATTTTATCTTTATTCTTATCATATTTTATATCCGGAGTAACTTTTCCGAGTAAAAAGTGTGGACAGGTTGCAGTTACAACAGCACCAGTAAGCATTTTCTTAAGAAAATTTCGTCTATTTTCTGTTAAATTCTTCATTTGTATGAAATATTATAACTATTTAAAAGGATTGCTAAATTTTTTGTTATTTAAAAAATCTGTATCTGTTAGACTTTTCAGGAAATTAATTAAATCCTGCTTTTCAACTGACGAGAGATAAAGCGGACGCATAAGAGTATCTTTGTTGAACCAGTCTCTTCCACCTATGTCGTAATTATGAATTAATTCTTCTAAAGTCTGGTATTCTCCATTATGAAGGTAAGGGTAAGTAACTTGAACATTTCTTAAAGTTGGGGTTATAAATTTACCTTTGTCCATCCAATCTTTAGTAACGTTATATCTGCCTTTGTCGAAATAATGAGTTGTAGTGCCGGTATTGTGGTATTTACCATCAGTAAACATAAAACCGGAATGGCATACAGAGCAGCGTGTTCTTTCGCTAAAGAACAGTTCCATACCACGTTTTTCAGATTCATTCAAAGCACTTTCGTTTCCGTTTATATACCTATCATATTTAGAATTACCAGATATAAGTGTTCTTACAAAAGTTGCAATGGCTCTGGAAGCAAGGAAAGAAGAAGGAACAGAATTTTCTCCGAATGCTTCTTTAAACATTTTCGGATAAAAGCTATGTTTTTTAAGCCGCTCATTAACTTCATTTGTATCGGCACCAAAAATATAAGACAGGAAAATACTGCGATAAGCATTATTTTCGATTCTTGTTCCGCGCCCATCCCACATTAAATTAGGTCGGTAGGCAGCATTAACAAGTGGCATCGTATTACGGCTTTCCAACTGCCCACCATATCCTGAAGGAATATCTTTATGATTAGCAAAACTTGCCTCTTGCTGCATACAATGCGAACAGGAAGCAATAGAACCATCTTTGGAAAGCAGTGGCTCGTAAAACAAATATCTTCCAAGTTCTGCTTTTGCTGCATTATAAGGATTATCGTCAGGAAATGGAACAGGTGGAAAATGTGATGGTGCAAGAGCTTTCTCATCATCTATTACTGGCTCTGTTCCGGATTTTTCTGAACAAGAAGCAATTATGATAAATAAAGCCATTAAGCAAAAATAAAGCAGTTTATGTTTATTATTTTTCATAATTCAATCCATTTAAATTATACAAATTCTATATAATGCAACTTTAATTAGACGAAAAAGTTACAATAAAATTGATTTTATTTGTTAAAAACGATTCAAAATAATTTCTAAGACATTTCCTTGATTTTATTTCAATTGTTACATAATTTCCGATGTATTTTTAACAATATTACGAATATATGAAGAAATTATCAATTAAAAAAGTAAATAAGGAATTAAATGATTTAAAAACTGAAAATATTGAATCAATAATTGCTCTCTATTCAAAAAATTCTATAGTCATTAAAAGTTTGATTCAGAAAATAGAAAATTCAGCAGATTCAATTCTGGATATGAAATACGATGAAATCATCAAATTGATATCAGGCATTTCAAAATCTCTTTCCGAAGCTATTTCATCAATTGAAATATTTGATAATTTAAAAAGCAAATTTCAATTTGAGTCCAAGGAAAGCGATTTGCAACTGCTTATATCAAAAGATTCTATTGCAAGGGAGCATTTAAACGCTTTTTGGGAAAGAATTTCAGAATTAAGAGAAAAAGAAGGAGATGGATAATATATAATTCCAAACCTTTATTCCTCCTTCCCAAGTTGCACTTGGGAAGGAAGATTTCTTTAAAGTTTTACTTTCAAAATATTCTAATATTGGAACACTAAGCAAATTCCTTTTATGCTTGTTAATTGATGTTCTAATAGATGTAAAGTAAAACTTTTGTGAAAATACCCTTCCCAAGTTGCACTTGGGAAGGAAGACTTGTAACTTTTTTTGTCATGCTATCAGCTTGCTGATAGCATGACTTTTGCTCCCATTTCGTTCATTTTCCAAAAAGTAAACAACTTCGTTTATATTCGCCTCAGAATAACACTGTAGAATTATGTCATCTTCATCTAAATGAAGCACTTGCTTTATCAGGGGGTTCAGAATGACATAAGATAATAAGTCTTTTTACGAATTACTATACCAGTTCATTATCTACAGTTTTTCAATTTTTTCAACAACACCATTGCTGATATTATAAGCAATCATTTTGCTTTTTTCATTAATTCCATTTGATTGGATAATTGATTTGAGAATTGAATTAATACGAGTGCTTGTAATGAATGTCTGTGTTTTTAGGGTTTGGAGGTTGTCAAGGACTGCAACGCGTCTGTTTATATCAAGTTCAGCAAACATATCGTCAAGCAAAAATACTGGAGTTTCCTTTGTTTTTGCGTAAATAAAATCATACTCAGCAAATTTCAAAGCAATAAGCAAGGTTTTATGCTGTCCCTGAGAAGCGATGTCACGGGCGGTTCCGCCGTTAATCCTAATGCGAAAGTCATCTTTTTGTGGACCGAAAAGTGTAGTTTTTCTCCTATATTCTTCTTTCCTGATTTTTTCAAAATATGAAAATAAAAATTTAGTTATTTCTGACTTATTTGCCTCGCTAGATAAAATATACGAAATGCAATTCGGCAAATACTCAATATCAGCTTTTTCTATATCTAAAGAAATTTTTTGATATGAATAATTAAAAATGGGCTGAAAATCACGAATAAACTGCAATCTTCTGAATATTATTTCAGCAGAAGTATTTATAAAAAGTTCATTCCAAGGGTTAAGTTGAGAATAATCAAAATCATACTGGTATTTTGCCTGTTGAAGTAAATTATTCCTTTGCTTAAGGATTCGCTTAAAATCAATTAATTCTTTTAAATATACTTTGCTTGTCTGGCAAAGTATGCTGTCGATAAACTGACGACGGTCTTGAGGCGCACCACTAGTTATTGGTTTAAAATCCGGATTCAAAATAACAACAGGTATTATTCCGATTATATCTTTTGGAAGGAGATTATCGCCAAAAGAAGAATTAATCTGTTTTTTCTGTCCTTTTGTATATTTTATTGTTATTCGATAATTATTACCAATATCATTTGTGCATTTAGCAGTAATTAGAAAGTAATTCTGGTTATTGTTTAAAATTAAAGAATCTGAGGCAGGAAGAAAACTTTTAGAGATTCCGGCATAAGAAATAGCTTCCAGAATAGTAGTTTTCCCAGCACCGTTCGGACCGCAGATGATATTCATTTGTGGGCTAAACTCAATTACGCTTTGAATGTGGTTTCTTAAATTCTCAATTTCTATTGAATTTATAATCATTGAATTTTATTAGATTCTGTGCTGTTCGGCACAATTTCGGTTTGAACATTTGATTTTGAAAAACTAATATGCGGTATTTTTTTATGGAATAAAATTAGCAATGCTGCTCCACAGGTTACACAGGAATCAGCAACGTTAAATACAGGGAAATGTGAATAATTTAGTCCTAAAAATGAAATATCTGGTATATCAAATTGAATGAAATCAACAACTCTCCCATAAAAAAGTGGTCCTTCGTTAAAAAATACTCCATAAAAGCAACGGTCAATTAAATTTCCTGCGGCACCGGCTAATATTAAACTAAATCCAAGTTTCACAGCAAAATGGTTGTCTTTTATTTTATAAATCAAATAAGCAAGAGCAATGCTTGCAGCAACAGAAAATAAGCTAAGTAATATTTTAAATACACCAAAAGTAATACCGAAAGCCATTCCTTCGTTTTCAACATAGACAAATTGCAGAAAATCCCCGATTACGGGGATTCTTCCACTTGCAATAGCATCTAAATTTTGAAGTCCAAAAATATTTGCTATACCGAAAATATCTTTAAACAGCAATTTAGTAAACTGGTCTAAAAGAATAAGCAAAGCAGCAAATATATAGAAATAATAGTATCTGTTTTTATTATCGGTCATAATTATTAATTCACCTTACGCAATTCTATTTAATATTTTAAACAAGTTAGTTGATGCACTACTTTCTTTTTAACACGAGTACCATTCCCCTCTTGAGAGGGGCAGGGGTGTGTTCTTGGTTTTTTATAACCAATCAATTCTGTTTTAAAGTATGTTCGTTGTAATTAGTGTAGTAATTCGTTAAAAGATTTATCATATTGTGTCATTTCGAACCCCCAAAATAAAGCAAATGCTTTATTTAAATGAAGATGACATATATTTACCCTGTCATTCTGAAGCGAAGCGAAGAATCTCACAAGTCATTGCTACCACATAGTTTGAGATTCTTCACTTCGTTCAGAATGACCGACAAAAGTAAAGATGTCATTGGCAACGAAGTGAAGAATCTCACAACTTATTGCTAGCATAGAACTTGAGATTCTTCACTTCGTTCAGAATGACAAGAAATTATTATCAGGTTTTCAATAAATTATTTTACTGCTTACCATTTGAATTATTATTAGCACTGGGCTGTTCAATTCTATCAATACCGTCATCGGGGCATTTTTTATGAATTTTATAAGCTGCAGAAAGAGTAGTAATCGGAACTGCGAGTAATCTTTCTTTAGCAATCAAACAACCGCATACTCTGCAAATACCGTAGGTCTTTTCTTTTATTCTTTGAAGAGCATCGTCTAATTTTTTAATATATTCATTAATTCTTTGGATTTGAGCATAAGTCTTTTCTTTTTCCAATGCTTCAGAACCTTGTTCAGCCATGTGCATAGAATAAATCATACTTTCTTCGGCAAAATCGTAGTTAGTCAGGTCGTCAAGGCGGTCGCGAAGCATTCTCAGTTCTTCAATAGATTCTTTTCTAAAATCCTGAATGCGTTTTTCGAAAATGGCAAGGTCTTCGTCTGAGTAACGCACATTTGGTTTAGGAGGAATTGGTGTAACTTCAATAAACGCCTGTTCGGCTGCCTTTTCTTCCTTTTGCTTTTTAACAAGTGTTGCTTGAATTATAGAACTTTCATCTCTTAAAGGAATATGAGTTTCCTTGGGAACATCAACTTTTTTTCTGCCTCTTTTGATTTTTTCTTTAATAACTTCTTTTTCCGGCTTTTTTTCTTTTTCTTTACGGGGTCTGCCTCGCTGACGTTTGGCATTTTCTAAAAGTCTTTCTCTTTCTTCAGTAGTTAATACTTTGCGGGGACGACCACGTCCTCTTTTTCCATTGGAATCAAATTCCTGAGATTCAGAATCTTCAAAATCTTCGGTTTCTTCAAAATCTTCGAATTCTTCGAAATTCACTGGTTCCGCAGCTATTGGTTCTAAATCAATATCATCTTCAATAACTTCTGTTTTATTAGCTTTTTTCCCTTTGCTTTTTGCCAGTTCGATAGTATCCACTTTCTCAACAACTTTAGGAGTAGCTTTGGTTTTCTTCCCTTTTTTCTCTACCGGCTCAATTATTTCTACAGCTTCAACAACTTTAGGAGTAGCTTTGGTTTTCTTCCCTTTTTTCTCTACCGGCTCAATATTTTTAACTATTTCAGCTACC
>Ga0116156_10004376_pt1 | contig 12010 bp, 11 predicted proteins | sample AD_UKC045_MetaG_FD_89891 | JGI IMG/M metagenome (GOLD analysis project Ga0116156, IMG submission 89891) | Active sludge microbial communities of municipal wastewater-treating anaerobic digesters from USA - AD_UKC045_MetaG | ecosystem: Engineered > Bioreactor > Anaerobic > Digestate | place: USA... | reverse complement strand
ATTGTATTATAATGCATATGCGGTTTTACCCCCGTATTTTATTAGGTTTGCTACATCTATATTATACGAAAAGGTAAAACCGTTAGCAAGTTTTTTATATTTTTAATTGGACACTAGTGAATTATTTTGTTGAAATAATCGTTGACAATCAATCTTATCATTATATCATTATTTTTTATGTAATTTGCGGAGATAAATAAAATGACGTTGTTAAAATTATTTTTTTGGAGTCTTTTACTTCTATTTTCGGAATTGGCTTTGATACGATGGCTGTCTTGTGAAATAAGAATATTCGCTTATTTTTCAAATCTTGTTTTAATAGTAACTTTTATCGGGTTTGGGATAGGTCTTGTTAAAAGAAAAATCAATATTAATCTTTTTGTTTGTTCTTTAATAATTTTATTTTTTTATGCGTCTATCGAGCTTCCGTATTCATATTCGAAATATGGTCCTATAGGAATGTCTAAATCGTTGTCTGTTATAAAATCATTTCAAACTTGGGCGCGTCTTGACGCAATAACTGTTATGGAAACCTTGAAATTGCTTGCTCATGGATTGTTCTGGTTCTCATCTTCGATATTAATGATTATAATAATTTTTATTCCTTACGGACAGAAAATAGGAGCGCTGTTTGACGACTCTAAAAATAGCGTTTTGAAAAGTTATGGATTCAATTTAGCCGGCAGTTTGGCGGGCATATTGTTTTTTTTTATTCTCTCATTTTTTAACGCGCCGCCTGAAATTTGGATAGGCATAATCTTTTTTTCATTTTTAATTATTGACGATTCGTCGATAAAAATAAAAAGCGGCATAGTAATTGTTTTAATAATTATTTTAACGTCATATTGTATAAATAGAAGTCCTGATGTTAACTGGAGTTCTTATCAAAAAATTGAAAAATCGCAAAATCGTATAAGCGTCAATAATACCGGTTATATGATTATGTTGGAACAGGATGTTCCTTCAATTACAAGATGGAATTTACCTTATAAGCTTGGACTAAACGGCAAAAAGGTTTTAATAATCGGGGCGGGAGCCGGCAACGACGCGGCAGCCGCTATATTGAATGGAGCCGAAGATATTACTGCGGTTGAGATAGATAGAGAAATTATAAAACTTGGAAAAAAACACCACCCTGAATTGCCTTATCAAAACAAAAAAGTTAAAATAATTATAGACGATGCGCGGCATTATTTACAAACTTCAAAAGAAAAATTTGATTTAATTATTTTTAGCCATCTGGATTCTCATACGTTGCTGTCGGGATTTACCAATGTCAGATTGGACAATTATATCTATACTAAAGAAAGTTTTAAAACCGCTTTAAAAGCTTTAAATAACAATGGATCAGTATATATCTCTTTCTTTGCCAATATTCCTTGGCTTACAAAAAAATTTCACAATACTTTATCTGAAACGGTGAAAAATTCAGATTATCATTTGACTGAAGCAATCGCTTATTATCCCGACAAACGAGGTATGAATAGCTCCCAATTTTTTATTTCTTCCAAAATCGTATCAGATTCTATTAAAGAAAAATTGAGTGAAAAAATCTATATGGATAATTTATTATTAGAAAAAATGAGAGGAGAATATTTTGCGGATATTACAGTTGATGATTGGCCGTATATCTATCTCCAAATTAAAAATATTCCAGGCCTAATAATGCTGCTTTCTGGTATTTTGTTTTTGGTTTCGTTGTTTTTTTTATGGAATAACCTTAAAAAAGCCGGCAATATAAAAGGATGGCTGTTTTATTTTGCAATGGGAGGAGGTTTTTTGCTGCTGGAAGTCCATAATGTCAGCAAAATGTCATTATTATTTGGAACCGTATGGACTGTAAATGCCTTTGTTATTTCGGCAATAATGATTTTAATAGTTGCGGCAAATTATATAATAATAAAGATTAAAAATATTAATATTTTGATTTTATTTTTTTTGTTGTTTGTTTCATTTGCCGTCAGTTATTTTGTTGAAATGAATTTTTTAATCGGATACGGCATAATTTTTAAACTTGCATTGTCTACAATAATATATTTGTCTCCGATATTTTTTGCGGGTTGTATTTTTTCTAAAAATTTTAAAATTTCAGGGAATAATGCCGCTTTCTTTTTGGGGATAAATTCCTTGGGGTCGGTATTGGGCGGTTTGCTTGAAAATTCTTCTTTTAAAATTGGAATAAGAAATACATTAATTATAGCCGTTTGTTTTTATTTAGTAGCGTTGATAGATTATTTAAGAAATAAATCAAAAAATTAATTGTTAAAAATGTTTGTTTTTTTTAATCAATAAAATTATAATGATTAAAATTTTAAACAGAAGGGCGGGCTTAAAAAGTATGGACGCAAAAAATATTAAAAGCTATGAGGGAAATTTCATTGGCAAAGGGTTAAAAATTGGAATAGTGATATCGAGGTTCAATGAATTTATAACTTCAAAACTGCTTGGAGGCTGCCTTGACGGTCTTGTAAGACACGGCGTCGAGGAAAAAAACATTATCGTTTATTGGACAAGCGGAGCTTTTGAAATACCGGCTACCGCGAAAATCGCCGCTTTATCTAAAGAAAATTTTGACGCTATAATTTGTCTGGGAGCGGTTATCAGAGGCGAAACTCCGCATTTTGATTATGTTGCCGCCGAGGTTTCCAAAGGAGTGGCGGCGGTTGGAATGGAGGTTTCTAAACCGGTAATATACGGCATAATAACCGCGGATACGGTTGATCAGGCGATTGACAGAGCCGGAGTTAAAACCGGAAATAAGGGATTCGACGCGGCGGCGGCGGCAATAGAACAAACTAATTTATACAAATTAATTAAATAATTTTTTTATGCAGAAGCGTAGCAAAGCGCGCGAACTTGCGCTGCAAATTCTTTATCAATGCGATTTTGACACATTTGACGTTCAATCTATTGATTATGTTTTTGCCGAATTTCAAATTAAGGAAACCGAAATATTTGAATTTACAAAAGAGATTATTGCGGGAGTAATTGAATATATTAAGCCGCTGGATACGCTTATAGAAACCACATTAATAAACTGGAAATTGTCGAGGATATCATTGATTGACAAAACTCTTTTGCGAATGGGCGTATTTGAAATTATAAAAATGGAAAGCATAGAAAAAAAAATTACTATAAGCGAGATAATTAAACTTGCGAAAAATTATTCCGATTCGGACGCTTATAAATTCATTAACGGAATATTGGACAGATTTGAAAAATGCGGTTCGTTCGATATGGAATCTGCGATAAGAAAATAAATTTTTTAGAACTTAAGGAGTTCGTAATTTGAAAAAATTATTGAAACCGTTGTCGTCTTTATCACGTATAAAATTCAGGTTTTATAAACCTTCATTGACTCCTAAAATTCATAAGTCGAAAATTTTATCTTCAATAATTATGCTTATAATTTTTGGAGCCGGCGTATATTTTTTATATCCGGAATTGTTTGCTCCGAAAATAAAAAAAATAGAAACGCCTTTTAAAGGAGCCAATGTAACTATGCCCGCCGGCGTTTCGGATAATATGACCGGCATTGGATCCGCTTATACCGGCGATTCGCAACAGATAACGGCGCTCGAACGCGGAATGCTGGATTCCGCTTCTTCCGAGACTAATACTTTTGCCGCGAATCTTCTTGACGCGGGTTTGCCTCTGCCGGTTGTAATAAAAGAAGGAGAGGACGTTTCCAATCAGATAAAATTTTTTCAAGCCGCGATGGAATCGTATTTTTCCGGAAAATGGGCGCTTGCGATTGAGTATTTCGCAAAAACCGTCGAATTTGCCGGTTTAAAGTCCGACTATACAAAACAGTCTTATTTGAAACTCGCGGAAATTTATTTCAATACGGGGAATTATAAAAAAAGCGTTGAATATTATAATTTTTTCATATCGACGTTTGGAGAATCATACGAGAAAATCGCCGCGGTTTATTATAATATGGGAGCCGCTTTTTATAAATCCAAAGAATTTGAAAAAGGCAGATATTACTTTGAAAAAGCCCGCGCTAAAAACAATTTACTCGCGGAACCGTATATTGGATTGGGAAACTATTATCTTGACAAAAGACAAATTGACGACGCGTTAAAAATTTATTCGGAAGCCCTGTCGGTAAATCCTAAAAACCCCGATTTGAATTATAATTTGGGTTATATTTATTTCTATTTCAAAGACAACATAAAATCCAATCCCGCTTCAAAGACATATTTTGACGCCGTGATAAATTACTCGAATCCGGCTCAGCCGGCTCATAGAGATTTGATTTCCAGAGCCGCGTCTTATAATTATTTGATTGCAAAGAAAAACGGATACTATCCGGCAGCGTATAATTATTTAATTAAAACTGCGGAAAGCTTATTTAGATATAAGGAACTTGGCGAGATATATTTTCTTTTGAACAAGGATATGGACGAGATTGAAAGAACATACGCGGAATACGTTTTTAAAGAAGAACCGTATAATTCGCAAAATTACGTTTCGCTCGGCGATAAATTTTACGAAAGAGGCAATTATGAAAAATCGCTGTATTATTATTATCGAGGATTGAAAGCGGATAATAAAAGCGTTTCCGCTTATTACGGCGTAGGCAGAAGCTCCGTTAAATTGAATTGCATAGATTTAGCTTATAGCGCTTTTGCGAGTCTGGAAAAATCGATTACCGTCAGAGAAATCCCTCTTATAGACTGGACTGGAATTCCGGATGATAAAGCCGTTTTGAACGCGGTTTTAAAGGACGCTTATAATTATCTCGGTTATTTATGTTCGGTCAAAAATGAATTCAAAAACGCGGTTGTATGTTATGAAAACTCAATGAAACTTACCGATAAATCCGCGGCGCCGGCTTTGGCGGAATTGAATTACAACATAGGAGTTATTTACGAACAATATCTTAAAGACGCGCCGTCGGCTGAAAAATATTATCTTGAGGCGTTGAAAAAAATGCCTTATACAAAAAAATACGAAAAGGCGTTGGGAACTTTTTATTTTGCGCTCGGAGATTATAATAAAGCTAAAGATTTCTTGAAACGCGGCGTTAATTCGATGGAAGAAACATATCTTTTAGCCTATTCTCTTTATAAAGAAAATGAATTTGACAAAGCGGAAAATTTATTTAAAAGAATATTGGAACAATCAAGGGATTCTATTATTTTAAACGCCGCGAATAAAACGCTCGGAAGCATTTATTTTTTTAGATATAAATCAGACGCCGATAAAAACGATTTAAATAAAGCGTTAACTTATTTTAATCAGGCTATCAGGTTTAATGAAAAAGACGACGCGAGTTTTTATAATTGCGGATTAACGAATTATCTGGCGGCAGATTATAACAGAGCGATTAATTATTTTAAATCCGCTATAGAATTGAATCCGTCGAATTCAAAGTATTATAGCGGTTTGGCTAATTGTTATTATGAAAAAAATCTTTTTGATTTAGCGGAAAAAAATTATAGAAAAGCCGTTGAAATCGACGGTTCGAATCTTGAAGCTCATTATAATTTAACGCGCATCAAAGAAAAACGGTATGAATGAACGGTATGAACAGGTTAATACGCGGCAGAATAGCCGCATCTAAAAAAAGAGAAAGATATTTGTCAAAAGAAACCGGAATAGATTTAAGATTGTCGGCTCTAAAACGCTTGATTCTTATTATAAAAAAATTGCGGACGCCGGCGACAGGATGCGCGTGGGATTTAAAACAATCGAACGAGACATTGAAAAATTCGCTTATAGAAGAAGCTTACGAAGCGGTTCAATCTATTGAAGACTTGAAATTTGATTCCATTAAAGAAGAACTCGGCGATTTGCTGTTCGTTGTTTTGATGCATATTCATATTGCCGAACAAAACGGGATTTCGGATTTTACCGAGGTTTTAAATCAAATCAGCGATAAATTGGTAAGACGGCATCCCCATATTTTTTCGGATTTGAAAGTCGATTCAAGCGAAGAAATACTTCGCAACTGGGAAACAATAAAACGTTCCGAAAAAAAAAATAAGAACACCAAAACTTTACTGAAAGATATTCCGCGTTCTATGCCGTCTTTATTGCGAATCGGGAGAATGCTGAATAAAATGGACAGACTCGGCGAACTTAAGACCGACGCGGATAGCCCGGTTGAAGATTTGAAAAAATATATAAAAATTCTGGATGATAACGACGTTGACAAATACGCTTCCGCTATAACGGGTATTCTTTATCAGATTTCGGTATTGGCTTATAAAAACGGAATCGACGCTGAAAACGAATTTCAAACTAAAATAACGTCGCTGATTCATTCTTGAAAAATTCGGATTGAATGTCGCGCGAATGAAGAGCGAATATAGAGCAGCAAATATTTATAAAAAATGGTTTAAAAAAAACAAGGTTGAAAGTTTTAAAATAAAAATATTTACCGGGAATGAATGATTTATGGAAACCAGACAATGTCCGAAACATAAAAGTTTATATATTCTTCCAAGCTTATTTACTCTTGCCAATATGGGACTCGGGTATTACGCTATTATTCTGTCGCTTGAATACAAATGGATTCAGGCGTGCGCCGTCATTGTGATTGGAGTTTTAATGGACGGACTTGACGGCAGAATAGCGAGATATACAAAAACCACCAGCGAATTCGGATTGAATTTTGATTCCCTGGTTGACGTTATTTCTTTTGGAGTCGCGCCTGCGGTAGTAGCGTATCATTATTGGATGTCGGCGTTAAATCTTACCGAATACAGAACCCTCGGCTGGATTTTATCGTTTGTTTTTGTGGCGACCGGAGCTATGCGTCTTGCAAGATTCAACGTCGTTTCAAAATCCGATTTGCCGAATACGTATTTTCTCGGACTTCCGATTCCTGCGGGCGCGGGTATTTTATGTTCCATGATATGGATTTATGAAAAATATCCGGCAATTAATTCGAATCCGGAATTGAGCGTAATTTTTAAAAAATTATTGCCGCTTACTATGTTAGTGGTAAGTTATCTTATGATTTCAAAAATAAGATATTATAGTTTCAAAAAAGCTAAATGGCTGTTTAAAATACCGGTAGTTACCGTGATTCTTGCGCTGGCTTTGCTGGCTTCGCTGTTTTTGTTTCCGTCAATCACTCTGTTTTCTATCGGAGTTATTTATATTTCGTCGGGTCCTATTCGGGCGATATTCAATATTTCAAAATTAAAAGAAAAAAACGTATAAAATTTTCTAATAAAAGGCGGTATTTAAAATGGGAATGACAATTACTGAAAAAATTCTTGCGGAACATTCAAATAACAGTTCCGTAAAACAGGGACAATTAATAAACGCAAAAGTCGATCTTGCGCTTGGAAACGATATTACCGCTCCGATAGCTATAAAAGAAGTAAGAAAAATGGGCGTAAAAAAAGTGTTCGATAAAGACAGAGTCGTTTTGGTTCCGGATCATTTCACTCCTAATAAAGACATAAAAAGCGCGGAGCAGGTTAAAATGCTGAGAGATTTCGCCGCGGAATACGGCTTATCCAATTATTTTGAAGTGGGCTGTATGGGCGTTGAACACGCGTTATTGCCCGAGCGGGGATTGACGCTTCCCGGAGACCTTGTAATAGGCGCGGATTCGCATACCTGCACCTACGGAGCGTTAGGAGCGTTTTCCACAGGCGTCGGCAGCACTGATTTGGCGGCAGCTATGATTACCGGAGAAATCTGGCTGAAAGTTCCGACTGCGCTTAAATTTATTTTTGAAGGAACTTTGAATAAATGGGTTTCAGGAAAAGATTTGATTTTATATGTTATAGGAAAAATCGGAGTCGACGGAGCTTTGTATAAATCAATGGAATTCTGCGGATCGGTTATCAAGAACTTAGATATGAGCGGAAGAATGACAATGTGTAATATGGCTATCGAAGCCGGAGGGAAAAACGGCATTATAGAACCGGACGACACAACCGAAGCATACGTTAAATCCAGAGCTAATCGGAAATATAAATTTTATAAAAGCGACCCTGATGCCGTTTATGAAAAAATTTATAATATAAACGTTTCCGAAATAGAACCTGTAGTCGCTATGCCTCATTTGCCTGAAAACGTTAAACCTGTCAGAAAAATAAAAAATTTGAAAATCGATCAGGTTGTTATCGGTTCTTGCACAAACGGCAGATTCGAGGATTTGGAAATTGCCGCGAACATTTTAAAAGGGAAAAAAATCGCTAAAAATGTAAGGTGCATTATTATTCCCGCAACTCAAAAAATCTGGAAAGAGGCTATGAAAGCCGGATTTTTCGAGATTTTCGTCGACGCCGGAGCCGCGGTAAGCACGCCGACCTGCGGGCCCTGTCTTGGCGGTCACATGGGTATTCTTGCGAAAGGAGAACGCGCCGTGGCGACTACAAATAGAAATTTTGTCGGCAGAATGGGCGACGTTGAAAGCGAGGTGTATCTCGCTAATCCGGCGGTTGCAGCGGCAAGCGCGATAACCGGAAAAATTACGCATCCGGACGATTTATAATTTGATTCAAGATATGAAATCGGATATTTGTTTAATAAAAAAACGGCATAAAACCAGAGAAATTAGAATTAAGGATTTGACAATCGGCGGTTCTAATATAATTAGAATTCAATCGATGTGCAATATTAAAACCGCATATTTTAAAAAAGTTCTTAATCAGATTAAAAAACTGGAAAACGCGGGTTGCGAAATCGTAAGAGTTTCGGTAAAAGACGACGATGATATAAACGGTCTGAAAAAGATTATCAAGTCGGCGGAGCTTCCGGTTGTCGCCGATATTCATTTTGATTATAAACTTGCGCTGAAATCGGTTGAAGCCGGAGTTTCTAAATTAAGGATAAATCCCGGCAATATAACGGACAAATGGAAAATTAAAGAAATTGTTTCAGCCGCAAAAAATAACGACGTTCCAATACGAATCGGAGTTAATCTTGGCTCGCTTGAGAAATCTCTTCTTCAAAAACTTGAAGCCGGAAAAATATCGGTTGAGAACGCGATGCTGGAAAGCGCGTTGAGCGAAACGGCTTATCTTGAAGAACTCGATTTTAAAAATATAGTCGTTTCTTTAAAAACTTCCGACGTATTGTCTACCGTAAAGAGTTATATGCTTTTCAGCAAAAAAAGAAATTATCCGCTGCATATCGGAATAACTGAAACCGGAACTTTGCGATGCGGTCTTATCAAATCGTCAATCGGATTATCGCAGATACTCTCGTATGGTTTGGGAGACACAATAAGAGTTTCTCTGTCCGCGGATCCAGTAGAAGAAGTTTATGCGGCTTATAAAATTCTCGGAGCTTTGAATTTAAGAAAAGACACTCCGGATTTGATTGCTTGTCCTACGTGCGGCCGGACAGAAATCAATCTGATAAAAATTGCCGGCGAAGTTGAAAAAATATTGTTTAATGTCAGAAAACCTATAAAAGTGGCAGTTATGGGCTGCGCGGTCAACGGCCCTGGCGAAGCCAGAGACGCGGATATTGGAATAACCGGAGGCAAGGGAGTCGGTCTGCTTTTTAAAAAAGGAAAGATTGTAAAAAAAGTAAAGGAATCTGAAATACTTGGCGTATTGAAAAAAGAATTGGATGCGATGATAAAATGAAAAAAAATGTTGTTTGCATAACTATGGGATGCCCTTCCGGCATAGGTCCCGAAATTATTGCTAAAGCCGCCGCGCAAAAAAAAATCAATCTTGCCGAAACTGCGGTCTTTGGAGATTACAATATTATAAATCATTATATAAATCTTTATAAATTGAAATTAAAAATTAACAGGTTTTATCAATTTGACGATAAAACTTGTCTGCGTCCGAACGAATTGAATCTTCTGGATTTCAATAATTGCGATTTATCAAAAATCAAGTTTGGCAAAGTATCGGCAGAATCGGGAAAAGCTTCGCTTGATTATATCGTTTCCGCCGTCGATTGCGTTTTGAATAAAAATGCCGGAGCCGTTGTAACCTGCCCGATAAATAAGGACGCCCTGCATAAAGCCGGTTGTCCGTTCCCCGGACATACCGAATTGCTCGGATTTCTAACTAATACGAAAAACTTCGGGATGATGCTCGCCGGAAAATATTTAAGAGTTCTGCTTGTTACAACTCATATTGGAATAAAAAAAATTCCGGAAAAAATTTCTAAAGAATCCGTTTTAAATTCCATTATGCTTGCGCATAATTCATTGAAATCGGATTTTGGAATAAAAAAACCGAGAATCGCCGTTTTATCTCTGAATCCTCATTGCGGCGAAAACGGTTTGTTCGGCTATGAAGAAATAAAATATATTTTTCCGGCTGTTTCGGAAGCTGTGAAAAAAGGCGTTTCGGCTAAAGGACCTTTTTCTTCCGATACGTTGTTTCCTAAAGTGAAAAATAATTTTGATTGCGTCGTTTGTATGTATCACGACCAGGGTTTGATTCCTTTAAAACTAATCTCTTTCGGAGAGGGAGTCAATATAACTCTTGGACTCCCGATAATCAGAACTTCCGTAGACCACGGAACCGCTTATGATATAACCGGAAAAAATCAGGCGCATTTCGGAAGTTTGGTCGAAGCCGTCAATCAGGCGAAAATCATTTGTCGCAACAGAAAAATTTAGTTTTATATCGCGTTTTTTGAATTTATCCTCGTTCTTACAAAATGAAAAAAATAGTATTTGTAGGCAAAGACGGACAGTATAACGCCATTGGTTATATGCTGATTCATATTGCGGAAGCTTTTAAATGTCTCGGATATGAAATTGAAATTCTTTCATATAGTATTCTAAAACATAATAATTTCCGGGCAGATTCGGATTTTATTTTCAGTATAAACGCTCATTCCTCGGTTGATAATTTCAACGCTATAATTGAAAAAATTAATTGTCCGTGGATTAGTTATTTTGTGGACAGCCCTTTCTATCATTATGATAAACTGAACGTTATAAGTTCTAAATTCATACCGGTAGTTATGGATATTAACCACCTCGGCATAACAAAAAAATTTTTTAGACAGCCGCTCGCTTTTTTTATGCCTATGGGCGCGCCGGAAGCGGTTAATGACGGACAAACTATTGCTGATATTAATTCAAGAAAAATCCCTTTGGTTTTTTTCGGTTCAATGCCTTCGTTGAACGAATGCTGGCGGCAAATTTCTGTTATATTCAGAAATAACGAAGATATTCTGAACTGGTTTAAGGCGTTTTTTAACATTTTATCCCGCAAATCAGAACTGCTATATACCGATTTATTTTTCGATGAAATGAAAAAATTGTTTTTCGAGGACGTAATTTTTGAGAAAGATAAAGAAGAAGACCTTGTTATACATTTATATATTTGCATTGATAAATTATTTAGAACCAATAACAGAATAAAAATATTGAATTCAATTAAAGATTTGCCGCTGACTGTTTTCGGAAATATGAATCTCGAAGACGTTAAAGAAAATAAATTTATTGTCCGCCAACCGATTACTTTTAATAAAACGCTTGAATTCATGAAACATTCGGTTATTGCGTTCAATATTTCGCCCTGTATGAATCAGGCGATTTCCGAACGCATATCATATTCAATGTCGTTAGGAAACGTTTTGGTTTCAGATAAAAACGAGTTTATTAAAAATAATATCGAACCTTTCGGAGCCGGATATTTTTTTGAAGGTTCCGAACTTTCAAATTTAAAAAATAAAGTTATCGAAATATTGAACAGTCCCGGTTTGAAAAAAAAATATTCCGAATCGGCTTACAATGAATTTAAATTAAAACATACGTGGAAACGCCGCGTTATAAATTTGACAAACGACCTTAAAAATTCCGGCTACGATATTTGAACCCGAATTCTTTTTACGATTTTTCAAAATACTAACGCGGTTTTCGGGTTTAATTTGCTTTTGCAGTTTTCGGGTTGAAAAATTATTTTTTTGATTTAACCCAAATCCTGCATTGAACCCGAAAAATTCATCAAGTAATACAGAAAATGCAATCAAAGCTATATAAAATCCTACTATTCAAATACTTTAAATACAAAATGGCCTTCGACGATTTGTATAACAAATTCTCACCTACCAT
>Ga0116156_10004373_pt1 | contig 12012 bp, 11 predicted proteins | sample AD_UKC045_MetaG_FD_89891 | JGI IMG/M metagenome (GOLD analysis project Ga0116156, IMG submission 89891) | Active sludge microbial communities of municipal wastewater-treating anaerobic digesters from USA - AD_UKC045_MetaG | ecosystem: Engineered > Bioreactor > Anaerobic > Digestate | place: USA... | reverse complement strand
TAGTCGGCGGCCTAATCGGTTTCCTGACCAGCCTGCTCGGCCATCTCTTCTTCTAGACTTTACTCCTGCCAAATGAAAAACCGGGATTAATCTCCCGGTTCTTTTTTATCCGCCCGTTGGCGGTTCTTGGGCTTCGTCTCCTTCCGGCAAGCCGGTCAGACAATTCAAGGATTCAGAGTCCGGTGGCGACGGCGCTTCCTGGCCACGGGAAGCTTCTTCTTCCTGAAGATTCAGGAGGGTCTCTGCTTTGTTTACATCGAAATCCATCTTGATATATATTTAAAAAGAAATTGACTGGGTAATATATCCCGGGCCAGCTTGGCTGTCAAGCCAGAAGACCGGCTAAGCTGTGACCAGGCAAATCTTCCCTGCCGGGCAAAGCCAGGATATCGGCCAAAGTAGCGGCCGAGTCTTCTAAGTCGCCGCTGGGCGCAGCCAGGCTCAGGTCGCCGCCAATGGCATCACCGCCGCTAAAGCTCAAGCCCTTGTATTCCTCGCCGCAAATAATGAAGGGGACGGGATTATTGGTCCGGCTTTTGTCCGGTTCTTCGGAAACCAAGTCCTTGGTCTTTTCCGCATTACCATGGCTGGAAGAGATGATTAAAACCCCCTGTTTTTCTGCGACGGCCGCGGCGATCTTCTCTAAATTGCGGTCTATCCTAGCCGCCGTCTTCCCGATAAGCGCTTCGTCTCCGCTGGCGGCGGCCAGATCAAGGGCGGCGGAAGAAGCGACGATAAAATCATATTCGCCTCCGTCTATAGCCCGCACCAATTCGCGGGCCAGGCGTATCTGGGTCAGGCCGGGATCGGGCTGGCGCTGCCTATCCAAAGATGAGACGCTCAGCCAGTCTTCGCCGGGCAGGCGCTCTTCCAGGCAGCCGCTGAAAAAACAAGTCAGGGCCGCCAGCCTCTCGGCTGAAGCCAGTTTGAGCTGTTTCAGGCCGGCCTGGGAAAGCAGGCCGGTAAGGGTAGGTCCGGAAAAAGGCTGGCCGCTTTCTTGCTTGACTCCGCTTCCCAAGGCTAAATAGCGGCTATTGATGTCAGGGAACTGGGCTCTTAGAACCGCTGCCGGATATTCTCGTATCAAGCGGGAGAGAAAAGGCATATTGGCTTTTGACAAGGCATTGGCTTCGCTGGGCGGGGCAATGCCCCAGCCGTCTAAAAGCAAAAAAACTAAAATCTTAGGCCTGGCTGATTGATCCGGATTGTCTTGTCCGCTGGCCATATTATTTCTTCCCGCCGAGCATCAGCTCTATGGCCATTAAGCGGTTGTATTTAGCCAATCTTTCTCCCCGGGACAGCGATCCTGCCTTGAGATAGTCGGCCGAGGCGGCGACAGCGAGATCGGCGATAAAATCGTCATTAGTTTCACCGCTGCGATGAGAAACAATAATTTTATAACCATGTTTCTGGGCCAGCTTGAGGCAATCTACGGCTTCACTTAAAGTGCCGGCTTGATTGGGCTTGATAATGATAGCATTGGCTGCTTTCTCCGAGAGGCCTCGGCTCAGGCGCTCTGGGTTGGTGGCAAAAAAATCATCGCCGGCCAAAACCAGCTTCCCGCCCAATTCGGCAGTCAGGGTGCGCCAATCTTCCCAGGCATCCTGATCAAGGCCGTCTTCTATATAAAGGAACGGGTATTTCTTGAGCCATTCGCTATATAGGCCGATGAGGTTGTCAGCGCTGAAAAAAGCGCGGTCAAGGGGAAAGACGTAGCGGCGCTTCTCCTGATCATACAGGAGAGAGGCGCCAACATCAACGCCCAGCCAGAAGTCTTCACCCGCCTTATATCCGGTCCGGGAAGCGGCGGCGAGAATCAGCTCAATCGCTTCCAGGCTGGAATCAATGTCCGGAGCATAGCCGCCCTCGGTGCCGACATCGCTGTCATAGCCGGCCGAGCGCAGTTCGCGGCCGAGGCGGGCGAATATCTCCGCGCCCAGGCGGACCATTTCCGCAACGCTCTGGCGCTTGGGAATAACGTGGAACTCCTGGAAATCAAGGTTAGTGTCGGCGTGGACGCCGCCGTTGAAAATATTGAATATGGGCACCGGCAAACGGCCGGGTGCAGCAAAGCCGTATGCCGAAGCTAAGTATGAAAATAGTTCTTGGCCTGAAGCCTTGGCTCCGGCCCGGGCGCAGGCCAAAGACGCGGCTAAAACCGAGTTAGCTCCCAGGCGCCGTTTGTCCGGACTGCCGTCAAGCTCAATCAGTTGACGATCTATCTCCGCCTGGAGGAAAACATCCTGGCCAATTAACTTGGGCGCAATCTCTTCATTGACCTTGGCCACAGCCTTGAGGACCCCTTGGCCGAAATAGCGGCGGGTGTCGCCGTCGCGCAGCTCTTTGGCTTCATAGAGGCCGACCGAGGTGCCGCTGGGCACGCTGGCCGAAGCTTCCAAGCCTCCCTCCAAGCTCAGCGAAACCTCCACAGTCGGCTGTCCCCGCGAATCGAGGATTTCCCTGGCGAGAACGCTTTTGATCTTTTTGCCCATATCTTTATTACTTTATTATTCCCTCTAAGCCCGGCATCGGCTCACCGCCTAGATAGGCCAGGCCGGCGCCGCCGGCCGTGGATACCCAGTCCACGTATTCTTCCATCTTAGTCAGCTTCAAGGCGGCTACCGTTTCCCCGCCCCCGACCAGGCCGAAAGCCGGACCGCCGGCGCGGGAAGCGATCAGGCGGGCGATGGAAAGCGTCCCCTGCCGGAAGCTCGGCTCTTCAAACTTGCCCAAAGGCCCGTTCCAAACTAAGGTCGCTGCCGCCTTGATCTTCTCGGCGAAAAGGCTGATCGTGGCCGGCCCGATGTCCATGATGCTCTCATTCCGCTTGACCGAGCCAGGAGACTTGAGGCGCGGCCCTCGGGCGGAAGAGACGACAACATCGACGGGCAACAGAAGCTTGGGATTCAAGCGGCCGCGGGTGAAAAATGGTTTGATAAACTGAGCGCTGTCTGAATCATATAAGGAGCGGCCGATCTGCCGGCCGGAATACTTGAAAAAATTATTAGCCAGGGCGCCGCCGATGAGGATGTGGCTGGCCCGGCTGAGCAGGCGGGAAATAAGAGGCGCCTTGGTGCTTATCTTCGCCCCGCCCATGACCACGACCAAAGGCGGCTGCGGCTTCAAAGCCTTGGCAAAAGCCTTGACCTCGGCTTCCAGGAGCAAGCCGGCGTAAGCGGGCAAAAATCCCTTTATCGCCCCCACCGAAGCCTGCGGGCGATGGGAAACGGCAAAGGCATCGTTGACATAGATATCGGCCAGGCTGGCCAGTTCGCGAGCAAAAGCCTCATCATTGGCCTTCTCCCCTGGATGGAAGCGGATATTTTCTATAAATAATATCTGGCCGGGCTTCAAACGGGAGGCAGCCTTGGCCAGAAGCGGCCCGGATACGGCCGGGCAGAAAATGACTGGCTGCTTGAGAAGTTTCTTCAGCCGCAGGGCCAGCGGCCGAGTAGAATACGCCTGGCTCTTCCGCTTGGGATCGCCCAAGTGGGTGGCGACAATCAGCTTGGCGCCGGCTTTAGTCAAAAGTTTGATACTTTCCAGGCCGGAAGCGATCTTGTAGTCTTCCATGATCTTCCCCTTGACGACCGGCACGTTGAAATCGACCCGCAGAAAAACGCGGCGGCCGGAAAGATTCTTTACTTGTCTGAGAGAACGAATGCGCATATGGCTATTTAGCGGCGGCGAGCACGACAGTCGTTTCCTTCTCCTCGCCGTTTCTGACATACCTCACCTTGAGGCTGTCTCCCGGCTGATAGCCGGAAATTATCTCGGCTAGGTCGTTGCCTGCGCCCAGCTCCTGATTGTTTACCCAGGTAATGATATCGCCCGACTGGAGGCCGGCCTTTTGTGCCGGACTGCCTTTGACAACGGCCGGCGCTTCCGAAGTAGCCGTGAGCCAAGCGCCTTTTTGCAAAGAAATTCCTTCGGCCTGGGTGCGGCTCAGATCAAGATAATTGACTCCGAAGACGGGGCGGGAGAGGCTGCCAGAAACCAGCAGGCTGCGCCAAGCGGCATCATATGAAAAAGCTGGAACTGCTTCCTGGTCTTGGCCCAAGACCGCCACCAGATCGCCGGCTAAGTTGAAAACAAAGGAGCGGCGGAAATCCTCGGGCAAGCCGCTAGCCAGGGCCAGGCGGGCGCCGAGATAATCGCTGCTGAGTATAGAAGGGGTGCGCTTGAAAGAGGAAATGCTGGTCAAGACCGCGTTATTATAATCATCCACCACCAGAACCAGCTGTCCCAGGGAAAGCTCGGAGCGCGGCACTATCTTCTTGACTGATAGGTTGCTGGCCTCGGCCAGATGGAGGAAGATAAGCCCGTCCTCGTCGCTGACGGCTGATACTTCATCTATCCTATACGTCTTTCGCTCGCTGGAAATGGCAATATAGCCTTTGGGGCTGAAAGATGTCAGATCTTCGGGCAAAGAAGCGGCCAGCCAGCCGTCTGAAGTGACGGCCAGGGCGACAAAAAGCGGTTCATCCAGATTATAGTACCCGGCCCCGTCTTCCTTAAATATGCCCAGAAGCGCCGGCCGCAGGGAGGAAACCGTCTCGCTCACCTTGACGTCCTGGCTGACCACCACCTTCTTGGGATCGCGGATAACCAGGCTGGAACCGGCCGAGCTCAAGGAGGCGACATCTAAATCGCCGTAGAAATAGGCCGGGGAAAGATCTTTGGTTATATAGAGGCGGGTGGCGATCTCCCCTAAGACGCCCGCGGCCAGGCCGCAGACGACGGCGATAAGGATAAAGGTGACTAGGCGCCAAGGATTCTGTCGATTCTTTATTTGAGACATATTTTTTATCTTCTAATCAAAGCCAAGTGGCGGTTAAAAGCAAGATTATAAAAAAGATGGCGAAAATTAGCAGGGGATACTTCAGGCGGCGTCGGCTAAGTTCCTGGCGCAGAGACAGGCGCCAGATAGTCAGGAGGAAATAGTAGCTGAAGACTAAAACTCCTCCCAGAACAGAAGGCCTTAGAGGAAGAAGATATAGTCCCCAGGCCAGTTCGGCCAAGATCAAGGCGATGATGCCGGCCCAGAGCAGGGCTGAACGCTTCTCGGCCGGTTTGATAGCGGCGAATTGGAAGATAGTAAAGAAAGAAATCGGCCCCAAAAAAACGACGGGGAGATAGGCTGGCCATTTCAAGAACATCGGCAAGGTATACATGGAAACAGCCAGGGAAAAAATGGTCATGACGCCGCCGACTGACACCAAATTGTCCAGCTTGTCCGCCCGCTCCGGCGCGCCATATGCCCAATAATAATGGAGATGGCGCAAATAGAAGAAAAGGAAAACGGCCAGAGCCAGAAAAACCAGCTGGACCGAAAACCAATTCGACAGGAGGGCGGCATATAAAGACAGGCTGCCCAGCATCAGAACCGGGGAAAACAGGAAAAGCGGCCAGTGGCGAGATTTGTCCCTGCCAGCCAGGCTCTTCACGCCCAGGGCAATGGCCAGGGCGCCCAGAGACAGGGATGAATAAAAGAAGGTCGGCTGGCTAAGAAAAGCCTGGCTCAGCAGCCAAACAAAGGCCGGTACTAGATAAATTGGCCAGTGATTTTTCTTCATAGGCTGGGTTCGCTTGAAGTGGCAATCTCTTCAGCTGGAATATCGTCGCTGCCTTCTCCTGGCTCAGGCACATCTAGAGTAGAAGAAGCATTGTCTTGGATAAACTTGTCTTCTCCGCCCGGAATCAGCATCAAGCTGGAAACTTCCTGGCCGTCGGCCAAGCTGGACGATTTAAAAAGCTTGTTGGACAGGGTAAAAATTGACGCAGGGCCAGCCAGGCTGCGGCGAACAGTATTGTCATAATAGCTGGCGCCGCTCCAGGCATCTAAATCGGCAAAGTTACCGCCGGCAGAATGATCGACTCGCTGCTTGAGCGTTAAGCCGGATTGGTCGGCGGAAAAGATAAGGGCGCCAGAAAATTCCAAACGGCCGTCTGAACCGCTGAAAGCAGCTGGCAGGACCAAACGGGAACTATTGGCATCATAATAAATAGTTTCCGGATGAGATAAGGAAACGAAGCGGCTGGAAGCGTCACCGATGATATAGCTGGCCGCCTCCTTCGGCTGGCTCAAATTTGAAAAATCGAACCAGGAAACTTTCAGCCCCGAGCCCTCGGCTTGGCCCAGAGCCAAAAGAGAGTCTCCCGCTGCGTTTAAGGGGCGAATAACGGAATATGTGGCCGTCAATTTAACCGCCCCGGCAATAACCGGCTTGGACGGATCGCTCAGGTCAACCGCATAAATAGGCGCGCTGCGGTCAGACATTTCCAAATACAGGCGGCGGCCGTAAAGATGGGCGGCAAACAGAGGAAAATCGCTGGCGATGTTCTGGAGCTTGCCCAGCTCAGCCAGATTCTCGTCAAAGACATAGACATTGCTATATCGCTTCTGAACCGAACCGATAATTGCTGACCAGGCTTGGCTGCGACGGGAAGCTAAATAGAGATAGCCGCCGGCTTCGTTCAGGCCGGCAGCATCGGCTTCGCCCAAGACTTCCGCCCTGGCCTGGAAAGACGCTTTACCCCCGGCCAGAGAGAACTTATAAACCGTAGTCTTCTCTTCGGTCTTAGCCCAGGCCTGAAGGCTTTCAGCGAGAGATTGGCTGTAGCGATCCTGCCAGAGAGCTTGATTGGCTTCATCTAGCCCAGCCAGAAAACGGTCAATAATTATCCCCGCCTTGGCCAGTTTTTCCTGGCGGCTCAAAATGTAATCTTCAGCCGCCTCTATCTTCCCCAGCTTCGCCTTCTCAGCGGGGGGCAGATCAGAATCGACCAGGGAATGTTTCAATTCCTGCTCCAAAGACGCCGCCGAAGCCGGATAAGTTATATATAGGCTGGCGCCGGAAAGATAAGCGTCTTGGCTGGCTGAAACTAGAAAAGCCTGGCTGGAAAGCGGCTGGCTGCTGTTATGGATATTAACGCCGGAAAGAATGAAAAAGCGGCTCGGCTCATAAGGCAGGTCGAAATAATAGGCCGAGGGAGAGTAGCAGGAAACGGATAAGGCGCAATCGGCGCTCAATTTCTGGCCAGAGGCAAAAACCGGCGCCAAGTATGCGTCAGCCGACAGGTCGCGAGATGGCATCTCTGTCAGAAGATAAAGGTAGTCACCGCTTTGCTCGGCCGCCAAATATTCCCCGCTCAGGGAAAAGTCATTTAAGCGCTTGGGCTGGGTCGGATCAGACACATCGAAAACTTGGATAAAGGTGCGGCCGGATCCAATAGTCTCGGGGTATCCGCGGTCGTCCGGGCCAATTAGGACCAGGCTGGCGCCGGAAACTGCCAAGTTGGTCGGACGTGGGGAAACTTCTGTTCGGCTAAGAATCGTGACCGCGCCTGCCTGGTCATAGCTGAAAATATAAAGCTGGCTGCGGGAAAGAGCGTAAAGATACTGGCCCTCGCTCTTTAAAACATCAAGGCTGGCAGTGCCTGAGGGACTGCTCCAGAGAAGGCCGGTGGAAGAAACCTTGGCTTCGGACAAAGACAAGCCCTGCCCCTTGGCTTGAATAAGGTTGAGCCAATCTGAAGCGGAAACAATACCTTTAACCTCGCCGCTATAGCTGATTGCCGGAGCCTCTTCTGCCGGCGGAGTTGGAGCGTCCCCGCTGTCCAGCGGCGCCGCTTTTTTCCAAGGCAGGCTGCAGGCTCCCAATACTATGGTTAAGACGAAAAAAAGCAAGGAAAACCGCCAAATTTTATTGTGCATAACTAAAAAAATTAGCGCTGATTCGGCTGTCTGAATTATACCATTTAAGAAGCGGAAAAACAAATACTTTAAGCCGACATATTTAACCCCTTTGTCCCTATTCACCTTGACTCCAAGAGAAATAAATGATAAATTAAGCAGTCCGCCATAATTAACTTTGGCGGCGGTTATAAAAATACATTAAAAACCAAAATAATTAAGAATGAAAAAAGTAGTATTACTTCTGGCCGCCTTAGCGCTGGCCTTGACTGGCAAGAGCCAGGAAACCTTCAAGAACTTTGACGAGTTCTATCAGGCAATAGTCGAGCTCAATCCTGACTATAACCTGGACAGCCTTAACCCCGGTGACCTGATTCTTATACCGGACGACAGCCGGGAAGACGTGGATACCTGGATAGTGGACAAAAAAATATCAGGTCGCTTTGAGTTCATCTACGCAATTTCCCAATGGGTCATAAAAAAAGCCGAACTGGAAAACACGGTTGTGGCCCAGCCGATTCCTCCGCTGAAAAAAGGGTGGGATTGGAATAATCTCTGGTGGCTCATGTTCGCCTTCCCCGTCATTTGGTTCATGGTGCGCGAATGGCGCCGACGCCGCTTGGAAAGCTGCCCGGAACATCTGGGAGACATGAAGCATGCCACTCCAGAGAACATCGCGGAGCGCATAAAAAAAAGCAACCCGATATATAAGGGCTGCCAAATGAAGATAAAGCGATTCATGGTGATCAGGAACTATGGGGCCAGCTTCTCTCTCCACCGCTTCAAGCTCAGCGACGGTACGACCCGCCGGGCCTATCTCAAGCCAGGCGATACCATCGTCCAGGTGGTTATCCACCCCATGTCTGAAGGCAGCACGGAATACTGGGAGGCCAAAGGCGGTCGCAAAATCTGCCTCTGGCCCGGAGAAAAGTTCCAACTGCCCGACGGCTGGCACCTGGTACCTTATGCCGGCGATCATTTGGAAGAAATAAGGCAGATAAAAGAGGTGGCCGAGGAAGTAAAAAGGAAGATTGAGGAACAGCCGGCCCAGTTCGCCAAGCAGCAGAAGGAAATGGTCAGGGAAATCATGAAGAACTTGCCGCCGCCCAATGAGGGCCTGGAGTTGGAAAAGGAAAACATCAGAGTTGAATTCCTGCCAATCGTCGCTTTCGGCGGAACCAATAGTCCTCTGACAATCTCTTCCATCCATGCGACCAGGGTGTACAAAGAAAAACAAAAAACCGAGCCCGAGGCTTAATCAGCCCAACTGGCTCGGACAAAGCACAGCTCGCTTCCCCAAGCGAGCTTTTTTATTCTATCTCCACCGTCTGTCCGACCTCAACCCGCTCATAAAGATACTGGGCCGGGCCGATGCCTAAACGGATGCAGCCGTGGGAAACCGCCTGGCCTAAGTGGTCCTCGCCTTCGCGGTAGCCGCTGGGCCAGACCGGCAATTCATGGATGCCGAAACGCCCGCTGCCCAGCCCCAGCCAATACGGCATATAAAGGCCGTAGGCGGCGGACCAGGCTTTGGGAACCTTGTTGATTATCTTGAATTCTCCCTTGGGGGTCGGCATGGAAGGCTTGCCGCTGGAAACCGGAAAATCTTTCCAAAGATAGCCGCCGACAAAATATTTCAGCTTCTGCTCTTTAAGATTAATCACGACCCTTTTTTCCAGTTTGAGAGGCGAAGACGAGGCCGGACTATAGCCGCTATCCACTTCTTCCCGGTCGCCATAGCCGTCGCTGTCGCTGTCCGCCTGGAAGGGATCGCTGCCAAAGTGGATCTCCGCCTCATCGCTTAGGCCGTCACTGTCAACATCGCTGGCCGACAGCTTCAAAGGCGCCGGATTGAAAGGCGAATAGCCGCTGGCCAGTTCGAGCTCATCGTCATAGCCGTCGCTGTCGCTGTCAATGGCTAAGGCGCCGCGCCCGGAAAAAAAGAAAATGCCAAAAAAACCAGCGACAGCCAATAGGGCAAAAATTCTTTTATTTTTATAAATTATCTTCATTGCAGCGAATATTCACAGCCGCAGAACTTCTGGCGGTATAGGCCGAGAGCCTTGGCCATTTCCTGGGAGCGGCGGTAGCCGTCATCGGCCTGGAAATCAAAGTCCAAAAAAGCGCTGTTAAAGGCTTCGGCTAGTTCCCGCCCCAAGCTGTGTATCTTCTCCGTGTCCTTATACGGACTGACCAGCAGGCTGGTGCTGAAATAATCGAAGCCGGAAGACGCGGCCCGCTTAGCCGTACTCAGCAAGCGGCTTTTGTAACATATCTGACAGCGAGCGCCGCGCTCCGGATCATGTTCCCGGCTGCAGACAAGTGTCTGCCAGCTTTCGTGCCGATAAGGCTCAACTAGAAGAGGCCAGCCGAACTTTTCCGCCATCAGCTGGACGTAGCTCAGGCGCTTATCATATTCCTGGCGCGAAGCCAGATTGGAATTATCAAAATACCAAGTCAGGTCATAGCGGGGAGCCAGCTTTTCATAGCTGCTATAGGTGGCGCAGGGGGAGCAGCAGACATGGAGCAGGAGCTTGGGCTTAGGGCTGTCCATATCAAGCTGATTTTTCCCGGCGCCTATCCAGGGCCCAGAACCCTATCACTATCCCCAGCATGAGCAGGCCGAGGACGGACAGGGCCCAGATCTTGCCCCGGCTCTGCAGGAACAGGCCGCTGGCCCCGAAAATCAAAGCCAGGGCGTAATAGGTGAAAACCGTCTTGGTCTGCGACCAGCCTAATTCTAAAAAGCGGAAATGAAGATGCTTCTTGTCCGCGGCCTTGAAAGGATTCCGCCCCTTGGCTAGACGGCGGATAATTGTCCAGAGGACGTCGAGGACAGGCAAACCCATGACCAAGAGGGTGATAGCGATCTTCCCTCCGGAAATTATGGCCAGAACCCCCAAGATATAGCCGAGAAGCAGCGAGCCGCCCTCGCCCAAAAATATCTTGGCCGGATGGAAGTTGAGGGCTAGAAATCCTAAGCAGGCGGCGGCGAAAATCAGGGCGGCCAGAGCCAGGTCAGGTTGGTAGTATTTGGTAGTCAAAGTAAAAAGGAAGATAACCAGGCCGCCAATAGCGCTCACGCCGCTGACCAGGCCATCCACCCCGTCAAGCAGCTTGGTGGTATACATCAGGCCAAAGAGCCAGAAGAAAATAAGAATTGGGCTGATTAGGCTGGCGCCTAAGACGAAAAATCCGCCCCAGGGATTGGTCAGCTTGGCAATTTCTACCCCGCCTAAGATAACTGATAGAACCGCCAATAAGGGAAAGATTATCTGCTGGCTCGGCTTGAGCCCGTATTTGTCATCTAAGAATCCTCCGAGCATCAGCCAAATAGCGCCGACAAAGAAACCGACCAGCTGGGGCCAGTCTAAGTCGCCGGCCAAGAAGCGCTCGGAAAAAATAAAAAGCCAAGCGAAGAAAGCGACAAAAATCGCCAAGCCGCCCAGAAGCGGCATGGGCCGGGAATGGATTTTCCTTTCTCCCGGCCGGTCTAAGATCTTGAAAAATAAAGCGAGCCGCCTGACCAGGAGGGCGGCGGCAAAAGCGGAGAGAAAAACCAGGCCGAAGATAAAAAAATAATCAAACATAAATTAAAGGGCTGGGGCCTTGATTACATCCAGGCTGGCGTCGGGATTTATCACCACGGTATCGCGGCGCTTTAACTCGCCGGCCAAGATCTGGTTGGCGATGATGTTCTCCACTCTTTCCTGGAGCAGGCGGCGCATCGGCCGGGCGCCGAATTTGGGATCATATCCAGCCTTGGCCAATATTGCTACGCCATCCTTATCCGCCTTGAAGTCAATTCCCTTCTCGGCCAAGCCCTTCTTGATCTTCTTGAGCATGAGCGTGGCGATTTCAAAAACGTCTTCGGGGCTGAGCGGCTTGAAAACGATGATGCCATCGAAACGATTGATAAGTTCCGGCCGCAGATATTGATTAAGCTGGTTATCTATCAGCTCCTGACGGATAGCAGCTAGCTCCGCCTTGGCTTTTATCTGGTCCTGGATGAAGACCGCCCCGATGTTGGAGGTGGCGATGATAATTGATTCGCTGAAACTTATCGTCCGCCCCTGGCCGTCGGTCAGGCGGCCGTCATCAAGCAGCTGCAGGAAGAGATTCAAAATGTCGGGATGAGCCTTCTCTATTTCATCCAAGAGCACTAGAGAAAACGGCTTCTGGCGAACGGCTTCGGTTAAATAACCTAGAGTGCCGTCAGCATCGCCGATCATCTTTTTGACACTGTCCTGGAGCTGATATTCGCTCATGTCCAGGCGAACCAGATAATCTTCGTCGCCGAAATAGATTTCAGAAAC
>Ga0116156_10004370_pt1 | contig 12014 bp, 8 predicted proteins | sample AD_UKC045_MetaG_FD_89891 | JGI IMG/M metagenome (GOLD analysis project Ga0116156, IMG submission 89891) | Active sludge microbial communities of municipal wastewater-treating anaerobic digesters from USA - AD_UKC045_MetaG | ecosystem: Engineered > Bioreactor > Anaerobic > Digestate | place: USA... | reverse complement strand
ATTGCCTTGTGGCAAAGGATTTACCCATCTCCAAGCACATTCCTCTGCGAATGCAATATTCGATATAAATAATAATAAAAAGAAAATTTTTTTCATAATAACACCTTTTTTTGTATTTAATAACTCATCTTACCCAATTCTATTTTAAGATTTTAAACAAGTTAAGTTGATGCACTATTTTTTTTTTAACACAAGTACCATTCCCCTCTTGAGAGGGGCAGGGGTGTGTTCTTTGAAATACTCATTCCAGCAATACTATCAACAAGTTGATAGCATTGCTAGTGAAATAATTCATTGAAAACCTGATAATAACTTCTTGTCATTCTGAAGCGTAGCGAAGAATCTCAAACTCTGTGTTAGCAATGACTTGTGAGATTCCTCGCTGCGCTCGGAATGACAATCTTATTATGTCTTCTCCATTGAAATAACGGTATTCCTTTATCGTGGGGTTGCCAATGACATCTTTACTTTTGTCGGTCATTCTGAACGAAGTGAAGAATCCAGAGAGTAATGGTTAAAAAAATTTTCTGGATTCTTCGTTGCGCTTCAGAATGACAGGGGTAAAATTATGTCATATCCATTTAAATAAAGCACTTGCTTTATCAGGGGGTTCGGAATGACACAAAATAGTAAGTCTTTTAACTAATTATTACACTAGAGAACAAATTCTCACAAATTCTTCTTTTCACAGACAAAAATGTCCATTTTACTTACTAATTATAATCGGCTTACTTATTACACTTTTTCCATCTTCAAAGTGAATGAAATAAATCCCATTTGGCAATTCTTCTACCGAAAAGGAGATTGTTTTGTCAAAACCATAATTAGAAATATCTTTTACTTTTAACCCAAGTGAATTATATAAACTAATTTCTATGTTTTCATTTAAATAGTTATCTTTGAAATTTATATTTACATAATTTGAAGCAGGATTCGGATATATGGAAATATTGTTTTCATTTAAATCGGTAAAATTCATTTGCTCTTCTACGCTTACAACGCCATCAGGGTCAAAAATATAGATTCCCCAACTTGAACTTGAAAACATATCGCATATTATCCATAGCTTTCCAGCTGTATCAACCTGGAAATCTTTTTTATCAAATAAAAATCCTTCTATTCCGGGATTTGGAATTTCTATTCTTGTAAATCTGTCAGTTGTATCAATTTTATATAGATTATATGTTGGACCTGAAATCCATACATTGTCAGAACTATCAATACGCATATAATAATCGGTTTTCTCTTCTCTATGATTAATGTATTTTTCAGTTTCCCACATACTGTCTAACTTAGTATATTTATCGCCATCAAGCTTAAACACAACTAAATTATAATTTAAAATATAAACAACTCCTTTACTATTAACAACAATTTCTGAAATAGATGAATAACCCTCTGGAAAATCAAAAGTACTAACTCTTTTTACAACCAGTTCGTTTTCCAAACAAAATAAAGTGTCTTTATTGGAATGCCAAACCCTACCTAAATTATCAAAAGTCATTCTTCTTTTAATACCCTTTCCATATTCTGGCGTAGTTATATTATTTACTGTTACAAAACAACTATCTTTGAATTTAGATAAGCTGTAATAAGTATGGTAATTAGTATCATTAACATAACAAAAATGCTGCAAAATTGTCCAAACATCACCTTTCTTATCAATTTTTAGGTCCCATATTCCTTCAATATCGAAGAATTTGTTTTGTAAAGTGTTATAAACTTGGCTATAAATTTTTGTTGTATCATTTCGAACAGAAAGAATAGATTTGGAACTTAATTTTGACCATAGATTACCATTATTATCAAAATCGGCAAAATAAAAATAATCCAAATCATACTCATTAAAATCCATTTCTTTATAAAATTTGTTGTAAATATCACTGTTTGTGATGTGCGTCCATTCTTTTGTCTTTTGATTGTATATGATAATTATATTATCATAAAGAGACCTGCTAATAATAATGCTATCGTTTTTGATTACCATACTATTAGCTTGAAGATTTTCATGTCCTCCAGTAAAAGGAGCAATAGGCAGGAAGCTGTCTTTATGCATAAATTCCCATGTTTGTGAATAAATATGCATTGCCGATATTAAAAATAATAAGGAAATAACTCTTTTCATTTTTTCTCGCTTTTTTGTGAATTATTTACTTTTTGCAAAATAAATAATTTTTTCTATAAAAGCAATAGAAAAAAATAATTTTTCTGCTATTTGATATTTTTTATGAGGAATTCTTGAAATTCAGAAAAGTGATACTTTTAACAAGTTGATAGTATGACTGAAAAGCACTGTTTCGGAATAACGCTTAAAGCTATGTAATCTCCATTTAAATAAAGGTTTTCTTTTATAAGAAGGTTACCAATGACAAGACTACGAAATAGCAAACTACAATGCATCAAGAGTTATGCAGTTAAAAATTCTCCTTAAAAAGTACAACTTGGTAAAGAGATGAATCGTTGGGAAAAGGCATGCCTGCTCCCTACGATTGATAAAATGCCAGATGTAAAACATATAATTATAATGATTTTTTGTTTGGACTGAAGTCATCGGACATCTGCCAGATGTCCGATGACTAAAAAGTTCATTCCTCTAAAAGTAAACCTCTTAATTTAATTTGCCTCTGAAGGACAATTTTCGAACTTCCCTAAAATAAATTATGAATATATAAATTCTATTATTAAATTTGCTAAATAAAATTTAAAAAAAGTAGAAAAATACTATTATGAAAAAAATACAAATACTAATTCTATTGTTTTTAAGCACTTCAATTTGCAGTTCTATTGAATATAATTCTGATATTCAAAAAATTATAAATGAAGTAAATATTGATTCTTTGCGAATATACGTTGAGGAACTTACCGGAGAAAAGGAAGTTTTAATCAATGGTGAAAAGCATAAAATTTTGACCCGTTATTGCAGGTCTTATGGTAATGATTTAGCTGCTGATTATTTTGCTGACAGATTGGAAAGTTATGGACTTAAAAGCGAAAGTCAAGAATTTAAGATAAATAATGATTCTTCATTATTTTTTAACATTTATGCAATTCAGAAAGGAAAGACTCATCCAGACGAATATTACGTAATTGGCTCGCATTACGATTCAATATCATTTTCAGGCGATTCAGCCGCAGGTGCTGACGACAATGCTTCCGGCTGCGCTGCTGTGCTTGAAGCAGCCCGTATTCTTTCAAAATACGAACTTGATTATTCTGTGATTTACGCATTTTTCGACGCTGAAGAAATTGGATTATATGGTTCAGGTTATTTTGCAAATAATTTAGTTAGTAATAATAAAGTTGTAAAATGCGCTATTTCGCCCGATATGATTGGCTTTGATGAAAATAATGATTACAGGATGCAAGTTAGGACAACATTATTTAATGATTCGCCAATATATAGTGATATTGTTTTAGATGTAAATAATATATATAATATCGGATTACTTAATGAACTTATTTGGTATGACAATAGCTTAGCAAATAGTGATTATTTTTCTTTCTTTAAATATAGTATTCCGGCTTTAGGAATGCTTGAAAGTTTATCTTCCGAAACTAATATCTATTACCATACAATATCTGATAGTATAAAATATTTTAATATGGATTATTTTCATAAAAACTCTAAATTAATTATTGCTTCTCTTGCTACTTTTGTTAATGATAATTTAATGAGTGTTTCTGAAAATGTTTCAAATACAAATGAAATAAATTATTCAATAAATCCGAATCCTGCTGTAAATTACATTTCAATAAGTTCAAATAAAGATTTTATTAATTCAAACTATGAAATTATTGATATTTATTCAAACAAACTGCTATCCGGAAAAATTACAAATCATTCTTCAATTAATATAAGTGGTTTAAGCAGTGGTATGTACTTTGTTATTTTAAATGATAACAAGGAAAATCAAAAAGCACTGAAATTTGTAAAAATGGATTGATTTTGATAAATTCACTTATATTTATATTATTTTTTAAGAAAGTAAAAATATGAAATTTATTTTTAAAATTTGTATCATTTATTTATTTGTTATATTTTCATTTTCTTTAGCAAATGCTCAAGAAAAATCATCACAAATAAAAATTGATTTTTCCTTTTTTGGGAATGATTACTATATTAACGGTGTTGAATATTCAAAAGGAGAAATAGCTGATATTTTAGACCTAAACGAAAGTACACAAGAATTAATTAGCTCATACTCGTCAAAGAAATTGTGGGGATATATTTGTCTGGGAGCTGGAGTTATTCTTACTGGTTCATTAGCAATGGATGCTTATGCTACATCTCAAAACTCTGGTACATCACCATTTAATTCAACTTCATTTACTTATCCTTTTGTTGCAAATATAGGCCTGGATATAATTGGCTTAATGCTCATTATGAGTAGTAATAAAACTTTTATCAAAGCAATTGACAAATATAATAAGAACCTTCAATCTTCTAATGATTTCATTGATTTTAAGGTTGGGTTTAATAGAGTCGCTTTGCAACTGCATTTTTGATGCAGAAATAATTCAAATTATTTTAGTCATACAATCTGCAGCAAGTTTGTATGGCTAATTTTGTTAATTCATAAAAAAACTAAAATTATATTTATTTGTAATAATAATTTTATTAATTTGTAAATAGGAAAATTTACAACTAAATTGCTTACAGCTAATAACTGAAAGCTAATAACTTAAAAATGAAAAATCAAGAAGAATCTTACATTTACGGAAGAAATCCTGTAATAGAAGCAATCCGAAACGATGCACCAATAGAGAAAATTTACTTGCAATTCGGTATTGACGAAAAGTTAAGGAATGATATAATAATCAAAGCAAAAAAGAAGAAAATCAACTGCTCCCAGATTGATAAGCAGAAATTTTTGGCTTTAGAAAGAGAAATAACCGGTAAAAATAACGTTTCGCAGGGAATAATAGCAATAAAAGGAACAGTTAAGTATTTTACGCTTGATGAATTAATAAGTAATTCCTTTGAAACAACAAAAAATCCGGTAATCGTTTTGCTTGATGAAATCAACGACCCGCATAACCTCGGTGCTATTGCCAGAACTGCGGAATGTTCCGGCGCTGCAGGTATTATAGTAACTGAACGCAATTCTGCTCCAATTACTCCGACTGCAATAAAAGCATCTGCCGGAGCCCTTGAGTATTTGCCTGTAGCAAAGCAGTCAAGCGTGATACAAACAATTGAAAAATTGAAAGAAAATGGTTTTTGGGTCATTGGAACAGATATTGAAGCAGAAATAGCGTATGATGAATTGGATTACGAAACACCGATTTGCTTGATTATGGGAAACGAAGGAAAAGGAATAAGCAAAGCTGTTGCCAAACATTGCGATTATACAATTCAGTTACCCGTTCTGGGGAAAGTTCAATCTCTAAATGTATCTGTTACGGCAGGTATCGTTCTCTATGAAATATTAAGAAAAAGAAATATATTAGGAGAATAATATGAGCAAAAATGATGACGTAGTTAAGAAATATACAAAAAAGGGACATATTTCAAACGAATTTTATGACCAGGAATTGGAAAAACTGCATAATGAATTGGTTAAAATGCAGTACTGGATTAAAGACAAGGGATTGCGGGTTGTAATTCTCTTTGAAGGACGCGATGCCGCTGGAAAAGGTGGGGTGATTAAGAGAATTATTGAGCCACTTAATCCTCGTGGGTGCCGTGTAGTTGCATTAGACAAGCCATCAGACAAAGAGCAGACTCAGTGGTATTTCCAAAGATACATTGCTCATCTGCCTTCTGCCGGTGAAATTGTTATTTTCGATAGAAGTTGGTATAATCGCGCCGGAGTGGAAAGAGTAATGGGATTTTGCACTGAAGAAGAATATACTGAATTTTTACGCTCCTGCCCGGAGTTTGAAAAAATGCTTGTTCGTTCCGGGATTATATTGCTTAAATATTGGTTCTCCGTAAGTGATGAAGAGCAGGAAAAACGCTTCCGTGATAGAGCGACCGACCCCACAAGGCGATGGAAACTCTCTCCAACAGATATTGCTTCTTGGGATAAATGGGTAGAATATTCTAAAGCTAAAGATGAAATGTTTAAACTTACGGACATTAAGCAAGCTCCCTGGTTTAACGTTGATGGCGACGACAAAAAGAAAGCCCGTTTAAACTGTATTGCCCATATTGTTAAAATGATTCCCTACAAAGATGTAACCCCAAAACCAATGGAGCTTCCAACAAGGAAAATCAGCGAAAAATATATTCGTCCTCCACTTAACGAATTGACTTACGTCCCAGAGGTTTACTAATTATTAATTATTAATTATTAATTGTTAATTGTTAGAAATGATTTAATCTTTTGTATGTCATTCCAAACCCCAGAATAAAGGAAGACCTTTATTTAAATGGAGATGACATTAATCAATAAAGCATTATTTTAAATAGAGTAACAAAAATCCCCCCTACCCCCCTTTTTCAAAGGGGGGAGAAGAATTATCTTAGTAATTCCCCCCTTTGAAAAAGGGGGGTAGGGGGGATTTCTTAGTACTGTTCTGTGTTTCATTGGTTTTGCAAAAAAGATGTCATTGGCAACCCCCTGATAAAGCAAATGCTTCATTATAATGGAGATGACATAATTTAAATCTGTCATTCCGAAACGAAGTGAGGAATCTCACAAGTCATTGTTATCACAGAGCTTGAGATTCTTCACTTCTTTCAGAATTACAAGAAATTATTATCAGGTTTTAAATAAATTTTTTCACTATATTATGCTTTTAAAAAAAATTAAAAATATAAAATCAGTTTTTGTTGTTGTATTATTTATCTCAGCTTTTATAATTAAATTATCATTTTCAATAGTATTTGGAGAATTTGAAAATCCAGAGTTATACGAACATGGAATGATTGCAAAATGTATGTTAGAAAGTGGTAACTACACAATGCACTGGCCTTATCCTCCACTATCTGAAGAAAGAATTAAGGAACAACAAGTTTCACCGCATTACAAAAAAGCATGGATTCCACCTATAAATCCATTTATCCTGTTTTTATTCTTAAAAGTTTTTGGTATTACAAAACTTGCTTATTTTTTATATATACTTTTAAATATTTTGCTCAGTTCTTTGACTGTATTGGTTGTTTATTATTTATCAAAGGAATTTTTAACTGAAAATGCTTCAAGAGCTTCTGCAATAATTTCTTTGCTATATTTGCCGAATACACATATAGTAATAACTTTCAGTGGAGCACCTATTTACCATTTATTAAGCTTAATTGTAATTTGGCTTATAATTAAAAATATAAAGTCTGTTTCAACCTTAAATCTTATACTATTAGGTATTTCTTCAGCTTTACTATGCTTAACCAGAAGCGAGTTTTTAGGTTTAATGATTTTATATTTTTTCATTATGATAATAATTTTTAAATTTTATAATCAAAATAAATATATCAGAAATATTTCAATAGCAATTGCTTCATTTCTATTTATTTTAATGCCTTGGACTATAAGAAATTATAATGAATTTAATAAATTTATTCCAGTAACCTCTCATCCATGGCATGAAATATGGCGAGGAAATAATCCTTTATCTACTGGTGGAGCAATTGCTTCAAACGGTAGATATAACTGGTTAGGATTTGATGCATCTCATACAAGATTAATTAATATAATTGATAGCATACCACTTAATAATAGATTTGAATTAGTTGTCGATTCAGTTTTTAAGGAAGAGGTTTTAACTTATTGGAGAAATGAACCTTTAAAAGCTTTAACAAATATGTTTAAGAGAGGTTTTTATTATTGGACTACTGACCTAACTGATAGTAAATCTAAGGATATTAAGCTTATTATTGTTACTTATCCTGTGCTTATATGTATTTTATGTGGACTTTGGTGTGCTTTTAAAGAAAGGAAGAAAAGAATTATGCAAGATATTTTGATTATCTTTTCTGCTTTTTTTATTTTCTATACAATTACCGTTGCTGTTATTAATATTAATATTAGATATCAGGTGTATTTATATTCTACTTTAATGCCTTTTACTGGAATAGGGTTTTACTTTCTTAAAAATTTAATTTTTAAGAAAAAAGAACAGTTATTTATTTCTTAATCCATTATAACGAAAACTAACATTATGGCGGATGTCTGAATCAATCTTAAAAAAAGTTTTTATAGGTCATTAGTGTAATAATTTCTTGCTATTCCGATACGAAGTGAGAAATCTCAAACTTTGTGGTAGCAATGACTTGTGAAAAACCTCACTACGCTCAGAATGACACAATAATATTGAGTTTATTATTTTCGGTTTGATATTAATTGTAATTTTTTTTACTTTTTTGGAGTTTATTTTATGAAATTTTTACATTCTTTTAGTTTTCTGTTATTGATTAATTTGATTTTGATTAACTCAGTTTCGGCTCAATCGGGTTGGGAAACTTTGGCACCTCTTCCAAACCCTCCGGGAGTAGCTACTATGGCATCAGTCAATGGAAAGATTTATATTTTATCTGGTTCCGGTTCTGCATTAGGCGCTCAGGCAAATACATATATGTATGACCCTGAAACAAATGAATGGTCACAAAAAGCAAAAATTCCGCAAGCATGTTACTGGGCTACTGCCAATGCTTCCAACGGAAAAATCTATGTGATGGGAGGCGGGCATCCTTATCCGGGCAAAAGTTATAATTTCATATATGACCCAATCACTGACAGTTGGTCATCCGGAGATACTCTCCTAACTCCAAGAATGTATCATAGTTCAGCAGAATTAAACGGTAAAATATATTTAATTGGAGGACAAAACGGAAATCCGGTTGAGTACTACTTTGATGAATATGATACTCAAACAAATCAATGGACCCGTAAAGAAAATAATTTGCATAATATGGCTTGGTATTGTTCTTTAGCGAGTTTAGGAAATAAAATTTATAGAATTGGAGGCGGAGGAGCTCCAAATTTCGTTACAACTTATTTTGAAAGTTTTGATACTGAAAATAATTCCTGGACTCAATTGCCGGATATGAAAACAAAATTCCATGCTTCTGTTGCTTTAACATATAATAATAAAATGTATTTAATAGGTGGTAATGCAAATGGTGTTGATTCTGATACTATATTTGGATATTATCCTGAAATAGAAGAATGGGTACCTGAATTGATAAAACTTCCTCAACCAAGAGTTTATCACAGAGGAGTGATTTGTGATGATTATATTTATATTTATGGTGGACAAAATACACAAAGCGACCCAATTGAAGGTTCATTAATTAGAATGCACTTAGGTGGAAGTGATGTAAAAATTAATGAAAATGAACAAAATATAAGAATTTTTCCAAATCCATCAAATGGTATATTTTATATAGATTTACATTCTTCGTTGAATTTGCAAGCCGATATAAAATTATTTGACCTTTTTGGCAATATTATTGATTGCAAAATTGAACCAGGTTCCGAAAATCAAATTGTTGTAACTACTAATAACATTGAGAAAGGATTATATTTCGTTAAAATATCAAATTCCAATTTCGTTAAGGTATTAAAAGTTATTATAAATTAGGAACTCAACTTTCCTAGTTATTGTAAGTGTATGTAATATAAAAAAATATATTTAAGAGTGTTTAAGTGTTTAAATCAAATATAATACACCTCCCCTTTCCCCTCCTTTTTAGGAGGGGAACGCTAAAACACAGAACAGTTCTTATTCCCCTCCTAACAAGGAGGGGCAGGGGAGGTGTTAAAAGGTTTTATGAGCAAAAGTAGTGTTTTCTAAGAATTTTTATATATAATCCTACCTGTAATGCACTACAACTCTGTATTCTTTTTCTCTTATTAATTAAGAAAGTTAAATTAGGAGCTTATAATGAAATATATTTTTATTACTTTATTTATTTTATTCAATTTATCACTACTGAATTCACAAACAATAGTCAGCACACAACCTGAATTAAGAAATGTGGTTTTGGAAGAATATACAGGAATAAATTGTGTTAATTGTCCTCAGGGACATTTGCTTGCTGAAAATGTTGCTAAAAAATTTCCCGGCAGAGTATCAATTATTAATATTCATCAAGGACATTATGCAATACCGAATTCAGGTGACCCTGATTTCAGAACTAAATGGGGAGATGATTTAGCTAATTTATTTTCTGTGAATTCATATCCATCAGCAACAATTAACAGGATGAAGTACAATGGGAATGCTCTTATAAATAGAGGTGATTACCTTTCATTTTCGATGGATAGTGTATTGAACGGTTCATTCAGCCCGGTCAATATTGCAGCGAAAACTAAATGGAACGAAACAACTCAGGAGATTGAAATCTATGTCGAAATATATTTCACATCAAGTGTTCCGAACCAACCAAAATTGAATATTATATTTCTTGAAAGTGGTATCCCGGGTTACCAGACAGGGGCACCAAGCTTACCATATATCCACAATCATATTCTTAGAGATATGATTACAGGACAATGGGGTGAGGATTTGGAAAATTATTCTGAAGGTTCATTTTTCTCAAAAACGTATAAATTCAAACCTGATTCCGAGTGGAATCTTGATAGTAGTGCATTTGCTATTTTTATTTCACAATCTGACAAGAAAAATATTTATACTGGTATAGAAATTCACTCGCTTACTCCAAACCTTGTTATTAACTCTCAATCTAATGCTATTGGAGTAATATCTCAGAGCAATCCATTCAGAAAAGTTTATAGTATAAAAAATCAATCTGAAAATAATATTACAATAAATCTTAAAACGAGAAAATCGGAAAGAACTCCGGACGACTGGTTAATAAAAGTTGAGAATGATGAATCAGAGTTTTTGTTATTGCCGGGAAATTCAAAAGAATTGGAAATAAGATTAGAACAAGGTCCAACAAAAGGTATTGGTGATGCCATAATTGAATTTACTGAAAAAGATAATCCAAAGCATCCGTGCTATTCTTTTCAGATGATAGCTATTTCATCAGAACTTGATTATATTGAAGTAAATGATGGTTCTAAACCAACCGAGATTTTCTCAGAAATAACTCCCCAATTTGTTTCAATTGATTATGAATTATTTAAAGAAGTCAAAAGTGAAATGAATGCACTACATATTGTTATGTGGAATACCGGAACAGGTAACGAATTAACAGCTGAAAATGCAACAATAATTGATGGTCTTTTAAATAAATCAATTAGAGTTCTATTTAACGGCTCAGTTGCAATTCCGAAATTAGTTATATCAGAACCCAATCATCAATTGCTTTCAACTTTAGGATTTACTTATGTTACAGGTAGCGATATAATTGCTAACGCTTATAATCTAATAGGTGTTACAGGCGACCCAATTGGAGATGGAATTAACATTAACGCAATAACTCGAACAAATTTAGGGAGCTTTCTTGAACCAATGACAATTACAAATAATAAAATTGCTTTTCCTGTTTTCATCGCTGAAGGTTCAAATAAAGTAATTAGTGTAAGGTCGGTTACATCGAATTCCAAAGCAGTCTATTTAAGTTTTTTTCTTGATGCAATAACAGATAACGATTTAAAAAAGCAATTGCTTGTTAAATGTATAAAATGGCTTGATGAAACTAATGAAGTTGACAATTGGGAAAATAATGACGAGCAAATTATTGTTTATCCAAATCCTGCTAATGGGGCTTTTTATTTATATAACTCCGGATTCCAAAAATTCATAGATTTTGCTCTGTATGATTACAAAGGTAATGTTTATAAAATATTAGCACAAACAAATGATTCCAATTTTTATTATTTTTCAACCGAAAATTTAGTTTCCGGTAATTACTTTTTAGTTGTAAATTCCGAGCAGGGAAGGATTATCAAGAATATAATAATTTTAAAATAAAGGGAGTTCTAAAAATTCAAATTGTCTTTTCATTCTGCCCGCAGATTAAGGAAGACCTTTATTTTAATAGTGATGACATATCGTAGCTTAAGCTACAAACAAAATGAAGGACTTCAGATTCTTTGTAGTTTCTTATTTCGCAATTAAGAAAGTTCTGATATAAAATAAATTGATAAAATTCCTAGCAT
>Ga0116156_10004362_pt1 | contig 12034 bp, 5 predicted proteins | sample AD_UKC045_MetaG_FD_89891 | JGI IMG/M metagenome (GOLD analysis project Ga0116156, IMG submission 89891) | Active sludge microbial communities of municipal wastewater-treating anaerobic digesters from USA - AD_UKC045_MetaG | ecosystem: Engineered > Bioreactor > Anaerobic > Digestate | place: USA... | reverse complement strand
CTTGTCGTCGGTGGCGCAGTACCTGCCAAGAAGATATTCAAGGACGTATGCAGGTACATTCGCCCCCACCTTGACCTTCCTTACCAGATCTTTGCGCACCACTCTACCCGCGAACACATCGCTTGCCTTGCTGTCTAGTATGGGCAATCCCATTCACCCCGCCTACCGAGCAATGTCCACAATCAGATCATCCAGTGCAGAAAGAGTCACGCCCGTCACCGCATCGACCAAGCGCACTGATGCTGGCCCGTTGGCCAGTTCTTCGTTGAGCTTGAGCGTTATAGTATTCGGCTCAAGTTGCCGCTGTTCGCCCCCTAGGAAACGCATTGCGATCTCGCCCGACGATTCGGCAAGTCCATACGTTGCCGCTATTACCATCGTCTGAACTTCATCGCCCTGTACCAGCTCAACACGCACCCGTGGGGGATCGCCTGCAAACAAGGCTGTGATATCGCCGCCGATGTTCACCGTGATGACCTTGGCGCTGACCTTGGCCGATCCCAAGGACATGTGCCAGGTCACGGCCGTCTGCGTATATATGGCCTGCGACCTATCCTTCGGCCTGAGCACCATCACCGGGATGATCATCTCAGGCAGGGATAAGCCTCCATGGAAGTAGGAATCGCCTCCGCCAGCGGCCTTAAAGGCTCCGAAGCCGCGAGGCACAACGATTTCGAGATCAATACTTCCATTGAGACGCGTTCGTATACATGTATGAGAGCAGTCCTCGCCTCCACGGCCAACCCAGACCCGTCTCCGCAATTGGATGACCTCACCCCCTGGTGGGTCTATCTTCATGCCGCTCGATAGTTCCTCCAGGAACAGGTGCCCGTGGTCGGCTGTCACGACTATCGTGGTGCATCCGGCGTTGCCCAGCGCCCTGAATGCCCTGGGCAGTTCGCGAAGCACCGACTGCACAGCCTCTCGGGCAGCCCACTCGGTTGATGACTCGCATATCGCGTCTATCTCTTCAGACGTGATCATCACCAATGCGGCGTCTTCCATGGCGCGCTTCACCGAGGCCGCGGGGGCGAATAGCGAGCTGAGCTTGTCTTCATATGTACGCTTGATTCTGCCGCGCGCAAAGGCCATTCGATCCTTGCGATCTTTCAGCAGTGTGCCGGAAACCTCCGCCGCAAGCCTGCTGCTCCCCGTCGATACTATCCTGACGCCACTCTCCGCCCCGGGCATCAGGGCAGCCATCCCTATTTCGGTGACCGTCGGCACAGCCGATACCGCCGCCTCCAGCTGCACCTCGAACTCCTCATGTAGCTCTTCTGCAAGTTCGCGTGCCATTTCGTAGCGCAACGAATCCACAAGAACGTAGCCAGTCTTCCCGGTGGACAGAGCCGGAGCAACATGCTGCGAGAACACATTCGACTGTGGGAGGTAGCCATCTATGGCGAGCTTTCCCCTCTCTAGGGAAGCGGTGAAGGCCTCAGCGAGCCGATCCCCTGCCTCCATATAGCGCCTTCCAGCGCGGCTCACGAGGCGCCCCAGGCTCTCCGAGCCGCGGTGCAGACCGTCATCATACATGAGCCATCTGCGTCTCATGTCCCGGTGAGCAGCATCTAGAAGGCACCACGGATCAGTCCGTCCAACCCCTACATAACGGTCTATCATCTCCCACGGTTCAAGCGGAGCTGATCGAAGGGAATTCTCGATCGCTGATGCCTTGTGCAGAATCGTGGAGGCCGACCTGATGATCTGCCATCGCGGCTTTATGTCGGGGTAGTTCTCAGACCATTGCGCCCAAAACCCCTGCAACCCATCATCAATGGTAGAATGAAGGCTTTTGAGCTCAGTCTCAGTTAGCTGCTCTGCTTGCACAAGCCGGCGTTCCACGGCCGATTGCAGCATTCGTTCACATGCGGTGAATGTAGTGCACTGCCTGAGCTGCTCGATCTCCAGGTCTAGCGAAGCCACTCCGAGCTCGCGCTCCACTCGGGCAGAGTGTTCCGCATAGCTGTCACCCAGATCCCTGCGTGCACGCCAGAGCCTGACTAGCTCTACCTGTCGCTCCCTCAACTCGGGCTCAGTAGCCACAATCGCAGTAGCCAACTCACGGGGAACCCTGTCACGCAAAGCGCTAATGAACTCAGCCGCCAGCACCGTCCGGGCCAGGCTCTCACGGAGCACCTGCAAGCTATTGCAGCCACAAAGGTCGACTCCGAACGACCGCTCCAGGAACTTGGCCACATCAGGTAGGCAGTTACGTTCTACTATAAAGCCATCTGCCGCAGGCGTTCCCAAAAGGGTCAGGGCCACATCGATGGGATCCATAGTCCGAAAGATGGCTGCAATAATGGCGTCGCCGCCTCCGCCAACGGAGCGATCCATCATTTGGTCAACATCATAGAAACTCAGTTTGCCGGCTCGCACTTGTAGCTCAACAGATTCGGCCATCGCCTTATCGCCCATGTTGATGACTGCATTCTTGGCGACTAGCGAAGGTCTCGTGTTGCGCTGCCACGGATTCTGGCCAGGCCTCATCACTATTCCAGCCACCGATAGTTCCGCGAGCGCATTCAAAGAGTCCTCCTCGGCCATGGGCACGTATAGGACCAAATCGGGCGGTTCCTCATGCCCTATAAGTGGTTCAACCTTCTGGCGCAGTGCGAAGAAGCTTCCCTGGTATTGAGCTACCGTTACGCCGGGAAGGTCCAGAGACTCAACCATACCTGAGTACCACTTGTCCGGGTCAAACCACACTACAATATGGTTCTTCTTGACTTGTTCGAGAAGGAGCGAGGTCATGTAGTCCAGCAGTAAGCCCATGCCGAATCACCTCCTTGCAGCCAATTGGCGGGCCACAGTAGACCAAGAGTACTTGCCCTGCTTCAGTTCCTGCCAGTACTTTGCAGGTTCCTTCCACGGCACCACCTCCCACAGAGGAGCCATGTTGAGGATCACCCCATCATCAAGATCAGGCTCAAGGTAGTGTTCCGCCGCCCGCACGAGCCTGTCGCGGAATGCATGGAGGTCGCTCATAAGGGCCTCGTGACGATCAATGGCACGTTCCAGTCGTTTCACGTCGCTGCCGCCGGTGCCCGCCCGTTCGCGCTCCGCTCGCATCTGATCCAGGCGTGTCTGCTCAAGACGTATCTTGGGCTCAACGTACATCGCGAGCACTTTGAAGAGAGTATCTCTGTTCAGTCGATGATAGTAGAGCCACACCCCGTAGAAGCGCTTTGGGGACTGAAGCAACCAGTAGATCGGCGCTTTCCTCTTGCTTCTTGAGTATTGCTTGATGTGGTAGTCGAAAAACCGCCTTGGATCGCGGAAGTACTCCCGAAGGTCCGAGACTCCAAGGAGCTCGCAGGCCTCTAGCTCGATATCTTCGGCCCTGTCCTGCCACACAGCCTCGAGCGCTTCCCTGACCGCGCGAACAATATCATCGGAGTTCTCTGGGTCATCCACGAGGATTCCGTCGCTATCGACTCGGATGGGATACTCTAGCTTACCAGCAATCACGAGGGGATCAACGAGCATCCCAGGTGAGTATGCAGGGAGCGGGGTGAACGGATCATCAGGCAACGTGGGGATGGGCCTTTCACCAGTAGCGAACCGTACGTCCCAGCGACCGAAAGCAACGCCGAGACACCATGAGAAAATCCCAGCGGTGAAAGAAGACGCAGCAATCGCCACTTCGCCGCCATCAAGCTGCTCATCCATTCGGCCGCATTCTTCCTCAGTTGTCACCACATCCAACGACGTAGAACGAGCTGATAGTGGTATGTCACCCGCTGATTCCTTGAGGCAGGCAATATCATCATCATCTAGACCGTACAATTCACTGACGACATCATCTACGGCAAGCCTCACCTCCCGCAGCGATTCTGTCAACGACCCGATTTCCGAGTTACACGTTTGCCACAAGGCCCAAATGGACCGGTTAAACTTAGAATACGTGGTGGACGGTAGGCGGAACCACAAGCATGTTTCCTGGATGCTTGCCAATTCCCGCTGAGAGCGAAACCCATCGAAGCTTGCCATCTCAAGCTCCTTCACAGTATCTGACGTCGGTAAGATCATGGGAACAGAACCGACATACCCCACTTCATATCGCAGTGTCTGTCCGCTATCCGCTCCCCCTCGTGGCATCAGCAGGTGCAGAAGCCCGATGAACGGAGTGGAATTTGCAACTGCGACTGACCACCAAAGATCCTTGCTAGGCATGAAGGCCATCATACCAGTATGGCTGAATATGCACCCAGAAGGAACAATCGAAAAGCCACCGCGACGGCTGGGACGGCCCTGCCACGTCAATCCGGGCTGAAAAAACCATTGCTTCTCCGTTTCCTTGAGCATCCATACATTGGATCGCACTCTGCCGTCAGGGTGACGGTTAGCCTTGATCTCCTCACCGCTATTTTCCCAATTCACTACCAGATGCAGGTCGGCGTAATATGGAGAGTAGGCTCCACCTTTCGCGAAGGGAAACCACTTGCTCCCGATTTTGTGTGGTGGCACTTCAGTCCAGAGTCGAACGAATCGGAAATCATCGGCAGTTGCGAGGCCCTGCTTGACAACCCGGTTCTCTCCCTTGAAGGATGGCAACTTACTGTACATCCTCCTAACCGTATCGCTTACCCAATAGCAGAGCGGACTATTCGGCACCTGTTCAAAGGATGCGGTGTTAACACTGAAGCGAGAAGGGTTAGCCGAATTCACTATGGCCTCACGTACAGCTGCAGCTTTGTCTTCTTCCCTTAGGACCCTGAGGAACAAGGCGGGTGAACCAAAACTGGGCCGAGCCAAGACATACGCCGCGGTCTCAATCATGGCATCTAGCACGCCAAAACCCAGGTCAGCAAACACCCTCAACCGACCGTCCTTGACGAGCACTTCCTTCCTCCAAGCGGCATTTGAAGACTGGAACAAGGGTGTGCGTGTCGTTATGGCACCAAACCTTCCATAGGGTGTGCATTTGCCAAACCAGCGTTCCACAAACGCACAAGCGATGTTCTGTCCTGAAATGAGGTAGTTCTGCCTTATGTACATCCTGGACCCGACCGAAGGCTCACCGAACGGAGGATTCATGAGCACCACGTCATACTGCTTCCGGCATGCGTCCACAAACGCAAAGCCTCTCCCAGCGTCGCCGGCAAATAACTTTCTCACGAACGGGTCACTGGCTCGGCCATTCCGTTCAGCATAACGGCGTAGGCTCTTGACAATGTTGGATTCCGCTTCAGCCCAAAACTGGTCGGTAGTCAGCGCGAAGAGATCCAGTTCCGTCTGGTTCTCGTATTGGACACGTAGCTCATCTGAGATCAATGTCAGTTGGTGACCCCTCGACAGGCCCTGCCAGCGTTCCTTGGCGTCTTCTACTACGCCACGTATCTCGTCTTCGATTTTGAGAAGGGATCCGGCCTCGCCCGCAAGCTTCATGCGCTCAAACACCTCCCTAACAAGCGGGCGCAACGGCGGTGATTCGAGGCTCATTAGGAATTCCTCTAGCATGTCGGCTTCGCCAGGCATGGGTTCAGCGCATATGATATTGGCCTTGTTGATCGCAGGCCGCCCGTTGCCGGGTATCCCTGCTTCAGTGAAGGCGCGCTGCGCTCTGAGCCATAGAGCGATGGCTGTGATCTGCGTCGCGCGCAGGTCGATGTCTATGCCATAGAGATTATGCTCGAGGATCAGGCCAGGTAGGGCGGAGCGCAATGATTCCTCGGTAGGGTAACTGGCGGCGAGTCTAGTCCCAATTTCTGGATCGGCGTAAGCCTCCTCATATATGCGTAGCATCACGTCAAAAGAGTAGAGCAGAAAGTGCCCGCTACCGCAGGCAGGATCCATGATTCGTATCTCACGCGGATCTCGCTTGGGAATGTCCTTGTATTCCCCGGGGGTGTAGACCATGTATCGGCACGAATCGGACAGCGTGGTGTTGCCTCGCTGCATGTCATACCACAGCCGGCCAAGCGTATTGTCCACCAGGAACTCCACAACGTAGCGGGGGGTGTAGAACTGGTTCAGAAAGGCAAGCTCGTGGCTATTTCGCGGGGCACTGCTCTCCTTGCGCACCCGCGTCCGCATCTCATCTGGCGTGAAGTACTGGTAGATCCATCCAACGGCTTCATCGTCATCCCACACTGACTCCAGATCCTCGCCGTTGATGATCTCGAGCACCTCAACAACGTCCATGTACTGTGGAACTAGGTAATTGGCCACATCGTCGGGTGAAAACAGCACACTTATCTGATCAGAGTGGCTGCGCGCAAGCCACGTCAGAAACCGAAGATATGGAATGTCCTGCCGACCTGAGGCCCACAGCAACTGCTCCTCCGGTCTATCCGCTAGGTAGAACTTGAAACCAGTTGAATCAATGCCACGTCCTACCGATTCCCGGATCAGCTTCCTGTGTTCAAGCATTTTGTACGCGCACAGACGGTTCAGGTGCGTGAATGCGGCCTCGCGTATCACGGCCGCCACAGCTTCCGGCGGTGAAGCACCCTGGGCCTGAAAATGGCGCAGGTGGCCAACAACAGCGCTCCTTTGCGCGAGTCTGTCGGAATCCAGGTGTGATACGCCGCTCTCTGGCTCGACAAGGCCGTCGCAGTGTATACCGAATTCGCCCTCCAGCACGCGGGCAAGCGATCCCTCCAGCGTCTCCCTACATCGCGTTACTGCACCCTTGAGGAGTGCTCTTGTGGGCTTGTCCATCGCATTCACTCCATCCTGATCCTCACGCCCCGCTCAAGCGCGGATCGAAGGAGCTGCCGCAGGGCGCTGACGGCCAGTTCTATGTCGTGCTCAGACTCGATGTAGCCCGCAAAACACTCGGCCGCTCTTACTACCTTAACAGCGCCCGCTGTGCTCTCGGGCATGCTCAGATTGATGAGCCGCTCCAATGCTTCGCTTTCCCATGACCGTACTGCAGGAATATCGGACTCGATTTGGGCAAGTCCGGCATTGCACTGCGCACATCTTGCTGAACCAGTCGCCAGATCGGAAGCGGCACATGCCCGTTTGCTGAGTTCCGCGATGGCCGCCGTTCGACCGTCTTCAGACGCGTCATCCCAGTGGGGACTGGCCTTAATTGAGGCGAGGGCCGTGTGATAAAGCTCGGCTCGCTCCGAATGCTTGACCATATAGAGCTGGCCATAGGCCTCTTCTATTTCAGCTGATCTTCGCGCCACTTCAGGCACGGAGCCATAGAGCTTATCCGAATACAGAACCATCTGAAGCCATGAGGCGGAGTCAGAAAGCTCGCCGTCGATGCCTCGCAATTCCAGTGCAGGCCACATCTCGTCAAGCACAGTCCGCGCCTTCCTGATGATCACAGGATTCGGCTCCGTAAGGGCTTTGTCCATGATAGCTACGGACTCGCGTGCTGCCCTAAAGGTATCGCCCTCTGCCGCAAGACACTGCACCACCTGGTCTGACTCCATGCGCAGCACCTCAGTGAGACGCGAAGCGTGTTCCCGGACGAATTCAGCGCCGGAAAGGCCATTGGCGTCTACCAAGGCCTGCACCCGCATCAGCCTCTGCCGATCGGCCTCACAGAGCTCCTTGAATGCCGCAGAAACGGCGGCTTCCTCCATCGATACATCGTCGCCTGTAAGCGACTCATAGTTCTCCACTGCTCGCTTCAGCACCGCAAGACCAACTAGGCGACGCAAAGCGAAAGTGGCAGCACGAAATGCAGATTGGCTGGCAAAAGGCGCTCGACAACCACGATCGGTACTGTCAATGTAGCGTCGACCCTGATAGGTGATCTCAATGGCGCCCGCCCTAAGCAGCACAGCAAGCACCATCTTCATTACATCCTTATCCCATCCATACCCAAAGCCAGAGAAGTGTTCCTCAATGGCTTTGCCGGTAACGGTCTCGCCATAACTGGCCCGTGCATCGATGAATCCCAGCACCTCAGCGGCTATGGGCGCCGATGGGTTTGGAACATACCGGTTACCGCTCTTGACAACAAGGCTTAGGCCTCCTTGGCCGTCATGGAACACATGCGGCAATCCCGACAGATCACCTGAACTCAACGCAAGCTCGGCTTCATCGCCGCCAAGAGGGCAAGACCCCATCGCGAGCTTGGGATAAAGCTCGGGCACTGCCATGCATGCCAATGCGCGCAGAATCTCGGATACCGCCTTGCCCAGGCTGGACGCATCGTGGGTAACACCTCTGAAGATTCCAGATCCCCCGGCGAGAGCCTCGCCGAGCTTATCTCTAAGTCGATTCCTATGTCTAGCTTCTTCCGCCACCTCTGCTTGAAGACAAGTGCGCTCTTCCGCGGTGGCGCTTCCTCTGGCACGCAGCTGTTCATACTTCGACATCATCTGACGTGAAGCATGTACTTGCGCCACCAAGTGGTCCAGCTCTGCATTCATAGCGAACACCCAGTGAATGCGATTCCTGCCGTCTCCGTTGCGGCTAGTCGTGCGGACCTCCTCCAGCCGAGCGGCGAGTTCCGTCTCGTCTTCGGCGCTTACTAGGTTAACCATGACGTGACCCTCATCACCGAGCCTCATATCGTCTATCGATACTCCTACCTTCAGGGTTCTCAGGCCGGGAGGCTGCACGGCGCGCATTCTCGGGTCGTCGAATATCGCCGCTACGCTTTCACGACGAATCTCGTTTCTATCCCTTGGTTTCGGCTGAAGGAAACCGGAACGCTCGGTTACCCAGTGCTTCTCCTGCGCGGTCTGGAGCTTCCAGCCTTCCTCGGTATGCCGGACGAACTGAGCTTCCGCCAAGGCATTCAGAGCCCTCTCCACATGCTCGACAGGAGCCGCCTCACCGACTTGATCTACAAGCAGCGAAGCGATGTTCCGCACAGTACGCGGAAGATCATGAACGTATTCGAGCAGGCAAATGGTCTTGGCAACACGCAATTGCCACTCACCCGCTTCCTGGACATTCGCGAATCGCGCGGCAATGTCGGATACGTCCTTCTGTATCTCAGTCGGAAGATTGCCCTCCACCAAGTCGAATATGAGATCTGCCGATACGAGGGCGCCGATGGGCCTATCTCCCACTGCAGTCCGTTTGGATGCCAGCATCTCATAGGCCTGTTTGATGATAGTCCTGTTGCTGCCTCCATGGTGCTGCGGAGCACCTGGGCTGAGGCGTATTCCAGAAACGATATCAATGGATAGCTCTATGAAGTGCGGCAAGTAGGGGTAGAAGTGCACGAATTCGTCCCGCTTGAGGGTACGCCAACGAGTTGTGCGCTCGAGCTGACATGCAGTGGTGAGCAGGCCCTGGTTCTCCGAGAATAGCTTCTCCAGGATCGGCTCCGCCTCTGGGCGCTTGGAAAGCACGCGACGAGTAGCTACTTCTCGAATGTCCGCGGGAGAAAGGTCAATCCTGTGCTTGAACCTGTCGGTGAGTTTGGCCAGTTGAACCCGCTTTGAGTCAATGGCCGCCACGACTTCCTCCAGCTTCTCCTGGGAGGTGACAATGAGCCAAGCAGATGCAGGAGCAGTGCCAGCGCTCACCCTGTTCCTGCTCTCTCGACCGAGTTTCTCAGCGACCACACGAAGATCCTCGATCTTGTCCTCGCTCTTAGCCACGTACTGTCCGACCTCATCGATAACGAACGCAACTGCCTTGCCAGGGCGACGTCTAGCCACGAGGTCAAACACCCTCTTGATGAAGGTATCTACGGTGACCTCCACCGGCCGTCCTCTGGTAGATTGATCCCATGAGTCTGGAGACGGATATGTCGCTGGATCCATCTCATGCAGAATCGCGCTGGCTTGATTGAACTTTCGGGCGGTTTTGCGAACGATGCGCCATGGGCGTCCGTACTGGGATTCGCATAGCTCTACGAACTGAGCGAGGCGGCCCTCGCTCTCGAGGTCAATCTCAAGCTCAGCGATTTCGAAATCTTCAGAGTAGTCCAGGGTTCGCAGCAGGTTCTTGTACATCAGCTCGCTTACGCGCTCCGTCGATTGCCGAACGTCCTTCACACCCGCGATGTCGAACATCACGACCTCGGTGGGAATTGCCGCATTGATGAACTCCACCAGATCAGAAATACGCTCATCATTCACCTGTCGGCTGAAGAGTTCCCCTGCGGTACGCCCCATCACTGTGCGATTACCAAGCACATATCCGAGTATCTTGGCAAATGACGACTTCCCTGAACCAAAGAACCCTGATACCCACACTCCAACTCCTTCGGTGGGCTCTGATTTGCCGTCAGCGATGGCGCGAAGAACTCGATAGTACTGATCGCGGATCCGTTGCGTTGCTATGTACTCGGTGATCTCGGTGAATACGACACCCTCGTCCTCCTGGTCAACCTTGATGATCTCCTCGATGGGTCTTGTCAAATCGCGTTCCAGAAGATCTCTGACTCTCACCGTGGCTCCCTCCCGTAAACCTTAACCCGGTAGCTCCCGAGGGGTTCATCATCTCGCCTCAAGCCCATGAAGTTGAGACTTCCCTCCCACCCACCTGGGTAGAACAGAACGGTCGGCACCAGCGGCACGCCTGCCGAGTGTAGTCGCTCCGTAAGCCCGGACACGCGCATCAGATTCGGGGCCAGCGCTCCCAGTCGCCACATGAACACTACGTCGGACTCAGGCGACAGCTCACGATATAGCTGGGCAAGCAGGCTGTCCAGTGGAGCGAAATCTGGATCACTCAAGTATATGGCGGCCTGTGCCTCCGCCTCTGCGTATCCACGCTCCATCTCCAGCTCTATGAGCTCATCCACTGCATCAACCATAGCAAGCGACTTCCACATGAGCTCACCCATTGACCAACAGTGAGCCCGGAGGCCGTGGTTTTCGACTTTCCTCGCCAAGCGTGGCAGCTGCATGCGGATATCCCACTCTTCATCAGGCTGATAGCGGAAGATGGCGATTGGGAAATCGGAGTATGTCGCTATCTGAGTGGGGCGTGTAGTCATGTCTCTCTCCAGGAGCTCAATTCTCTCTTTGAGTGACAACACAAGCATATGCCTCCAAACTCTCTACTGGATAGTCGATGCGCTTGACGCTTCCAGCAGCGCTGTAGTGCAATAGCCTGCGGCCGCAGGCGTCTATCAGGGCACGTTCAACATCAAGAGGCCCCATGTAAAACGCCGACCAGGCGGGGTCATTGATCACTAGCTCGCCTGAGTTGAGATCTCGGTAGAGCATGAAGGACATCAGTGAGCAAGCTTCAGCCGACATGAACACAGGCCTGGTCCTCTTGTGCGCACGGCCTTCAAGCAGACCGAAGTCACGCAAGGTGGATAGCAGGCCCGATGCGACTCGCCGAATTGTAGAATCTGACCAGCTGCTACCCATCATGCCCGCTGCTTGCTGTTTGGCAATCCAGTCTGCGACCTCATCTACACGGACTACGTTCTGACCAATTGCGTGCGCAGGGGCAATGACGTGTAGCACAACGTCCATCAAGAGTGGGTCTTCCCGAAGCGCACAGAAACACAAGAGCCTATCAAGCGTGTCTCCGGCCAGGCTCGATTGCGCCAGCACGACAAGTGCCGCCAGGCCATCGAGATCACGTGCGTAGCGCCGCGTGAAAGCAGCGACCACACGCCCAACGCGGTCACGCGAGGCCTTACCTATTGTGTTCCTCAGTCGAGCCTGATTCAGGTTGGCCTCGATGTCGATGGACGGATCCCACTGTAAGAGGAGGAGACGTGTTTCGGCAAGGAGAGCGCCTCCATCAGCTATTCGCGCAGTGTAGCGCTTCTTAACCAATCTGCAGTTCATTGCGGATTCCCGCTTTCATGGAAGAGCGCAACCATTGGTGTGATGTAGTGGTGAGATGGATAGCATGATTAGTCATAATTCCCGGTACATTTCTATGAATTCTCCACAAGCGGGCCGATTCCTCTAGAGCGGCCATTTCGGTGGCACCAGAGCGTGATATGCGAACCGCCGCGCTCTTGCTCCCCTCAAGGATGACATTATCTGCTGCGTCTCGGGAGAATGAAGTCGGCAGCGCCAACGGCGACGCGCAAGAGTGTAGCGTCATGGCAACGTGGCACGGTCGTCACCAGATAGCCTACGCCCAAGTGGTGGATATGGTCGTGAGCTCATATGTGCCGGAGGTGGCG
>Ga0116156_10004361_pt1 | contig 12035 bp, 13 predicted proteins | sample AD_UKC045_MetaG_FD_89891 | JGI IMG/M metagenome (GOLD analysis project Ga0116156, IMG submission 89891) | Active sludge microbial communities of municipal wastewater-treating anaerobic digesters from USA - AD_UKC045_MetaG | ecosystem: Engineered > Bioreactor > Anaerobic > Digestate | place: USA... | reverse complement strand
TGTTTTTTTCTATTCCGTTGGCGGCGGATACGGCGGCATTGAGGGATTGGGAATGAATAGAATGAAAAAATATGAAAATATGTTCGGATTCGGACAGGTTACTGGCATTGATATTCCCGGAGAATCGGATGGTCTTATTCCTGATGAAAATTGGAAGCAGGAAAAAATAAAAGAAAAATGGTATATCGGTGACAGTTATCATGCTTCCATCGGACAAGGTTTTGTAACAGCCACTCCGCTGCAACTGACGAATTATGTGGCGGCAATTGCCAATGGCGGCACTCTTTATACGCCCAGAATTGTTAACAGGATAAAAAAAATAAACGGTGAAGAAATTTCCGTTAGTGCTAAAGTGATTAGAAAAAATTTCATTTCTTCGGAAGCAATGAAAGTGGTGCGGGAAGGTATGAGGCAGACTGTCACTTCCGGAACAGCTCAGACACTCAAAAATTTGCCGGTGGAAGCGGCCGGAAAAACCGGAACGGCCCAATTTGGAACAGAAGATAAAACTCATGCCTGGTTTGTTTCTTTCGCGCCTTATGACAATCCGACTATTGCCATGGTGGTTTTAGTGGAAGGAGGAGGGGAAGGACATTCGTCGGCCGTGCCGGTAACCAGGGAAGTTTATGACTGGTATTTTTCTGTTGACAGATAATAATGGTCTGGTAGAATGTGAAGTATGTTAATTGTTTTTTCAGCTATTTTCTAAATAATTGACGTTTCAAGCAGTATCATGCAGACTAAAATTTATCCATCTTCATCCATGTCCACCTAGTGGTATGGATTTTTAAGTAGTAAGCTAGTAAAATAAAAAATCTAATCTATCAATATGGCCAAGTTTATAACCGAAGAGGGTTTGAGGAAAATTAAAGAGGAGCTTGAACAAAGAAAAATTCAAGTTCGCCAAGGCATCGCCAACGCTATAAAAGAAGCCAAGGAGCAGGGCGATTTAAGCGAGAACGCCGAATATGCGGAGGCTAAAAGACAGCAAGGGGAGAATGAAGCCAGAATTTCGGAGCTTGAATATCTGCTCAAGGAATCAACGGTTGTTTCCTATGACAAATCAACCGGTTCCGTGCAGATGGGGTCAGTCGTGAAAGTAAAATGGAACGGATCGGAAATGGATTTTCAAATTGTCGGATCAAATGAAGCCAATCCTTCGGAATTTAAGATTTCCAACGAAAGTCCGATGGGAAAAGCTTTTATGGGGCATAGCAAAGGCGACAAGGTTGAGGTGGAAACTCCGGGCGGAAAGGTCAAATATGCGATTTTGGATGTGAAGTAAACTTGATGATATGTTTGAAAGCTCTGCCTAGGCGGAGCTTTTTTGTTGCTAATTTTGGTTAAATGGGGTAAATTTAAAATAGAAATAATTAAATAGGTTTCGAATATTAAACAATTCGTCATTCTGAATCCCAATAGTTAAATCGGGATGAAGAATCTGCTCCATTAACTCTTGGTTTTATATTTTATAATAGAACCATAGATGGATCTAAGCAGATCCTTCACTTCTCCTTTGGAGTCGAAATTCACGATGATGACGAGATTTAGAAAACATTTTTATGCTGGAAAACATTCAAAAAATAAAATTGGAAAAACTGGAAAAAATTAAAAAATCCGGGATGGATCCTTATCCAGAAAAAACTGACAGAATTATTTCTAACATGGAAGCACTGGAGCAATTTGATGAAATTTTAGAAAAAGAAATCGTAATTGTTGGACGAGTAAAATCCATGCGTCCAATGGGAGGATCAGCTTTTGCTCATATTGAGGACGGAACGTCTAAAATTCAAATATTTTTAAATAAGAATAATTTAGAGGAGAAAAAATACAAGCTTTTTGTGGATACCATAGAAGCAGGTGATTTTCTTGAGCTCAAGGGCAAGCTTTTTAAGACTAAAAAAGAAGAAAAAACGCTAGAAGTTTATGATTGGAAGATGCTTTCTAAAAATGTCCGACCAATTCCGACTGAATATTTTGGCTTAAAAGATGAGGAGACGCTTTTGAGAAAAAGATATTTAGATCTTATGATGAATTCGGAAACGAGAGGAATTTTCATAAAAAAGAATGTTTTTTGGTCTGCTATTAGAAATTATTTGACTAATGCTGGATTTCTTGAAGTGCAGACTCCGGTTTTGGAGCATATCCCTGGTGGAGCAGATGCCGAGCCTTTTATTACCCATCACAACGCTTTGGACCAGGATTTTTTCATGCGTATTTCTTTGGAGCTACCGCTTAAAAGACTTTTGGTTGGTGGATATGAAAGAGTGTTTGAGATTGGACGGGTTTTTCGAAATGAGGGAATAGACCGGGAGCATCTTCAGGAATTTGATCATATGGAATTTTATTGGGCTTATTCTGACATGGAAAAAGGCATGGAATTTGTAGAAAAAATGTATAAAGAAGTTGTGCTTAAGGTAACTGGTGGATATAAAACTCAATATGAAGATCAGGAAATTAATTGGAAAGAAAAGTTCCTTGTTGCTGATTATTTTACTGAATTTAAGAAGGAGACGGGGTTAGATTTAAATGATGATTTAGATATAAAAGATTTGCGAAAGAAGGCTGATGAATTGGGAGTGAAATATGAAAAGGAGTACGGTAAGGGAAAAATGATAGACACCTTATATAAAAAAACGGTTCGTCAAAAATTAATCCAGCCTTGTTTTTTAATTGGTCATCCAATTGATGTTTCTCCGCTGGCCAAAAAAGACCCAACTAATCCTAAAAAAGTTTTACGCTTTCAGATTGTAGCAGGGAAATCTGAGCTTTGTAACGCCTTTTCAGAACTTAATGATCCTATTGACCAAAAAAATAGATTTTTGGAACAAATGAAAGCTAGAGAAGCTGGAGATAAAGAAGCACAAATGATGGACGAAGATTTTGTGGAAGCGCTGGAATATGGAATGCCACCAGCTTTTGGTTTTGGGCTAAGCGAAAGATTTTTTGCCTTTATCATGAACAGATCCGTCCGTGAATGCGTCATCTTCCCGCCAGTGAAGGAGAAATAATAAAACAACTATGAAAATTATAATTTGTGGCAGTATTGATGCCACGTATGAAATTAAGGACATATCGGATAAATTAGAAATGCTTGGACATACAACTGAAATCCCCTTGACTTCCCAGAGAATATTAAGAGGCGAGCTAACACTCGATGATTTTAAAAAAGAAAAAGAAAAGAATGGCGACGGTTTTGTCAGAAAGGTTAAGGATGATGTAATAAGAAGATATTATAATTTAATTTATGAATCAGATGCTATTTTGATAGTGAATAATAAGAAGAAAAATATTGAAAATTATATCGGAGGCAATACTTTTTTAGAAATGGGATTTGCTCACGTTTTGAAGAAGAATATTTATTTATTAAATCCTATTCCGGAGATGAGCTATAAAGATGAATTATTAGCTATGCAGCCAGTTGTCATTTATGGAGATTTATCCAAAATTATATAATGGAAATTCTTCTCGGAACAAATAATGAAAACAAGTTGCGTCAGTTCAGGCGCATGTTTTCCAAATTTTTTCCGGAGGTCCGGCTTTTTTCTCTCCTGGAAAAGGGAATAGAGGATGATATAGAAGAAGACGGAGAAACTCTATTGGAAAATGCTTCCAAAAAAGCTCGTTTTTTTGGAGAAAAATCGAAAATGTTGACCCTTTCTGACGATACCGGACTTTTTGTTGATGCGCTCAATGGAGACCCGGGTATGCATGCCAAAAGATGGCATAAGGGAACAGAAAAAGACAGAAATTTAAAACTGATTGAAAGATTAAAAGATGTTCCGGAAAATGAACGAACTTGTCATTATCTGGGAGTTTTGGCCGTTTATAACCCTAAAAACGGTAAAATCTGGGTGTATGAAGGAAAGACGGAAGGCTGGATCAGCGACCAATTTCGGGGAGAAAGCGGCTTCGGTTATGATGCTATTTTTAAAACTAAAAAATATCCCGGTTGCCATTATGCCGAATTAGACCACGCCAAAAAAGATTGGATTAGCCATCGGGGAAGAGGCATAAGGAAATTGGCAAAAGAGATAGAAAATATACTTTGATCTTTGACTTTTTGGAATAAAAAAGGCATAAAGAGATATAACTCTGGTGTCAATTTTTATAATTCTTTCTTTGAAGGAGGGGATGATGAAAAGTCCTGAGTTGGAAGAAGATCCAAAAATCGCCATGATGAACGGCGATTCGGAGCCAACAGTTTTTTCCCAAAAAAATGATCCTTTTTTTCCCGTGCCATCTGAGGTGGTCAGAGGGCTGGCTTTGGTGGCAGCGGCTTCCCTGATGGGTTTTCCACCGGATAAAGTCATCAAGAAGGCTCGGGAAATTTTTCCCGATTTTCCCAAAGAAGAAGTATGGGAACTGATGAGAAAAGTTTTAAGTGAAATAGACCAGGATCAGGATATAGTTGCAACCAATCTGTCTCTTTTGATCCGAAGTTTTTTTCAAAATTGGGACAATGATTCTTGTTAAGTATATCCAGCAAAACGGCCGGCAAGGAAAAATTAGCCGGCTTTTTTATTTTCCAAAGCTATGATATAGTGATTTTAGCCTTATAATTGCTATCAAATAACCATATGCTGGATATTAAATTTATCCGCGAGAATGCGGAAGAAGTGAAAAAAAATTGCAAACTGAGAAATATAAAATGTGATATTGATGAGTTGTTAAAACTTGATGAAAAAAGGAGAAGCTTGGTTCAATATGCGGAAGAGCTTAATGCAGAAAAGAATAAAATCAATGAGATAATGAAGATTTCCGAGGACAAGAAGGAGAAAGAAGAGCTCATCAGCCAGGGGAAAGCAGTAAAGGAAAAGATGGAAAAAATTCAGCCGGAGCTTGAAGAGGTGGAAAAAGAATATCGGACGCTTCTTCTTCAAGTTCCCAATATGACTCATCCGGATTCTCCTATTGGCAAAAATGACAGCGAAAACAAGGAAATCGAACGCTATGGAGAGCCGCCTAAATTCAATTTTGAACCCAAGGGACACGAAGAGCTGATGACAGAGCTTGATATCATTGATTTTGAGCGCGGGGCGAAAGTAGCCGGTTCTAAATTTTATTTTTTGAAAAACGAAGCCGTTTTTTTGGAGCAAGCCTTGATTAATTTTGCTTTTCAAAAATTAATTAAAAAAGGTTTTGTTCCTTTTTCTACTCCGGATTTGGCCAAGGATAAAGTGCTTTTAGGCATCGGATATAATCCGCGTGGAGCAGAAACCCAGATCTATTCTGTGGAAAATACTGATTTAAATTTAGTCGGAACAGCGGAAATTACCATGGGCGGATACCATATGGATGAAGTTATCAGTGAAGATAAATTACCTTTGAAATATGTCGCGCTTTCCCATTGCTACAGGACGGAAGCCGGTTCATACGGCCGTCATTCAAGCGGACTTTACCGTGTGCATCAATTTACAAAAGTGGAAATGTTCGCTTATACCACTCCGGAAACTTCCGAAGCGATGCATACGGAACTGAAAAACATTGAAGTGGAAATTTTCAAGGATTTGGGCGTGCCTTTTCGGGTGGTGGACATTTGCACGGGAGATTTGGGTGGTCCGGCTCAAAGAAAATATGATCTCGAAGCTTGGATGACTTCGAGGCAGGACTGGGGAGAAGTAACTTCCACTTCCGATACTACTTCCTATCAGGCCAGACGGCTGAACGTCAAGGTGGAAAGGAAAGACGGCAAAAAAGAATATTTGCATATGCTCAACGGCACAGCAGTGGCCATTTCTCGTGCCCTTATAGCTATTATAGAAAACTACCAGCAAGTGGACGGATCAGTTTTGATTCCGGAAGTTTTGAAACCGTTCATGCCGGAAGGAATGGAAAAAATAAGCGCAAAATTCAAAGATCAAAATGCAAAATGACAAAGCAAAAGTAAAAATGTCAAAATAAGTCGTTCCTATTGAATCAATACGGCAGAAAATTTACTTTATCCGTGGGGAAAAAATGAGAAGCAATAAGTAGTAAATTTTTATTTATGAATATTGAAAAAGGAGGGAAGCAGGAGGTAAGTGATACTTCCCAGGAAAGTTTTTGGCGAAGGGATTATGAGGAAAAGATAAATTATTGGCAGTTATCCGAAGGACAGTTGAGAAAAATTATAGAAAAATTACCAGAAAAATCTAAAATTTTAGAAATAGGTTGTGGGGATGGAAAACTTTTAGAACAGCTTAAAAATAATGACAAGAATTTTGATCTTTACGGAAGTGATATCATTATTGACCACTTAAGAGATATTGAGAAAAGAATTTCAGGAATAAAAACCTTCAAATTAGACATAACTAGCCAGGAGTTGCCGAAAAAATTCGATACAATTATTATGAAGTTTGTCTTGGGTTGCCTGAGAAGCAAGGAATATAAGTCGCAAGAAGAGCTTTGGGACAGGGTTTTAGAAAAAATAAAAAATAATTGTGATTATTTTATTCTTATCACCCCGGTTCTCAAGCAAGGTATTGAGCAGGGAAAGGCCCGTCCTATTTTTATTCCTAAGGACATATTAGAAAAGTTGTTGGATAAACATTTTAACAAAAAAGAGTTGGTAGATGTTCAAGAAGGAAGGAGGAATTTTGATTATGAAATATATTTTCTGGAAAAAACAGAGCAAGATGCACCTTCTAATCATTAGAAATATTAATGAAAATACTGCCTATAAAGACGCGCAAAATTCGAGCGGGAGAAGAGAATATTTATAGCGTTATCAGTCGACATATTAGAAATATCAAGGAGAATTCAATTTTGGTAATCACTTCCAAAATCGTTTCCATTTGCGAAGGAAGAGTGGTAAAGATAGGAAAGATAAAAAAGAAAGAATTAGTGGAGAGGGAAGCGGATCTATATCTGCCGCCGCAAAAAGACCGGTTTCATGTGACGCTGACTGTTAAAAACAATATTTTATGTTCCAGTTCCGGAGTGGATGAATCAAATGGAGATGGTTTCTGGGTGCTGTGGCCGGAAAATCCGCAAAAATCAGCCAATAATATCAGAAAATATTTGGCTAAAAAATACAAACTCAAAAATGTTGGCGTGATTATCACCGACAGCAAGTCCAATATCTTGCGCCGGGGAGCTTCCGGCATTGCCATTGCTCACAGCGGATTTTTGTCACTCAAAAGTTATGTCGGAAAAAAAGACATTTTCGGGCGAAAAATGAAAGTGACAAAAGCGAACGTTGTCGATTCCCTGGCTATTTCCGCTGTTCTGGTTATGGGCGAAGGAGCGGAACAAACTCCCTTGGCCATAATTTCCAACCTTGATTTTATAAAGTTTAAAAAAAATAATCCGACAAAAAAAGAGTTAGCCGAGCTTCAGGTGGATATGGACAATGACTATTTCAAGGTTTTGCTTAAAAGCGTTGAATGGAAAAAAGGCGGTAAAAAATAAATAAAAAATATGTTTGAGGAAATACCAAAGGAACAATTTAGTGAAAAACCCAAAGATTGCCTCATCGGCAAATTGGATAAAATGTATAATTATTTCAGTTCGGAAAAATTAGCATATGATGAAAAATTCCTGGAAAATCTGAAAAAAGTTATTGAAACAATAGAAAAATTACGGCCGGAGCAAATCGCTGCGAGCAATCATATGGGTCATATCATAGGACAATTGGAGACAGGATTTGGATATGCCGGAAGAATCAAGAAAATTCCCGAGATAAAAGACATAGAGAAAATTCCTGGTAAAGAGATGAGGCAGAAATATAGAGAAACGTTCCTCCAATCAAAAAATTCCCTGAAAAATTATATCGAAATGTGTGTAAATAATCCCGATTTTATTAATGCAGAAATTTCATTTTCTGACGGATATTGGGAAGATAAACGTACGGATGATAATAAATCAGAAATAGCCGAACTGAATGCCTATCAGTTTGTCAAAGTGAGTCGGGATAAATTTGAGAAAAATAAAGAGATGAAGGAGGCTGCATAAATATTTCAAGTATGGAAAAACAAAAACTAAAATTTCCTGAAGGTTTTTTGTGGGGAGCGGCAACGAGCGCCTATCAGGTTGAAGGCGGCAACACCAACAACTGGAGTGAATGGGGGGAAAAGAATGCCGAGAGGTTGGCCGAAGAAGCCAAGTTTTGTTGGCAAGATTGGCAACAAAAAAAATTTCCGGAAATGTTTGATCCTCAAAATTATATTTCCGGCCGGGCTTGCGACCACTATAATCTATATGAAAAGGATTTTGATATTGCCAGAGAGCTGGGACATAATACCCATCGTTTTTCCATTGAATGGTCAAGAATCGAACCGGAGGAGGGAAAATTTAATGACGAAGAGATTGAACATTATAGAAAAGTGATAAGAGCCATAAAAGCTCGCGGCATGGAACCTTTTGTGACGCTTTGGCATTGGACTAATCCGGTATGGTTAGAAAAAAAAGGAGGATGTGAAAGTCGTGATTTTCCGAAATATTTTTCCCGCTATTCGGAATATGTCGCCCAAAAATTAGGTCAAGAAGTGAAATTTTGGATAACACTAAATGAGCCAACTTCTGTCATTGCCAGTTCCTATATAACAGGAATGTGGCCACCGCAAAAAAGGAGCCTTCTGGCAGGCTGGAAACTTTATAAAAAATTTGCCCGTGCCCATATCGAAGCGTACAAGCACATCCATGCAGCCGATCCTGATTCTCAGGTGGGTTTTGCCAATATCCTTCATTCTTTTGAACCATACAGAAGAAAATGGTTTTTGGATGAATTGATGGTCCGTATCGGAAAATATATTACCAACAGAAGAATGCTTAATTTGACCAAAGGGTATAATGATTTTTTAACGGTCCAATATTATTTTCACAACCGTTTTAAATTTCCCAGAAAAATCAGAACGGATGGATTGCCTGTTTCTGATATGAATTGGGAAATATTTCCGCACGGAATTTATCGAATAATTCACAAACTTAAAGAGCATAATTTGCCGATCTATATTACTGAAAACGGTTTGGCGGATGCCGATGATTCAAGGCGGGAAAATTTTATTAAAGAACACTTGAAAGAAATTCATGAAGCGATAAAAGATGGAGCGGACATTCGGGGATATTTTCACTGGTCGCTTTTGGATAATTTTGAGTGGGACAAGGGCTTTTGGCCACGTTTTGGTCTTGTGGAAATTGATTACAAAACTATGGAAAGAAAGATACGTTCGAGCGCGTTGGAATATGCCAAAATTTGCAAAAGTAATGAAATTGATGATTGACGGTGTTTTTTAAAAATGATAAAATGTTGATACTATGAGCGAAGAAAATAAAAAAAATAAAGATTATGAGTTTATACTTTTAGAACGTTTGGAAAGCAAAGTAGATCTTTTAATAGAAGGCCAAACTGCCGTGAGAAAGGATGTTGATTTTCTGAAAGAGGATATGGATCAGGTAAAATCAGACATTTTTGACATTAAGATTGGCCTGAAAGGTATTCAGGAAGAATCAAGCAGTAAAGCTAAAAAAGAAGTTGTTGATGATCATGAAACCAGGATAATTAAGCTTGAAAATACGGCTTTGGCCAAGGCTTAGAAAAGTTATTGATTTCGCACCGAATTTGCACTAGTGCAAGCGCTATTTGGCCGTTGGCCAGTATAAAATTAGTGCGGGGTTGACAGCTTTTGCAAAACCCTGCTAATATAAGTATCACAAGTTGCCTATAATTATTTAAGTCAAAAAAGCACGAAAATAATTTAGCTTGCCTACCGGCGGTCAGGCAAAACCTTTTAAAATATAGAGAGAAAATACATCTTTGGGCGTAGGTATGGAGGGCGCGCGTAGAGATGTGTTTTTTGTTCACTCTGAGCTCGTCGAAGAGTTCGCTCGTCGAAGAGTTCGTAAAGCAAAGAGCAAGAACTTTAAAAATTGAATAGTCCAAATCTTTTTCAGTCATTGGAGAGATTTGGACAAAATCTTCAAATCTTAATTGAGGCTAGATCCTTCACGCAAAATTCTTTCCAAGAATTTCGCGTTCAGGATGTGATTTTTCTAGCCAAATCAAAGATTTGGAGAAAATCTTCAAATTTTAATTGAGGCTAGATCCTTCACGTAAAATTCTTTCCAAGAATTTCGCGTTCAGGATGTGATTTTTCTAGCCAAATCAAAGATTTGGAGAAAAATCACAATTTTTTGCGATTAGTCCTGCCCGCAATGCTTCGCAAGCGAGCTTTGCTCGCATAGCGATGCAGGCGGGCCTCGTCTGGTTAATTTATTAATCGGACAATTAGAGTCTATTCAAATCCCGACTTCGGTCGGGTTACTCAAAAAAGAATTTATTTTCTTTATATAAATGAGCAAAGTCTTTTTGGCCCGCCTCTTCGGCGGACTCAAAAAGAATTCACTTTGTTCATTCTTTTTGAGAGTTTGATCCTGGCTCAGGATGAACGCTGGCGGCGTGGATAAGGCATGCAAGTCGCGTGGGTTTAGGCCCACGGCAAACGGGTTAGTAATACATAGGAACGTGCCCTGAAGTCGTGAATAACTCCTCGAAAGAGGAGATAATACACGATATGTTCTAAGGAATAAAATCTTCGGATGCTTCAGGAGCGGCCTGTGTCCTATCAGCTAGTTGGTGAGGTAAAGGCTCACCAAGGCTATGACGGGTAGGGGGCGTGAGAGCGTGACCCCCAACATTGGAACTGAGACACTGTCCAAACACCTACGGGTGGCTGCAGTCGAGAATATTCCACAATGGACGAAAGTCTGATGGAGCGACGCCGCGTGCGGGAAGAAGGCCTTCGGGTTGTAAACCGCTTTTATAAGGGAAGAAGCGTTCGTATCACACTGGGTGTGATACTCGTTAAAAAATTAAAATGCAAATCTCAAAATGAAAAATTTTAGTGTTCACTTCGTTCACGGTTTTTATAAAAATTAAATCGTCGCGAAGCAACTCATTAATTTTGACTTTTGATTTTTAAATTTTAATATTTTAGTGGGTATCATGCAAAGCGTGATGCGAGCGATTGACGGTACCTTATGAATAAGAGGTTACTAACTCTGTGCCAGCAGTAGCGGTAATACAGAGACCTCAAGCGTTATCCGGATTTATTGGGCGTAAAGCGCATGTAGGCGGATATATTAGTCAGATGTCAAATCTTCGAGCTTAACTCGAAAACTGCATTTGAAACGGTATATCTAGAGAGAGCAAGAGACCAGTGGAACATATGGTGTAGCAGTGAAATGCGTTGATATCATATGGAACACCAAAGGCGAAAGCATCTGGTTGGGGCTCATCTGACGCTGAGGTGCGAAAGCGTGGGTAGCGAATGGGATTAGATACCCCAGTAGTCCACGCCCTAAACGTTGCATACTAGGTATTAGGAGAATCGACCCTCCTAGTGTCGTAGCTAACGCGTTAAGTATGCCGCCTGGGAAGTACGAGCGCAAGCTTAAAACTCAAAGGAATAGACGGGGATCCGCACAAGTGGTGGAGCATGTGGTTTAATTCGACAACAAGCGAGGAACCTTACCAGGGCTTGAAACTTAGCTGCATAGTCTGGAAACAGACTAGCCTTCGAGGGTGCTAAGCAGGCGTTGCACGGTCGTCGTCAGCTCGTGCCGTAAGGTGTTCTGTTAAGTCAGGAAACGAGCGCAACCCCCATCGTGTGTTATATTGTCACACGAGACTGCCCAGAACAAAGCGCATTTCTTCGAAATGCTAAATTCAAAGTGAAAAAATCAAAATTCAAAATTTTTGTGTTCGCTACGCTCACAATTATTCTATAAAATAATCATCGCGAAGCGATACATTAATTTTTATTTTTGAGATTTCAATTTTGATTTTAAGCACGAAGTGCGTTATGTTCTGGGAGGAAGGCGGGGATGACGTCAGATCAGCGTGGCCCTTTGACGCCCTGGGCAACACACGTGCTACAATGGCCGGTACAAAGAGTCGCCAAGTCGTAAGACGGAGCTAATCTCAAAAAACCGGTCTCAGTTCGGATTGAGGTCTGCAACTCGACCTCATGAAGCCGGAATCACTAGTAATCGTGAATCAGCTATGTCACGGTGAATACGTTCTCGGATCTTGTACTCACAATAAAAGCGCCGGG
>Ga0116156_10004356_pt1 | contig 12044 bp, 8 predicted proteins | sample AD_UKC045_MetaG_FD_89891 | JGI IMG/M metagenome (GOLD analysis project Ga0116156, IMG submission 89891) | Active sludge microbial communities of municipal wastewater-treating anaerobic digesters from USA - AD_UKC045_MetaG | ecosystem: Engineered > Bioreactor > Anaerobic > Digestate | place: USA... | reverse complement strand
GATCCTTTCGTTCGCTCCCACGATCTTGGCATAACTGGCGGCGGTAAAGGCCATCGCGGCCCCGGCCGAAGCCGTCTTCAAAAATTGCCGGCGAGAAGCGGGTGACGTCATGGGTCTGTCTCCGGTAGGTGGTGCGGGTAAGTGACCACGGCAACGGCGCGGAAGCGTCGCGCCGACGGCGGCCATTATACGACCGGCCGGATGGGGAGAGCAACCGCCCGGCGGCCGTCTGACTCAAGAACCCGGCTCGCCGGCTGACGCGACGCCGTACAGGTCCAGTTTCTTCCTCAACGTGGTGCGGTGCAGTCCGAGCAGTCGAGCGGCGCCGGCGCACTGGCCTCGGTGCTTTTCCAGGGCCGCTTCCAGCAACGGCGGTTCGACCACGCGCAGCAGGGCCTCGTACAGCTGCCCTTCGTCCGCAGAGTGGGCGAGCTGGGCCTCGGCCCACTGGCGGATGAGCGCTGCGAGACGGTCTTCCAGCGCGCGCTCGGCCGTTTGCGCGGCAGGCCAGACGGGCGGGGCGGGAGGGGGCAGGTGTTCGGGCTCGATACTGCCGCTGCGGGCCACGATGACCGAGTGCTCGACGGCGTTCCGCAACTCGCGCACGTTCCCGTGCCAGGGGCGCTGCTCCATTTCACGAAGCGAGTCGGCGGAGAAGCCGGGCGCCGCCTCGCGACCGTGGGCTACCAGCGAGAGGAAGTGCTCGGCCAATTCGCGGATATCGTCCGGCCGTTGACGGAGCGGCGGCAAGTCGATGCGAAACGCGGCCAGGCGAAAGTACAGGTCGTGGCGGAACTGCGCGTCGCGAATCTTGGCTAGCAATTCCTGGTGCGTGGCGGACACCACGCGAAAGTCGCTTCTGACCGGCTGACTCGCGCCGACGGGCAGGAATTCGCCGTGTTCCAGCGTCCGCAACAGCTTGACTTGCGCGGGCAACGGGATGTCGGCGACTTCGTCCAGAAACAGCGTGCCGCCATCGGCCTGCAGCAGCAGTCCGGCGCGTTCCCGCTCGGCGCCCGTAAACGCGCCGCGCGTGTGGCCGAACAGCTCGCTCTCGGCCAGTGACGGGCTGAGCGACGCCAGGTTCACGGCCACGAACGGACCGTCGGCCCGGCGGCTGTAGCGGTGGATCGCGCGGGCCGCCAATTCTTTGCCCGTGCCGCTCTCGCCGCACAGCAGCACGCTGGCCTCCGAAGCGGCCGCCAGCGCGATGCGTTTGAACACCTCTTGCATCACGGGCGACCGGCCCACCAGCCCGGCGACGTTTTCCGTGCGAGCCGCCGGCAGGGACTGCGGACCGCGGGCCAAGGCCCGCCGCACCGTCCGCTCGACCGTCGCCAGATCGAACGGTTTGATCAAGTACTCAAACGCGCCTTGCCGGACGGCCTCGACCGCGGTGTTCAGATCGCCGTAGGCAGTGATGATGATGACCGGCGGGTCGCCGGCGCGCTCGCGCAACTGCTTCATCGCCGTCAACCCGTCCATGCCGGGCAGGCGGACGTCGAGCACGACCACGTCGGGCGGTTGCTGTGCGGCCAATTCCAGCGCCTGCTCGGCCGATGAGGCCGTAAGCACGTCATGGCCGAGACTCTGCCCCAGGCGGTTCAAGGCCCAGCAGATACTCGGTTCGTCATCCACGACCAACATTCTCGGCATGCGCGTCCTCCCCGTGCCATTTCGGCAGCTCGATGGCAAAGCACGTCAGATTGTCGCGGCGGCACCAGTCCAGCGTCCCGCCGTGCTGCTCGATCACCTCCTGCGCGATCGACAGGCCCAGTCCCACGCCGTCCGGCTTTTCGGACACCAGCGGCTCGTAGATCCGATCGCGCACCTGTTCCGCGGGGCCGCCGCCCGTGTCGAGAATTTCCAGCCGCACCTTGCCGGAAACGGCGGCGGAAGTGAACTGGATGCTCACACGGGGCGCCGTCTGCCCGGCAGTCTGCGCCGTGCCCGCCTCGGCCGCCGCTTCGACAGCGTTCAACAACAAATTGACCACGGCCTGGGCGAGATCATCGGCGTCGCCGGCCACCAACTGCGGATCGCCGGGAGCGGACCATTGCAGCTTGACGCCCAGGTGTTGCGCCTTGGGCCGCACCAAGCTTCGTGCCCGGTCGACGACCTGAACGAGGTCCAGCGAAACCAGGCGGCGCGTCTCCTGCTTGCCCAACGACAGGAACCGTTGCAGGTACTCTTCCATCAGGTCGAATTGTTGTCGAGCGACGGCCAAACTCTCGTCGGCCGGCTGCGAACATTCCCGCCCGTGCAGTTCGATGGCCAAGCGGCACCCGGTCACGGCGTTTCGCAACTGGTGGGCAATGCCGCCGCCGAGCCGGCCGAGCGTACGGAGCTTTTCGTGCCGCCGCACCTGCTGTTCGTAGCCTGTCAGCATTTCCGACATCCGATTGACGGCCAAAGCCAAGTCGCGGAGTTCGTCGTCCCGTGGCGAAATCGGCAGCGGCGTAAAATCGCCCTCCGCGATCCGGTCCACTTGTGCGGACAAGCGGCGCAACGGTCGGGTCACGCGGGCCGCGACCATGCCGCTGACGGCCACCAGGATGACCAGCGCGGCCAGGCCCGCCGCAGCAGGCGGCAGCACCGCTTCGCGCCAAGCTTGCCGGTAGCGGGTTTCGGGATACAGCACGTGCAGGGCTTGCGGACCACGGCCCGGAGCCTTCGCCCCCAAGATCAGTTGCGAGTGCAAATACGAATGACCCGCAACGATGAAGCGTCGACGCAAATCCAATGGTTGGCCTGCGCTGGAAGATTTCAGGGATGGTAGTAGCTCGACCCGCGTTTCGTCCAGGCTCGAAGCGACCACAGCGCCTGCCCGGTTGGCCACCACAAACTCGGCTCCCGACAGGCCCCGCATTTGCCGCAAGACGTTGTCCGTCAGCGGGAACGACGCGCCGGCCAACGTGCGGCCGATGTCCTGCAGTTGCGTTTCGATCTGTTGTTGAGCCCGTCGCCCGGCCAACCAGGCGTCGACGCTGCCAACGGTGACCACCGTGGCGAGCATGACGCTGGCCATGGGCAGCAAAATCTGAGATCGGAGCGGCCAGCGCACAGGAAATCTCCAGACGGTGACTCGGAGGACACGGACCACTATCTTAAGCACTCCGACAGGTGTTTTCGCAGAGGCATGCGGTTCAGAAGCCCAGCTTTTTTGAAAAAGCCGCTCTTCTTCGTTGCCCGGTTCCTCGGCTGGCCCGTCGTGCCATCGGGCGGCCGAGCTGTCGATGCCTTCGACAGGGCTGTCGAAACTCTCGCCATCCATGCGGACCCGATCGGGCTGACCGGCATCGCCAGCCTGCGGCGCAATCCACTGCGCCGTTCCAACTTCGGGCAATTCTCACGCTCGGCGGATTCCCCGCGGTTCTCGGGCGCGGCTTTTGCATGCGATTCCAGAAGCATGAGAGCCGTGTTATGAGAGGAGAGAATTGTGGGTGATTCTGGCACAGGACGTCGGTCGGGTTTCACGTTGGTGGAACTGCTGGTCGTGATCGCCATCATCGGCATGCTGGTCAGTCTGCTGCTGCCCGCCGTTCAGGCGGCGCGGGAAGCTGCGCGGCGCACCCAGTGCTCGAACAATTTGCGCCAAGTCGCCTTGGGGGTGCTCAACTACGAAGGCACCTACCGTTGCTTGCCGGCCAGCACCATCCTGAGCCTGAACACCACCTCGACGGCCAACAATCTGGCCTGGGGCATCCACGGCCGCATCCTGCAGTTCCTGGAGCAAGGCGATTTGTACAACCAGGTCGACCTCAATCAGGCGTGGGACTTCCAGGCGGCGATCGACAGTCTGCAAGTGCCTGTTTACGCTTGTCCCAGCGATCCTCAAGCCCGCAGACTTCGCGACCCGGGCGGCGGCAAGGTGAAGTTGTATCCGACCACGTATGGTTTCAACTTGGGGACCTGGTTCGTGTTCGATCCTGCGACCGGCCGCGGCGGTGACGGAGCGTTCTATCCGAACAGCCATCTGCCGCTGGCCAGTTTCCTGGATGGCACCAGCCAGACCCTGTTGGCGGCGGAAGTCAAGGCTTGGCAACCGTACACTCGCAACGGAGGGCCGTCCAGCACGGCGATCCCGAACGATGCGACGGCCGCGGCTCCGATCGTGGCTTCCGGCGCCCAATTCAAGGACACCGGACACACCGAATGGCCCGATGGCCGGGTCCACCATACGGGCTTCACGGCCGCCTTGCCGCCCAATACGGCCGTGCCCTACACGTCAGGCGGGCAGACCCTGGACGCGGACTACAACTCATGGCAGGAGGGCGCCAGCGGCAGCGCCGGCGTCGCCACCTATGCCATCATCACCTCGCGCAGCTACCATCCGGGAACCGTCCAAGCCGCGCTGGTCGACGGCTCGGTGCGGTCCATCCCGCAGACCATCGACCTGAACGTGTGGCGGGCGCTGGCGACTCGGGCCGGGGGCGAAGTGATGCCGGCGTTCTAGCCTGCATTTTTCATCAACCGCACCGCGCGCGATTGCGCCGTATCAGGAATCCGAGAGACCTGCGGTCGGCGGTTTCGGCGAGGTCGGGAGACCTGCGCCGAACGCGTCAATCGGCGAGGTCGAGAGACCTGCGGTCGGCGGTTTCGGCGAGGTCGGGAGACCTGCGGTCGGCGGTTTCGGCGAGGTCGGGAGACCTGCGGTCGGCGGTTTCGGCGAGGTCGGGAGACCTGCGCCGAACGCGTCAATCGGCGAGGTCGGGAGACCTGCGGTCGGCGGTTTCGGCGAGGTCGGGAGACCTGCGCCGAACGCGGCGGTCGGCGAGGTCGGGAGACCGGCGCCGAACGCGGATTCCGTGCCAGCGTCCCACATCGCCACCCAGGCGGCCCAGGTCGGGCGGGAGCGGCTAAGAAAGATCTCGTCGAGATGGGGCGGCGGCACCTCGATCACGCGGTAGGGCGGAGTTGCCCAGAGGTTCGTGGCCATCGAGTCCCGGAGTTTGTACAACTCGGCCGCCGAATGCTGCCCGTCGCGCCACACCAAGAGCCCCTCGGCATTCACGTCGTACCAGGTCCCTGCCGGTTTGAACTGCGAGACGAGATGTTCCCAGATGAAGTCGCCCCCGGCCAAGTGGTACAAACCTTGCACGGCCCGCAGGCAGACGGCCCGCTGGTCTGCGGGCAAGGCGTCCAGCCAGCCGCGTTGGGGCAACGAGACGATGATCCAGCCGGCACGCTCCTGAAACGCCAGTCGCAGGGGCTGGCGCGGGAAGTCGGGATGGCCGATTTCGGCCTGGATCTGGTTCGAAGCCAGCTGCATCCGCTCCACCATCAAACGGGGACCACGCCAGGCGGGGCTCTCGGCCAACAGCGTCACGAGTTCGCGGTCCAAGAAATTCTGGACCGACTCTTTCACGCCTCGCAACCGTTCCAGATGCTTATGGACCACACGCCACTTGCCGGTTTGGGTCGCCTTGCGGGCGGCTTGGCGGAGCTTGGTGTACAGCTTCGGAAGCGTTCCGGAATGGATTCCCACGCGCAGCAACCGCAACATGGTTTCGCCGTGGCGGCCGATGGGTACCGGCTTGAGACGCCGGGGACGGTTCGAGGCGTACAGACGCCAGTTCTCCTTCAGTTCCCAGACCAGGAAGCCGAAGACGCCCGGGATCAGCCAGATGGTGGACCAGACGAGCGTGTTCGCCCGCGCGAGGCCAAGGTAAGGACTCAATTGGGCGACGATCATCGGACCGGTCGGCAGCAGCAACTTGTGGGACACCGTGACCACGGGGAAGTGTTTGATCGGGTTGATCTGAGGCTCCAGCAGCAGCGTGAATACAAACGCCGTCACGTAGGAGACGAAGAACCAGATTCCGCCGCCGACCACTTTGACAAGCACCGACAGGCGGTTGTCGCCGGTACGGAACCGCAGCCACTCGTCCACGGTGTAAAGGACGCGTTCTAGTCCGTTCAACAAGAAATGGAACGAGTCCATGATCCAATGAAAGGCCGCGGCAAACACCCGGATCTGCAATTCGCGCCAGCCGCGCATCAATTGCTCCGTAATCAACTGGTCCAAGTAGCGTCCCAGCGGCGAGTTGAGCGCCAGGTTGATGGCCAGGAAGGTGATGACCCACGTGGCCCACGTGAGTTCACCGCGGAACAGTCGGAACGGCAACACGATACACGCGGTAAAAATCAGCGGCTTCAACCCGTAACCGATCAGGACTGCGTAGAAAACGCTGTCGAAAAACTTCCGCACCCACGGCAACTGCCACATCGAAACCGGCAGACCGTACAGCAGCCAGCGGCACGCCTGTCCCAGTTTGCGGAGTCCCGACAAACACGCCCGGCGAAAGCCCTCGCGATCGATCAGCAGCAGCAGGAACGTCCCGAACAGCAGTACGAGGACGAGCGACAACCAGTCCGGTCCGGGAGCGACCTTGGGGGCCACGGGCGGATCGGCAGCGACCTGACCGACCGCTTGCAGTCTCGAACCGCCAGACGCATGGTGAAACGTGTGCGCCACGTGCCGTCCGAATTCCACCAACAAGAAGGCACCGCCATAAGGCAGCGCCAGATAACGCGTCAGCAGACGCCCAAAACCCGTGCCGAAAGCGAGCGCACTCAGTTGCTGGGACCAGCGCAGATACACCGGCCCGCGGTAGTACACGCCCGGCAAGTCGGTCGCCAAGTGACGGTCGACCCTCAGCAGCAGGTCCCCCGTGACCAACTCCCAGGGACTAGTCAGATCGGAGAGCTTCAGGTTGTTTTGGGACAGTGCGTCCCGCAGATGGCCCAGGCTCAGGTAGCCCTGCCTCACCATGCGATCGAGCAACTCTTCGACGATCTTGTGAAAGGCCACTTGTTCGGGCACGTTCCGGGGCTGCAGTCCTTCGACCGTCAGGGCCTCCGCGATCAGCGGCCGAATGCGGTCCCGCAGTCGCCGCTGGGCCTGCCCAACCGCCGCCTCGATCAGCCGCGACAACCTGGCCCGCGCATCGCCGGCCAACCGCGAGACCGTCAGCTTGCTGGCCGCGCTCCGCAGGTGCTTGACGGCCATCACGGCGGACAGCAGCGGCAGCGGTTGCCGGAGCGGTTGGCGGCCCCGCGACCAGCACCAACGGAAGAAACGAAGTTTATACAGCCCGCGTTCGTGTTCCAGGCAGACTTTTTGCAGGTCGTGCAACACGCGGGATTCCGCCGTGCGGAAGCCCTGGTCGGCGTGCACCAGCAGCGGGCTCAGCGCCTCCGCCCAATCTCCGACCTCCTCTTCACGCAGCCCAAGTGCCGGCTGCAGTCGGCGGGCCAGTCGCTCCACCTCGGCCGTGGCCAGCGTCAGCGCCTCCTGGCTGCGGTCGGGCAGGGCCAACCGCGACGCTTTCAATCGCAGAATTGCCGCCTTGGCTGCGTTGCCGACCGAACTGGCCTTCTCGGCCCGCGCGATCAGCCGCCAGTAGGCGGGCGGCGAGGGACGCAGCGGATCCGCATCCTCCGCCTCGCCCTCGCTCGGCTCCGTGAAGTCGATGTTTCCTGCGCCATCCAGGTCCCGTACCACTCGCTCGCCCGCACCCGGCAGTCGCGTCGCCTCGTACAAAGCCCGATGGTCGACGTCGGTCGCGAGCAAATCCGCGACCCGGTCGCACTGCAACAAGGCGGGAAAATACCAAGGCAACTGTTCGGGCGCGAAATAGAGCAGTTCCAGAAACACCGCGGCGAATTCGACGTAAGTCCCCACGTCCGTCCGGGGCGGCAGGAGCATCTCGTCACGCTGCAGCACCGCCCGGATCTCGGCGTATTCCGTCGAGCCGAGGTGGCGAAGCCGATCCAGGATCGCATCCTCCGTCAGTTGCCCGTCCGCGATCCGCTGATCCAACTCCTGATGCACGCGGATGTGAAACAACAGACGCCAATACTCGCGGAGGATTTCTTGGGCAGGCCGCTTCTCGAACTCCTCTTCCTCCGGGCGTTCGATTAGTAGAACCACCTCCGGCAGTCGCCGCGACGAATCCAGGTCCAACTCGAAACGGCTCACGCAATCAAACAGCCGGTCCTGCGGCAGCAGATACGTGCTGCCGTGGGGAACGTTTACGCCGAGTGTTCCGATCCGCCGATCCAGCCGAATCACGCGGCGCAACAACCGGGGTGACACCAACAGGACGGCGGAACTTGCGCGCGTCAGGATAGATTCAAGTTCAGGCAGCGTAAGTATTTGCGGCGAGGCCGCGGAAGTTGTCATGCGTTTCATCTACCTCGGCGAATCCGCCCTTGATCGCCACCCCCAAGTCTAAGATGCAATCAGCGTTGCCTCGGCAAGTGTCCCGCGATCGTCGCAGTGCGGCCGTACACACAGTACCGATTCTTTCGCAGGAAACGAGGATTCCAGCAGGCGTGTTTCAGCGATGGCGGTTCCGCAGCATTATAGCAACGGCAAAGAGCTTGGGGGCGCGGGTCGAGGAAGGTCGTTGAGCAGGCTCGCCATGTTCGGCTATACTAACCAACCGGGGCGGTCATCCGACTCGCCGTTCAACGGGGCTGGTTGCGGCCACGGGCCGCATTAAAGAAAGGAGTGCAGTTCATGATGACGGACGTGTCTACAACCAATTCGTGCATCGAGCAGATCGGGCAAACCGCCGGGCTTGTGTGGAGTGCTCTTAGCGAGGGCGGGCCCCAGTCGCTGGCCAAGTTGACCAAGTCGATCGACGCGCCACGCGACGTGGTGATGCAGGCCGTGGGCTGGCTGGCCCGCGAGGACAAAGTCTGGATCGAAGAGACGAAGCGCGTCCGCACCATCGGCTTGAGGTGAAGCCATTTTTTGCTGTGGCTCTCCCGCAGAGGCCGATCGCTGCCCACGTTGCCGCGTCTGGCCGAGACGCGTTTCCGATGTCAACCGCGACCTCCCTGCAGAGGACCATTGGCGGGGAAATTCCGCAGGGGACCGAGTTGGCCGCGGCCACGAGGGGCGAGTAACGCGACGAGTTGCTGTTGCGCGTCGACGGCCGCCAATTCGCTGGCGTCATGTCTCCACCGATTGGTGATCAGCATCCCGTTGGCAATGCGGCGGACCTCGTCATCTGCCAGTTGGACCATCGGCAATTGAGCGATCGCCCGTGTGGGCGGCAAGAGGCGACGTTCGATCGCTTCGGGCGTCAAGTCGTCAACCATGCAGGCGTCTTCCACGCGAAAGTCACCTACTGCCGTGCGGACCAGCGCCGACATGACCGCCGCGGTGCCCAGGGCTCGAGCTACGTCGCGGCCGAGCGAGCGGATGTAGGTCCCCGATCCGCAGCATACTTCCAGTTGCAGCTCGGGGTACGCGTAACCTACGATCGCCAAACGGTGCACCTCGATCGGCCGCGGCTGAAGTTCCACCGCGTCTCCGCGCCGAGCCAGTTCGTACGCTCGCCGGCCGTGGACTTTCAGCGCCGAAAAGGCAGGCGGCATTTGCATGATTGTGCCGAGGAAGCGGGGCAATATCGCTTCGATCTCGCCAGCCGTCGGCCGCGGCGGGTTCTCCAGTTCGACGACCTTCCCTGCGACGTCTTCCGTGTCGCTGGCCCGGCCCAGCAAGAACGTGCCGACGTACGTCTTGGGCATCTGCTGGACATACTCCACCAACCGCGTGGCAGGCCCCAGCGCGACGACCAGCACGCCGGTGGCCAATGGGTCCAGCGTTCCTGCATGCCCGATCTTCACGCCGCGCACCAACCGCTGCACGCGGTTGACCACGTCGCGCGACGTAATGCCGGACGGTTTGTTGATGTTCAGCAATCCAAACATGGCGAGTACGTCCTGGGGCAGCATCCGATTCACAAGGGCCCCAGCTTACGCCGCCGCGTCCAGACTGGCAACCGCTCCGAGGCGACGGTAGACTTACGTCGGCGCCGGCAGCGCGGACCGGGCGACGGCTGGCGTGGCACGTTCAGACCAGAGGGAAGCGAAAAAGTGGCCAAGAAGAGAGCCAGTGCGAATCGACGGTCCAACGGCAACGCGGGCCCCGTGTCCGTTTCGTCGTTAGGGCGGATCACGCTCAGCCAATTGGAATCACACCTCTGGGAAGCAGCCAACATCCTGCGCGGGCCGGTCGATGCCGCCGACTTCAAGACCTACGTGTTCCCGCTGCTGTTCTTCAAACGCATCTCGGACGTCCACGACGAGGAGTACCAGACGGCTCTCGAACAATCGGGCGGCGACGAAGAATACGCTTGGTTCCCACAGAACTACCGCTTCCAGATCCCCGACGGCTGCCACTGGTCCGATGTCCGCGGCGTCTCGACCAACGTCGGCCAAGCCTTACAGAAGGCGATGCGCGGGATCGAGAAGGCCAATCCCGAAACGCTCTACGGCATTTTCGGCGACGCCCAGTGGACGAACAAGGAGCGGCTGTCGGACGCCCTGCTGCGGGACTTGATCGATCACTTCTCCCGCTTGTCGCTGGGAAATCAGGCTGCGGAGTCGGACATCCTGGGGCAGTCCTACGAGTACCTGATCAAGAAATTCGCCGACCTGACCAATAAGAAGGCCGGCGAGTTCTACACGCCTCGGCCCGTGGTCCGCTTGCTGGTCAACATCCTGGCTCCGCGCGAAGGCGAGACGATTTACGACCCGGCGTGCGGCACGGGCGGCATGTTGCTGGAAGCCATCCACCACGTGCGGGAGCGACACGGAGATGACCGCACCCTGTGGGGCAAGCTGTTCGGGCAGGAAAAGAATCTGACCAGCTCCGCCATTGCCCGCATGAACCTGTTCCTGCACGGGGCCGCCGACTTCCAGATCGTCCGGGGCGATACGCTCCGCAACCCGGCCTTCTTCTCCGGCGACAACCTGGCCACGTTCGATTGCGTGATCGCCAATCCGCCGTTCTCCTTAGAAAAGTGGGGCGAGGAAGTCTGGCTCAAGGACCCCTACGGCCGCAACTTCGCCGGCCTGCCGCCGGCCAAGAGCGGCGACTATGCCTGGGTCCAGCACATGCTCCGCTCGATGGCCCCCGGCAGCGGCCGCATGGCCGTCGTCCTGCCGCACGGGGCCCTGTTCCGCATGGGCAAGGAGGGCGCCATCCGCCAGAAGATCCTCGGCATGGACCTGCTGGAAGCCGTCATCGGCCTCGGCCCCAATCTGTTCTACGGCACCGGACTGGCCGCCTGCATCCTGGTGTTCCGCCAGCGCAAAGCGAGGGACCGCAAGAAGAAAGTTCTGATCCTGGACGCTTCCCGCCAGTTCAAGACGGGCCGAGCCCACAACGAACTGCTGCCGGAACACGTCGAGCGAATCTACGGCTGGTACCGCGATTTCCAGGACGTGGAAGGCGTCGCCCGCGTCGTGGCCCTGGACGAGATCGCGGCCAACGACCATAACCTGAACATCCCGCGATACGTCGAACCGAAGGTGGACCAGGAAGTGCTGACGGTCGACGAGGCCATGCGGCGATTGCGAGCCAGCGCCAGGGCCGCCTTCGCAGCGGAGGAACGACTGATCGGCCTTCTGAAACGAGAGGGATTGTTGAAATGAACAAACCGACGGACCCGAGCGCCGGGCGCAATGTCCCAATTGTCGCAGCGCCGCTGCGACAATTGGAGCCACAGTTCGAACGCATCGAGCGATCCGGCAAACCGGAGACCTGTCCGAAGTGTGGTCATACGCCCGTTGCCGAGATTCTGTACGGGCTGCCGGACTTCAGCCCGGAGCTGCGCGAGAAGCTAGAGGCCGGAACCGTTTCTCTCGGAGGTTGCTGTGTAACGGACGACGACCCTGCCTGGCAATGCAATCGCTGCCGCCAAGTCATCTACCGGAAGACCGAATGACCCGCATCACCCAGCAACAACTCGAATCCTATCTCTGGGGCGCCGCCACGCTGCTGCGCGGGACGATCGATGCGGGCGACTACAAGCAGTTTGTCTTTCCGCTGCTGTTCTACAAACGCCTGTGCGACGTGTTCGACGAGGAGACGCGGACGGCGCTAGCCGAGTCCGGCGGAGACCAGACGTTCGCCGCCTACCCGGAGAACCACCGCTTCCAGATCCCGCCCGAGTCGCACTGGCGGCAGGTCCGCAAGGCGGCCAAGAACGTCGGCCAGGCCATCCAAGCCGCGATGCGAG
>Ga0116156_10004351_pt1 | contig 12052 bp, 13 predicted proteins | sample AD_UKC045_MetaG_FD_89891 | JGI IMG/M metagenome (GOLD analysis project Ga0116156, IMG submission 89891) | Active sludge microbial communities of municipal wastewater-treating anaerobic digesters from USA - AD_UKC045_MetaG | ecosystem: Engineered > Bioreactor > Anaerobic > Digestate | place: USA... | reverse complement strand
GCCTATGCTTCCATGACGGGCACTTTTTCTACTCCTGGTGAAACAACACACTCAAGCAGTATATCAGGTTTAGCCAACGGCTATGTATATAAATATTATGTGAAATGTCAGGACGGAGAAAGTAATATAACCGCCAGTGATTATAAAATCTCCTTCTCTGTTGATAAAAGTAGCAGCAAAAAGAAGGAGGTTAAAAAGACAAAGCGCAAGATCTACAATTCCCAGAAAAAACTCAGACAAGGAGAAACTTTGGTTCAGCGCGGTAAAAGATTTTCCAAAAACTCAAATGTTTTGCTCTATTTCTCCAAATTCGGAGGCGGATATTATGCACCGATGTCTATTACAACTTCCAAATCCGGAACATTTTCAGTGTCCTATAGGATAAATAAGCCAAAAGGAACTTATTCATGGTATGCTGTAGACACAAAGACAAGCAAAAAGAGCAAGACAAAGACTTATCGGGTAAGATAAAATTCAATATAGATATCTTTTGCTGAATAAAATTAAAAAATAATATCATTTAATCAAACAGGCTGTCTCATGACAAATCTTGGGAAGGCTGCTTAAAAAAAATGAAAATAATTAGAAAAAAAAATAGTAACAGGAGTATTAACTTTTATTTTTACAGCAATCTATTGTTTGCCGGCGTTCACGCCTGTTCAAGCTATTTCGTCTCAGAATGAGATATATTTTGGCACAGATGGCACAGATACTGAGCATGTTTATGCTAACTTAGGTGATATAATTCAAATTCCAGTTTCCATTTCTAATGCTGAAGACCACTTAGACATCCATTTAAGTATAGAGTTTGATCATAATTTTTTAAGTCTAACTGATGTAGTTTCACGTCAAGGAGATAATGTGACTATTGAAGGGCCATTAATTATAGGTCGTAGTCCTGATGAACGTGCTTATGAAATTGAAAAAGAAGATGAATTTGTTTTTACACCGGAGGGCCCTTTTGATCTTGATATTGTAACTCTTGTTTTTACGGCGGAAGCAGCTGTTACTGATTCACAAATAACTATCCAGCAACAATCTACCATTTATGACTATGATGATCCAGATGTAGAAGCAGAAACTGAAATTGGTGATCCGGTTTTTGTTACTATTGACGACCAAATTGTTATTTCAAATGGCACTCCAAGCGGTGAATTGGCAAAAAACACCACTTCAACAACAATTTCAGTCCTAACTGATCACGAATATGGTTATCCAACCTGTAAATATGCGCTTTCGGAGGGAGTAGCTTATGCTTCCATGCCCTATACTTTCGATAATAGAGAAACTGACATGACAAATGGAAATGTAACTCATTCAAGTGTTAAAACAGGTTTAGAAAATGGGCACAGTTATAAATATTATGTAAAATGTCAGAACGAATTTGGTAGTATAAATGCCAGTGATTATGAAATATCTTTTTCTATAAAGGATGGAAAGAAAAAAGAGGTTAAAAAAGAGAAGCGCAAGATTTACAATTCCCAGAAAAAAATCAGACAAGGAGAAACTTTGGTTCAGCGCGGCAAAAGATTCTCCAAAAACTCAACTGTCTTGCTATATTTCTCCAAATACGGAGGCGGATATTATGCGCCAATGTCTGTTAAAACTTCCAAATCCGGAACATTTTCGGTGTCCTACAGGATAAACAAACCAAAAGGAACGTATAAATGGTATGCCGTAGACACAAAGACAGGCAAAAAGAGCAAGACAAAGACTTATCGGGTAATATAGAGCATTCTTTAAATTTAGAGCAGTAATTTCTTTGCGGACTTGTGTTGCTTAAGATACATTTTGTTGATAATAAAAATTTGAAATATTAAAAAAATGTCAAAAAGTATAATTGGCAAGATTGTTTTGGTTTCTTTTCTGGTTATTATTCTGATAGGTTGTTTTTTGTATATAAAAAAAGATAAAAATAACAATAAGAGCGCCGTTTTAGAAAAAAAAGTAGTTACAGAAAGCCAAACAACTCAGGAAAAGATCCCTGTATATTTCCCGGAATATGTCGTAGTAGAAACTGAGACCACAGTAGAAAGAGCCTATATTTCTACGGGAAAAATCGAACCGGCTGATATGCTTGAACAGGAAAGTTTCGATGGTTTTTCCGGAATGCCAAAATTAGGCATCAGTGCAAACAAAAAAGAAATTCTTGAGCAAGGCGAAGCACTTGTTTCCAGGGACAGGAGCAGAGCTGTTGTAGCAATTATTACTTATGAAGCGAAAGATGTTTCAAACAAAGCCGATGAGATAGGGCCAGTTTTGCGTTTGGATCACTACTTATGTTCTATTACCGAAAAAAACTGCCAAAAAACAGATATTCTTACGCAAGATTATCAAGGAATTGAGCCAAAGGAAAAAGAGAACCTACTCTGGTCAACATGGGATTCTGCAAAAAATTTATTGTTCGGGCATCTTGTTTTAAATGGCATGGATTCTTCTCCTGTTTATGTGTGCGATACGCAAAACAAAACTTGCAATAAGACGGAGAAGATAAATTCACTAGCAAATGATTCCGAGCGCCGGATTGTTCCACAAGGGTCATTCAGTCCTTCGCTGGACAGCTTTATTGTCATTAATCAGCATGATGTCCCTTATATGGAAAAAGGCAAGCTTTGGGAATTAAATTTGTACTCCAGTAAAAATCTTTCAGAACCGTTGCGGACATATGACATCTCAGCCGCCATAGAAACAGACGAAAATTTTTCTTATGATAGCGTATATTCCATTGTTTGGAGCCGGGATGAAAAAAGCATATTTTTCGCAACTATTCGCAAAATTTTCAAATTTAATCTGGAAACGGAAGGTCTCTCTCTGATTTATACCGATCCATTTGAAGAAGAAAGTGACGTCAGCGACAGCGTTGAATTGAATTTGGACAGCAGCGCTCTCTTTTTGTCACCTGATGAAAAATATCTGGCTTTTGTTGATTCTTCAATAGATGAAAACGAGGAAGAAGACGCAACTACCGAAGAAGATCCTGATGAGGCATCTTTCAATACCCTGAAAAGAGTCGATCTTGGAAATAATAATGAGGTTACGGAAATTTTGACCGATAGAGGCTTGATTTTAAAATTACCGTAAAGGAATTGACAGATTTAGAATAATAGCGTACAATCAATGGCGACATTATAAAAAGATTTCCAATAAGGAACTCTTTTTTTATTGGTCAAAATTTTGCCTAACTAGTGCGGCAAAATTGAAGTAATCATTAAAATAAACAATATTTGTAACAAAAACAGAAAGGTTTTTCAGAAGTTTTGTGCGCTGCTATTAATTTTATTTTCTTTGTTTACGGCCATGCCTTCTGCCGAAGCAGAAGACGTCCAGCTGCAAAAAAACGAGTCTAAGGTACCGGAATCAGCAAGTAATCCCGACGAAATAGAGAAAGCTGCGGATTTTGCCAGTGAAATCACGGGAGTAAGAAAGGAATTTATCATGGGGATGTTGGTTGTTGAGTCTGACCTAGGACGCAATCCAGGAAAATGCACCTATAAAGAAGTTGAAGATGGAGCAGAAAAAGCCATGCAAAATGGACAACTAAGTCCTCGCGCGTGGAACACTTTTCAGGAAAGAAGGGAGGTTATCAAAGAAATTGCCAATAATCTCGGATATGATCATGAACAACTACGGGTTTCGTGCAATCCTGACGGAGTCTATGCTGGAACAGGCGGAGCCATGGGAATCCCGCAATTTATGCCAGACACATGGCTTGAATATAAAGACAGGATTTCCGAAATTGTCGGGAAAGATAATCCTGATCCTTGGAATCCTAAAGATGGCGTAGTTGCTATGGCACTCAAGCTTTCAGACGTGTATGGCGTGACAGATCACAATTTATATGCTGAAAGAAATGCGGCTAAATTGTATCTTTCTGGAACCACGTCATGGCAATATGACTGGTACGCGAACCAAATCATATATTGGTCGAAAAATTATAAGGAAATTATTGGGTAATCTCGCAAAAACCGTCTTAACCAAATATGGCGGTTTTTCTTTATATGGCCAAAATTATTAGCAGTATTTTTAGCTTTTTTGTGCTATAATGTAAACAAAGCTATGAAAAAATATCTGGCTATTTTTGTGTTTGGGCTGTCTGTTGTTACAGTAGGATATTTTTGGTTTGGACAGAGAACGGATAAAAAAAATATACCAGCTGGATTAGAAAAACAAGAACAGCCGGAAAACAGTGAAAACAGTGCAATTGAAGCAGTGATTGCTCCGGAAGTCGCAGAACAAAAAAAGACTCAAGAAACTCCCAAAGAAAATGTTTACAAAAAAATAAAACAAACAGTGCCATTTGTCGTGCAGGCGCCTTTTGGTAAATGGAAAGATCAGGATTTTCAAAATGGCTGTGAAGAAGCTTCCATGATAATGGCTATGGGCTGGATCAAAAAAACTGCTGAAATTTCTGCGGAAGAATCGGAAAAACAAATAAAGGATATTATAAAATTTGAAGAAAAATTTTTAGGTTACAGCGCGGATACCGATATTTTTGATATGCAGAAAATTTTCCAAAAATATTTTGAATACAACGGAGTTGAAGCTAGAGAAAACATAGGAATTGATGATATAAAAAAAGAACTGCAAAAAGGCAATTTAGTTCTGGTTCCGGCTTTTGGTCGGGCGCTGAAAAATCCAAATTACACTTCTCCCGGTCCAATCACGCATATGTTGGTGATTATTGGCTACGATCCGGAAAATAAAAAATTTATCACCAATGATTCCGGAACCAGAAAGGGCAAGGATTATGAATATGTCGAGGATGTTTTGTTTGATGCTATTTGGCAATATCCCAGCGGCAAAATTCACCCTGAACTGCCAAAAGGATCTTTAAAAAAAGGATTTTTGATAATAAAGAAAAAATAATAACTGTATTGTGTCATAAAAAAGCGCAAAACAAACCACCATAAAACCCCGCATTTGCGGGGTTTTATGTATATTAAAGAAAGTAGATTTCTTTTTTCAGAAAGAACTGCAGATTTTCTGTTTTTAGTTTGCTTTTTTTGCAAGCATTATTTCAATAATCATGAGAGCGAAGAAACGCGAGCTGAGTATTTCTGAAGATTTTGCAGCTGTCTCTCATTCAAGTTCTTGGATTGGGCAATAGCTTGCTCAATTAAATTCTTTGAAAACTCTACTGAAGTTCCGACATGTATTCCTCCTTTATATCCAACATTTTTTCTAAGATAATCTTCGATATAAATTTTGTGTTCTTTTGTTAGAGTTGAATCGGGAGTTTTTTCAAGATAATTAGCAAGAGATCTTCTGGCCAAAACAGTTAAACCATCTCCTCTACCTGCAGTTTCAATGAATGAATCCACAGTTTCTTGGCTTGAAACAGAAGAAGATTCTTTTTTAGCATCTGCTGTTTTGCTGGTTTCTGTCGATGATGTTTGGCCATCTGCATTTATTTTCGAATCTTGATCATTAAGAACGATGTTATCAGCCACTTCTTCTTTTTCACTTACAACTGGAGAAGTACTTCTTTTTGAATATGAATAAATTCCTCCAGCAATAAGGACAACGACAATAACACTGACAATAATGCGCAAATTATCCTGGAACCATCTTTTAGCTTCCTCGGATTTCGACTGCTCAGATTCTTCTGGTGTATATTCTTCCATAATTGTCACCTGCCTTTCTAGTTTATCCCGCGTTATATTGATGCGGGAATTAAATAATTAGTTGTTAAAGGACGCTTGCGTTGAAGCTTTATCCCGGCATCTTTTGGGTTTAGTCTCCGAAAAGCGCTGAGATTAATTTCTTCCTTTGGTTCTTTCATTGTAACCCGTCAAAAAAGCTGAGTCAACTGGACAAAAGGCTTGTTTTTTGGCGTAATAAAGGGATAAAAAAATCGATTTAGGAAAGATATATGAATGTATGTTGATATTATTACAGTCGGATGATTGATTTTGGAAACTTTTATTTTATTGCTTCTTACAACAAAAATTAATTTTGAAAAAATATTTTTTCATGACAATTACTGTGAGCTGTGCCGCGTAAAATAAAAATTTTTCTTCAAAAAATTTTTATCACGCGGCTACAGCGTAATCACCGTAGGTGATTTTACGCTGTGGATAACTTTTTTGCATTGCTTTTTGAAAAATATCGTATATAATTATAAGTAGGTGATAATATTTAAAAAATATTTTCACAAAAGAAAACAAAAATTAAAAATTAAAATATTTGTTTTGAAAAAGTTCGAGCTCCATTTTTTGTCCCGTGTTTTTTCTTGAGATTTGTGTCAAGAGAAAAAGCACGGGGCAAACATGTCTCGTTTCAAACTTGAAAAGAACAAATTGCTAGAGGGAGGTGACTTACTCATGGCTAAGAAAAAAGCAAAAAAGAAAGTTGCAAAAAAGGCTGCTAAAAAAGCTCCAAAAAGAAAGAAAGCAGCAAAAAAGAAGAAAAAATAAACAAGCTTGAAATTGCATTGTTCGTCACAAATAAAAACCTAGTTTTCGTTTGCTGACTCATTAGCAATTATAAACTTTTTTAGATTAAGTTTTTATCTTCCGACTTCATCGCAAGAAAGAAGATATCAACAAACTAAAGCCCCGACATAATCGGGGTTTTGGTTTTGCTGTTATTTTATATTTTGTATTCCGTATTTTCACGAACTCCGAATAATCCAAAATTATGTTTTTCGGTGCACGCATTTTTTCTACTGAAAAAATGCTCGAACCTCGCGTCGACACGCTCACTAGTCACCTCAAAACATAATTTTGAATTTTTGTATTCTGTATATTGTATTTTAAAATTTCGCCTAGCGGAAGACACCGCTACAAATTCAGATTTGCGAGCGTTTAAAAAAAATTCTGTTTGAGTCTCGATTTTCACTAAGTTGTATTTTGCAAACTCTCCATTTTCCAGCCAAATCTTGAAAAAAATGAATTTTAGCGGATGGCAATAGGTTTTTTATTAATTTTGTGAGCGGTTGTTTTTGTTCCGGACTAATTTCCAACAAACAAGTGACAAGCGGCAAACGAACAGTGGCAAGAAGTTTTTTTATTTGTCTTAAAAGTTTTTCATAATGCCCCAGACCTTTATTAGGACTATAGAGAGCCGATTTAGGTTCGTATTTTTTGACGTCAACTGGAGCTGAAGCATAAATTTCCTTGGAAAGATAGGGAAGATTGGCCGTGATAAATAGCTTGTTAGCTTTCAGCTTTGTTAGTTTGTTAGCTTTCAGCAGCGGCTCCAATAAACTTCCATGCAAAAAATTTATTTTCTTGTCCAGTTTATGAATCTTGGCATTATTTTTAGCAACTTTTAGTGCATCTTTTGAAATGTCAATGCCGAAATAGTTTGCAGTTTTTGGTTTGTAATTTTTAGATTCTAATTCTTTAGCGATAGAAATTATAATATTTCCTGAACCAGTTCCTATGTCTACGACACTCAAATTTGAAATTTTATTAATTGCTAAATCAATAAGTTGTTCTGTTTCCGGACGGGGAATTAGAGTATTTTTATTTACAATAAAATCCAAACCATAAAATTCCTTGTGGCCAACGATATACGCAATAGGTTCTCTCTCTATCCTTCTTTTGATATTTTTGCTGATTATTGAATTTTGTCTGCTGTTTACTGAATATTCCGGGTGCGTTAAAACAAATTCCCTCGTTTTACCCAACGCGTTAGCTATAAGCAATTCCAAATCAAAAACATTTATTTCTGATCTGTATTTTTTTATTAGTTCGGATATTTGCATAAATGAAAAAAGATTTAAGAATGAAGATTAATGATTTAAGAAAAAAATCATAAATCATAATTCCTAAATCCTAAATCTCTGATTATTTTTGCATCTTAATCTTCGTGTCTTCTTGGATTAAGGCGTCAACAATTGGGTCCAAATCGCCGGCAAGAATGGTTTCAATATTGCTCCAAGATTTTTTAATGCGATGGTCGGTGATGCGATCCTGAGGGAAGTTGTAAGTGCGAATTTTTTCACTGCGGTCGCCTGTGCCAACCTGGCTTTTGCGCTGGTCGCCAAGTTCTTTGGCTTGTTTTTCTTCTTCGGCTTGCAGCAATCGTGAACGCAAAACTTTCATGGCTTTGTCCTTATTTTTGAGCTGTGATTTTTCATCCTGGCAGGAAACAATCATGCCGGTTGGAAGATAGGTGATTCTCACTGCGCTTTTGGTTGTGTTGACTGATTGTCCGCCCGGACCGGAAGAGCAAAAAGTATCAATGCGCAAATCTTTTTCATTGATGACAAGCTCAACCTCTTCGGCTTGGGGCAAAACAGCCACGGTTGAAGTGGAAGTGTGAACGCGGCCCATTTTTTCGGTTTCTGGAACACGCTGCACGCGATGCACGCCAGATTCGAATTTCATTTTACTAAAAACATTTGTACCATTAATTTCAAAAACAACTTCCTTAAATCCACCCAGTTCTGTGCGGTTGGAATTTAAAACTGAAACAATCCAGCCGTTTTTTTCAGCATATTTGGAATACATGCGGAAAAGGCTGGCAGCAAAAAGTGCAGATTCATCGCCGCCGGCGCCGCCGCGAATTTCCATAATGACATCTTTACTGTCGTTGGGATCTTTAGGTAACAGCATGATTTCCAGTTCTTTTTCTAGTTCCTCTTTCTTTTTAGCCAGCTCTATATTTTCTTCTGTAGCCATGCTCTGCATCTCAGCATCTTCTTCCGAGTTCATAATTTCAGCGTTATTTTTCATGTCACGCTCAACTTTTTCAAATTTTTCAATAAGATCAATGGTTTCCTGAAGTTCGGACTGTCGTTTGCCAAGTTTGGCCATTTTTTGAGGATCGGAAACAATCTCAGGGGAACTGAGCTCGGTTGTGATGTCGGCGTATTCTTTTTTAATAGCGTCTAATTGATTTTTCATAACACTTGTTGTACATTCAATATATAAGTTTAGCTTAATTAAGGCAATAGGTCAATTTTAAAAACATTAAGTTCATTAAAATAATGAAAGGGGGAAGATGTAATGCCACTTGCAAAAGAGGTAGCAAAAACAAAAGGATCTATTCTTCTTGCTAAAGATAGCCATTCAGAATTTTCAACAAAGGAAACCCTAATAGAGTTTCTGGATGATATGAAGACTTATGCCATAAAGGAAATAGAAAAAATACAGAGGCAGTTGAAAAAAGGAGAAAAACATGAATAAATTACTTGCAAAATGGCAATATTTCTGGTTTTTTGTTAGTTTGCGGATAGATAAAATCAGAAGGTCGATTTGGAACCGAGGCATCAAACTCTATTGGTGTCGTCTGTGGATTAGAAAAGATGAATTTCATAGTTCCTTGGATATGGACATTGATGCAATGATTGGGATAAGTGAGGAAAAACGCAATGAATACATCAATGATCTGGCAAGACGTCGACATATTGCGCGTGCACGACTATGATGATTTGTGGCATAAATTACCACAAAAAAAGAAGCCCTTTACAGGCTTCTTTAAATTTGCAAAAATTATTTTTTCTTGGCTTTTTTGGCGGCTTTCTTTTCGGTCTTGTTCTTGGCGCCAACTTTTTTCTTGCCGGCAGATTTTTCAGCCAATTTCTTAAAACGGTCAACACGGCCGGTTGAGTCTACCATTTTCTTTTTGCCGGTATAAAAAGGATGGCATTGGGAACAAATTTCCACGTGCATTTCTTTCTGGGTTGAACCGGTCAAAAGCACAGCTCCACAGGAGCAGATGATTTTGGCGTCAGTATAATATGTTGGATGAATGTCTTTTTTCATATTGTTTGAGTGGGCTAAAAATTAGAATTTTATAGCCCGTCTTGCATTAAGCGGGCCTTTGGAGTACCTAAATACACTAGCACAGATAAAGGAAATTGACAAGAGGCAAGGCTATGCTATACTAAAAAGCGTACTATTTAAGGTACTAGTAATTAATAATAAAACATACTTTTTCTGGCTGGATCCTGTCCTGAAAATAGCTAAAATTCGGGATTTTCTGCCATCGTAAGGAAAAGTAGAGGATCGCACCTCTTTTTTTAATGGGTGCGATATAAAGGAAACATCAAGCACGACGCCTTTTTGGTGGTCTTGTTTGAGTCTAAAATAATGCAAGAAAGTGAAAAACAAGCAACTAGCACAGTTGCAAAAGAAGAGAATTATTTCTCTAGTTTAGATTTAAAAAAGATAGATTGCAGTTTGGAAGAAATGATGAAAGGTGGAGTTCATTTTGGCCACCAGAAAGCCAGAAGAAATCCAAAAATGAACGAATATATTTTTACGACTCGCAAAGGCATTAATATAATCGACCTTGAAAAAACACAAGAGAAAATTAAGGAAGCCATGGAATTTATTCAAGGCATTAAAAAATCCGGAAAAAACATTCTTTTTGTTGGCACTAAAATTCAAGCCAAGGACCTGATAAAAGAAGTGGCTATAAGCTCAGGCATGCCTTTTGTCAGCGAACGCTGGCTTGGAGGGACCTTTACTAATTTTAAGGTCATCCGTGGCCGTGCCCGCTATCTTGTTGATAACCAGAATATGCTTGAAAAAGGTGAATTTAAAAAATACACCAAGTTTGAACAGATGAAAAAAATTGAAGAACTGGAAAAAATGGAAAAACGCATGGGCGGTATCAAGAATATGATGGAACTTCCGGCTGCTATTTTCATAACCAGTGTTAAGGAAGATGCTTTGGCAATCGCGGAAGCCAAAAAAGTCGGTGTGCCAATCATTGGAATTGTCGACACTAACGTCGACCCATCTCAAATAGATTATCCAATTCCAGCCAATGATGACGCGATTTCTTCACTTAGATTAATCCTTTCCTATGCCTATAAGGCTATTATGGAAGCTTAAAAAACAAAATTTTCAATTCACAATTTTCAATTTTCAATCAAGATTTCAATTTTCAATTTTTCAATGTTTTAAATATTTAGTCATTAAGGCATTGTAAATTGTTTAGAAATTAGAAATTGGAAATTAGAAATTTAAAAAAGTTATGTTAGAACTTATAAAAAAAATCAGAGAGAGAACTGGCGCTGGCATGGTTGCCGTAAAAAATGCCCTGAATGAAGCTGGCGGCGATGAAGAAAAGGCTATTGAAATTTTGCGCAAATTGGGTCAGAGCAAGGCAGCAAAAAGAGCTGAAAGGGAAGCTCATGAAGGAGCGGTTGTTTCTTATGTGCACCCTAACAATCGTGTGGCAGCTTTGGTGAAACTTCTTTGCGAAACTGATTTTGTGGCCAGAAATGAAGAATTTGTAAATTTAGCCAAGGATATTGCCATGCATGTGGCGGCTATGAGCCCGAAATTTATCAAGCCGGAAGAAGTTTCAAAAGAAATTGTTGAAAAGGAAAAGGAAATTTGGGTAGAGCAGCTTAAAAATGAAAACAAACCGGCTGAAATGATTGAAAAAATATTAATTGGTAAAGAGAAAAAATTTCGTGAAGAATCAGCTCTTCTGACCCAGCCTTTTGTGAAAAATCCGGAAATGACAGTTGGTGATTTGATTGTTGAAAAAATTGGAAAAATTGGAGAAAATATACAAGTTGGAGAAATTTCCAGAATAGAATTATAGATATCATTAATTCGTATATCCCTGACTCGTCGGGGTTCGCGAAGTGAAAATAGAATTTATGCAAAAATATTCAGTTTTTGTTTATAGCTGGGAGCCGCTCAGACAGGCAAATAGCGAATTAGATCTCCAGGAAGGGGATTTGGTGGTGATTAAAGAAGATTCATATGATGAGATAGGTATTGTCCATTCAAGCGAAAACTTGATTTCTGAAAGCAAGGAAGTTCCGATCGTTAGAAAAGCCACCAAGCGCGACATTGAAACAAGTGAGAAAAACAGAGAAAAAAAGGCGGAGATATTGCAACTCAGCAAGAGCGAAGTCAAACGCCTGGGGTTGAATATGAAATTGGTGGATGTTCATGTCAGTCTAGATGGAAGTAATGCTATTGTTCTTTTTACAGCCGATGAAAGAGTTGATTTTCGCGAACTGGTCAAAAATTTATCCAAGATTTTTCATCGCAGCGTGCGTCTGCATCAAGTTGGTTCTCGAGATGAAGCCAGAAAAATCGGAGGATGCGGAGTGTGCGGAAGAGACCTTTGC
>Ga0116156_10004347_pt1 | contig 12058 bp, 8 predicted proteins | sample AD_UKC045_MetaG_FD_89891 | JGI IMG/M metagenome (GOLD analysis project Ga0116156, IMG submission 89891) | Active sludge microbial communities of municipal wastewater-treating anaerobic digesters from USA - AD_UKC045_MetaG | ecosystem: Engineered > Bioreactor > Anaerobic > Digestate | place: USA... | reverse complement strand
GTCGTCGTCAGCCGCATCGTCGTCAGTCGCATCGTCGTCGCCGTCGTCGTCGTCGCCGTCGTCACCACCCCCACCGCCGCCGCTATCGTCGTCGTCGCCGTCGTCACCACCCCCACCGCCGCCGCTATCGTCGTCGTCGCCGCAGCCGCCTAAAGCAAGACCCGCCAGAAGGCCGAGAAAAACCGCCACGCACAACTTCATCATTTTCATTCCTCCGCAAGATGGTCCCAACCAAAAACGGCGCCCCATGGATCGAGCAGGACCGGCATTTCTACCAGAATCCCGATCGCACCGCCGAGTAAGTTTCGGTCTGCCGTTTCAACGCTACCTCTGAAACAACCGCCGGCTCAAGGAAATCAATTAAATTCTGCAATCCGCTCGCGGATCGTAAAATAAGCCGGTTTTGGTTCAAGTTCAGTATCAAGCAGCAACGGTAGGTTCGGTGCAAACCACTCGAACGGGAGCACATTGTCGAGCCAAGTGTGGCTGTCATCGATTCCCCAGGTCGTGAGTCCGGTGCAGGCAGGCGCGCTCAGGCAGGCGGTCGCGAAAATGTCGTAAGCGTCCGCCTGGGCGTCGAACAGCTCCCGCCCGGCCAGCATGTCATCCCACAGTGCATTTTTAGCCATATCCAACTCGGTGAGTTCGACATCCAGGCCCAGGTCGTTGATCGCCACAAGAAAGTCCGAGAGTCTCGACATCTCCGGTTCGGTCACGTACACATGGCCTTGGATGCCTGCTCCGTCGATCGGCACGCCCCGATCAACCAATTCCTCCAGCAAGGCTAAAAAGGCCTCGATTTTCGGTCCTTCGTAGGCCATGAAATATTCGTTGAGGAACAAGCGCGCGTTGGGATCTGCTTCGTGCGCGGCCAGAAAAGCGGTATCGATGTAGTCTGGGCCCATGGTTCTATAAAAAATGTTGCCCTCGAAACCCGACCCGATCGCTGCCAGCGGTTCGTTGACGACATCCCATGACTCGACGCGGCCCGCGTAGCGGCTGACCGTCGTCCTGACATGATCGTCGATCGCCTGCTGTAAAAAGGTATAGGGATCGGGGGCTTGGTTTACCAATGTCTCCAGATCGCCGGGGTGCCCGTGTCCCGGTATTTTACCCCATACCAGGGCGTGACCGCGAACGCGTAGGTTATTGGCCGCCGCGAAATCCATCAGCGCATCGGCCTCGGCGTAGTCGCACTGTTCGAGCAATGGGCACAGCGAACCCCACTTCATGGCATTTTCAGCGGTTACCGAGTTGAAGTGGGTCGGCACGACAGTTAGGCCCGGATCGGTCGAGCCCGGCAATGCGGCTCCAACGAAAAAGCCGGCTTCCGCCGCCGTTTCCGCCAGCGTGCAGTCGGCGTTCGGTTTTAGACACGTGTCGGTGTCGTCGTCGCCGGTATCATCGTCGGCCGCGTCGTCATCGGCGGTATCATCGTCGGTCGTATCATCGTCGGCGATGTCATCGTCGGCGGTGTCGTCGTCGATTGTGTCGTCGTCACCGATCGTATCGTCGTCGCCGATCGTGTCGTCGTCGCCGACAGCGTCATCGTCCGAAGCGTCGTCATCGACGGCATCGTCGTCATCAGCCTGCCCTGAGCTTGTCGAAGGGTCGTCGTCGTCGTCGCAAGAGGCGAGCAGCCCGGCGGACAGCAGCAACATCAGAAACAGGAAGAAACGGGTGGCGCCGTTATTTTTCACCGACATTCTCCTTGTATTTCAAGGGATTTTCATCTTAACACGGCATACGGCGCCGGTCAAAAAAAATCTGGCGCAGTTAAGTTCTGTCTAATTTTTGGGGACACATTACTTAACTAAATCACAGCTTCTTCTTTGGTCCAGGGTTAAGCCGGTGCAAGCGGCGATGCACTGCCGCTTTCAGGCGATCGATAAAGGCGTGATCACCCAAAGGTCGGCCGATAAATGAGATGGACATGATTGGGCATCAAACAAGATGCCCAGATCTCGATGCCCGCACGGGCGCACCATTCGGCCATCAGTTCAAGACAGAACTGTTCGTCGGCCAAGCTGAAAAAGGTTTGCTGGCGCCTCGCTCCACGTTGTGTAATATGGTGTGGAATGCTGGGTACAATCACTCTTGCCATGGCTAATATCCGACAACACGCTGGATTGGCGCAGTAGTTAAGTAATGTGTCCCCGGAACTCACGGAACTTGGAACTCCCCCCGGAACTCCCTACCATTTCACTACAATAGCTAAATATTATACGAGGGTAGTTTTATCGATTCATTTGCTGCGCCCCCGCCCACCCAAATCGCAGCTTGCGCATCGCGCCACCCTCCGGTAACAATGGCCCCTCGTTGTCGATAAAAGGAGCGGCGGGTGAGCAAAGTTTGGGAGCCCGAACTTCCGAAAATGCCCAAGCCGGCCGAGCGGCCGTTTCTGGAGCGCAACCGGTACGCGCTGATAACCGTGGCGTTCGCGCTGTTCGGCATCGTGCTGGCGCTGCCCACGCCCGCGGGGCTGTCGCCCGAAGGCCATCGCGCCGGCGCCGTGTTCGTGTTGTGCGTGCTGTTCTGGGTGTTTCAGGTCGTGCCGCTGCAGATCACCTCGATCATGGCGATCGTCCTGCTGCCGTTGACCGGGGTGATGACCTCCCCCGAAGCCTTCGCGCTGTTCGGCAACAACGCCGTGTTTTTCATCCTCGGCGCGTTCATCATCTCGGCGGTGCTCGTCGAGTGCGGCCTGTCCACCCGCATCACCTGCCTGGTGCTGCAGCGGGCCGCGACCACGCCCCGGCGGTTGCGCGGCGGCATTTTGTTGTTCGGCGCGTTCGCCTCGTTCTGGATGAGCGAGCACGCGGTGGCGGCGATGATGTACCCGATCATCCTCTCGATCGTCACCGGCGCGGGTTTAACGAGCGAGAGCAAATTCGCGCGCAGTCTCTTTCTGGCGATGGCCTGGGGGTGCATCATCGGCGGCATCGCGACCTACCTGGGCGGCGCGCGCAACCCGCTGGCGATGGGCATTTTGTTCGAAGCAACCGAGGTGAAGATCGGCTTTCTGCAATGGCTGATCGCCGACATCCCGGTGGTCGTTGTCATGCTCGGCGTGGCCGCGGCCGTTTTGTATTTTCTGTACCCGGCCGAGGCGATCGACCTGCCGCAGGCGACCAAGGTGCTGGAACGACAACTGGACGAACTCGGCGAATTTTCCGGCCGCGAAAAGGGCGTCGCGGTGGTCACGGCGATCACCATCCTGTTGTGGATTTTCGTGCGCGAGTGGATTCCGCTGGCGGTCACGGCGATGGCGTCGGTGGCCGTTTTGTTCATCTTCAAGCTCACCACCTGGACCGAGGTCGAGCGCAACGTGAACTGGGGCGTTTTTCTGATGTACGGCGGCGCGATCGCCCTCGGGCAAGCGCTGCACCAGACCGGCGCGGCCGACTGGGCGGTCCACGCGATGCTCGCCGGCCAAACGCCCCACCCGCTGGCGCTCATCGCGATCATCATTCTCATCTCGATGCTGCTGACCGAGTTCATCAGCAACGCGGCGGTCGTCTCGCTGATGATGCCGGTGGTGATCAGCCTCGCCTTCACCATGCACCTGGACCCGGTGGTGATGACCTTCGCGGTCGCGCTGCCCTCGGGCCTGACCTTCGTGCTGCCCATGGGCACGCCGGCCAACGCGATCGCCCTGGGCTCGGGGTATCCGCAAATGCGCGATTTCCTCAAGGCCGGGATGATCCTGGTCGTCGCCGCCTACCTGCTGTTCATGGCCGCCGCCGCGTTCTGGTGGCCGCTGCTGGGGTATCAGGTCTGGTAAGCCCTTGTGCATCCGCGCCCGGGCGGGCAAGATAACGCGATGATCTCCGCGCAACGCCAATGGATCTTATTGCTCGCCGGGATATCGATTTTCCTGGCGTTGGGCGTGCATTTCCTCAACCAGACCCCCGACGACGTGTTCATCACCCTGCGCTACGCGGCCAACCTCGCCGCCGGGCACGGGCCGGTGTACAACGTCGGCGAGCGCGTCGAGGGCTTCTCCAATCCGCTGCTGCTCGTGCTGCTCGCGTTGCTTCATCTATTGATGAGCGATCCGCGCGCGCTGGTGCTGGCCGCCAAGGGCCTGGGGCTGCTCGCGGGGCTGCTTACGCTGCTCGCGCTGTATGCGCTGGCGCGACGCGACCCGGAGGGCGCCGATTTTCGCGGCTGGCCGCCGCTGTTGTTCGCGCTGGCCGGCTATCCCGCGCTGTGGGCCGCCTCGGGGATGGAAACCGCGCTGCACGCGCTGTTGATCGTCGTCGCGCTGGGCGGCTACCTTCGCGCGCTGGAGACGGGCCGCAAGGCCTGGCGCGTACTGGCGGGGCCGCTCTTCGCGCTCGTGGCGCTTTCGCGGCCGGAAGGCATCGTGTTTCTGTTCGCCGCACTGCTCGCCCGCGCGTTGCTGCTGTGGCGCGACAAGCGCAAGCCCGACGCGGCCGACGCCGGGTTCCTCGCGCTCGCCCTCGCGCCCATCCTGCTGTACTTCCTGTGGCGGCACTCCTTCTACGGCGCGTGGTGGCCCAACACGTTTTACGCGAAGGCTTCCGCGGGGCCGGCCACCTACGCCGACGGCCTGCGCTACCTGCTGCCGGCGATCGGCGCCACGCTCTGGGGCAACGCCCTGTTGCTCCCGCTGCTGTTGCTGGGGCTGCTTCCCTGGAAGAAAACGAGTCCGCGCACGCTGCTGTTGCTGTTGGGCATCGGCGCACAGGCCGGCTTCGTGGTGCTCGGCGGCGGCGACTGGATGCTCGGCTGGCGGTTCGCCGTGCCCGCGATGGCGCCGGTCGCGCTGCTGGCCCCGACGATCCTCGCCCGGTTGCGCGACGCCCTGCACCGTCAACGGCTGGCCGAATGGTTCGCCGGCGCGCGTGGGTGGATCTTCCTGCTCGCGCTGGCCCTGCCCTTCGCGGTGAATTTGTACGCGGTCAAGCAACTGGGCGTGCGGCCCAGCGGCTGGCGCGGCCCGACCGCGCACCTGTTCGTCGACGAATCCTACCCGGCCGTCGCCGACTACCTCAACACGCACCGGCAACCCGGCGACCGGCTGGCGACCGGCGAGGCGGGCGCGATCGTCTACCTGACCGGCCTGCCGACGATCGACTGCTTCGGCCTGACCGACGCCCACCTGGCCCGCGTGCCCGGCAAGCGCCATGAGAAGGTCGATCCGGATTACATCCTCGGCCGCCGGCCGACCTGGCTGGTCATCGGCGGCGTCGCCGGCCCGGACGATGCGCCGACCTCGTACTTCGCTTACGGCCGCTCGCTGCTGGCGCATCCGGCGGTCAAGGAAAACTACCGACCGGTTCTGCGCCGCGACTCGTTTTTGGTGCTTCAACGCCGACCCGCGGCCGTCGCGGACGAATAATCCGTCCGGATTACTTATTTCCGCCTAAAAGCACCCCGTCGTATTACCGATTTTTCGCGGAAATCGGTTGCTTGTCCTTGAAAAAAACCGATAGAATATTCGACGGCGATTCGTTTCTCGTCGGGTCTGGGGTCGGCCCGGGGAATAGGGGTTTACGATGATGCAGATCAGGCACTCGGGGTATGTGGTCTTTGCTCTTCTTGTCATGGCCGTTCTGTGGCTGGCGCCGGCGATGGCGCAAATGGACGACGATGACGACGACGCCTCGCCCGCCGAAATCGAAGCGTTGGTGCGCGTTTCCGCCGACGCCGTCGCGGTCGCGCACGACCGGATCCTGGGCAACAACATCCTGGGCGGCGAGCCCTTCGGCGACGACGGCGGCGGTCTGTGGGATCCGCAGGGCGCGCCGTGCGCCGGCGACATCGTGGGTTGCTACAAGCCCGCGCCCCATCGCCTCTTGAACGAAACGATGCCGGGCATCCTGCGCTTCCCCGGCGGCCGGTTGACCCGCAGTTACGTATGGCAGCAGGGCGTCGGCCCGGCGCTCGACCGCGAGTTCCTCTTCGGCACCGACGAATTTCTCTTCCTCGCCCGTCATCTGGGCGCCGAGCCGGTGATCACCCTGTCGATTTACGATCCGGACACCGGCGACTTCGCCACCGACGACGTGATCGCCGCGGCCGTCGCCTGGGTGCGCTACGTTAACGAGGAATCGCCCTACGGCCCGGTGACCTACTGGGAAATCGACGCGGACACCTGGGAGAATACGACCAGCCCCTTCAACCCCGACATCCAATTCAAGCGCGTGCCGCCCGAGCCCTACGCCGAAGCCTTCCTTCAGATGAGCCAGGCGCTCAAGGCGGTCGATCCGACGATCAAAATCGGCGCCGGCGCTTACGAAAACCGCAACATCCAGGACACCTACCGCCTGTTGCAGTACTTCACGGCCTCGGGCGAGGATTCCGAATACTGGCCGGATTTTCTGATGATGAATTTCTTCCGGCCCAATTTCAACAAATCGCGCTGCGACGTGTACGGCCTCGATTTGGACGCCAAGCTGCGTTCGATCATGGCCGCGACCTTCGCCGCTTCGACCGAGTTGACCGGCCGCATCGAGGATGTGGCCAACGTGATCGTCACCATCTTCGGCGACGCCAAACCCGTCGACATCCTGGTCAACGAGTTCAACACCCAACTGCTGTTCGCCGAAACCATGACCAACTACCCGGGCCCGGACGATCCGCCCGAGTGCCCCTTCCGTAATCTGTCGCACTCGTTGGGCGCGGCGATTTACAACGCCGACGTCATGCTGACCCTGATGAGCCACGCCGATTCGATCATGGGCTCGGCGATTTGGAATTTCATGGACACCGATCCGCAGGACGACGGATTCTACGGCGCGGCCTATTTGCATGAAGGTCGGGCCATCGCCCGGCCGGACGAACTGGCGCTCAAGATGCTGGGCGGCGACTACCGCATGGGCGAGGTGTACGACGCCGAAGTCGTGTCGGCGACCTTCGACAACGAGGCCACCGGGCGCACACCGGCCTACCAGTCGATCAACCTCGCTAACGACGAGAACTACATCCGCGTGCGCGTGATCCGCTACCGCGAGCCGGTGGAAAACACGCCGGACTGCGGCCCGGAAAATATTTACAATCCCGATCCGACCAGCTACATCCGCGGCACCTACCGCGTCGACGACTTCAGTCTCGTCAAGGACAGTGTCGACCCGGATCTGGCCGTCAACCTGATGACCAACGGCGACTTCACGCAGGACCTCGGCGTCGGCTGGACGCACAATCCCGACCCGGCGGGCGTGACCACCACCCGCGAATGCGCGGGCGAGGATTGTTACCTGCAATTGGATTTCGCCGTCGACGACGACAACAATCCGCAGTACCTCGGGCAGATGATGCAGACCGTCCAGGTCGAACCGGGCGCCCGTTATTCGCTGGATTTCCGCTACAACCTGGAAAACCTGAAAGTCAAAACGCAAAACCTGCTGTGCGACCCGAGTTGGGAACAGACCAGCGTACCGGGCGCGTACAACAATTCGTACTGGGTGCAGTACGGTTCGACGCCGTCGCCGGCGACGATCCTCGACGCCGGATGCTTCTCCGGCACGCAATGCGTGCAGGTGCCGATCGTCGACAATCCCGAGTATTATCACATCCGCCAGCGCTACTACCTGGTCAACAACGACTTTCCCGAACTGGCCGACCCGGCGACGTACCACGTACGCGGCTACATCAAAACGACGGACCTGGACGCGGCGGTGACCATCGAGGCGCAGGCGAAAAATGCCGGCGACCAGCTCGTGCAGGCGAACGACAGCTACGGCGTGTTCGGCGACAGCGATTGGCAGTTGCAGGACTATCGCATGCAACTGTCCAACCGGTCGGGCGTTGCCTTCATCAACGTGCACCTGCGTCGCAAACAGGGCCGCAAGGAAAACGGTGTGGCGACCTTCGACAACGTGCGGATGTTCCGCGACGAATATTACTACGCGCCGCACGTGGTCGTGGACATCTGCAAGGACGCCGCCTGCGCCGATAAGCGCACCATGGAAAGCGCCGGCGACCTGGGCAACCGCGACTGGACCGAACGGCAGTTGTCGGGCACGAAGTTGATCTCCGCGTTGGTCGGACGCAACGGCGAAGATTACAACATCGTGCTGATCAACAAGGATCCGGACCGCACCGTGGGCACGACCGTCGACCTGTCCGCGTTGGGCATCGTCGGCGAGCGCGTGGTGTACATCAGCCGTCTGACCGGCGATGCGCTGGACGCCGACAACGAACTCGGCGAATTCGCGCCCGAGCTGGGCGTGACGCTTTCCAAGGGCGAATTTTACGAGGACTACAACGGCGAAACGGTGGTCGTGAACCTGCCGCCGCATTCGATCACCGGCGTGAAGATCCTCGATCCGTCGATCATCGGCGACGACGACTGGCCGCCCGACGACGACACCGACGACGACGTCGACGATGACGATACGACGCCCGACGACGACGACATCGTGCACGATGACGATGAGGACGATGACGATGACGACGACGACCTCGATCAAAGCGACGACGATGACGACGACGACGGATGCTGCGGTTGTTGATCGCCGATGACTGATCACGATCCGACCGGCAAGGCCCCCGCCGGCGACGTCGCCCGCCGCTGGCAGTCGCTGGCCGAATCCGACAACTCCGTCTATCGCCGCAACGACGTGCCGCCCGCGCGCGTCGAAGCGATGGCCCGCTCCGGGTACGTCGCGCCGGTCGTCGCCGCCACGCGCGAGGGCGACCGCGTGCTCGAAGCCGGTTGCGGCTCGGGGACGATCTCCCTGGCGCTGGCCCGGCGCCGCCGCGCGGTGGTGAGCGTCGACATCTCGCCGGCCGTGCTGCGCAACCTGACGCGCAACCGCGATCGTCTCGGCGAACATTTCCACCAACCGCTGTCGCTGACGCCGGTGCGGGGGGACATCGAACGGCTGCCCTTCGCCGACGGCGGTTTTGCCGCCGCGACCAACGAAGGCGTCATCGAACATTGGTTGGATCGCGACGCGCGCGTGGCCGTGTTGCGCGAAATGGCCCGCGTCGTGCGCCCGGGCGGCGTCGTCGCCGTCTACGTGCCCAACGGCCGGCATCCGCTGGTGCGCTGGTGGTATTGGACGAAGTACCCGGGATTCGTCACCAGCGCCTCGGTGCCCTGGCATCGTTACGGTTGGCGCGAACTGGCCGACGATCTGCGCGCCGCCGGCCTGGTCGAAGTGTCCGCCGACGGTCTTTCGCCCTACTCCACCCTTGCCGTCTGGCCTAACTGGTGGCTCCTGCGCGCGCTGGCCGCCGGACTGCGCCGCCTGCTGCCGGAACCGCGATGGCTGCGCCGCCGCTGGGGTTTCAACCTCGTCGCCGCGGGCAAAAAACCGAACTGATTTTTCTTATGAATCACGGCTCGGATTTTGTCATGCCCGCGCAGGCGGATGATAGGGAGGAGAGTGTCATCCTGAACTCGTTTCAGGATCTGGATTCAACGACGAAGCTGTTTCATGGAAAAATGGTTTGACGACGAGTCTCGACAGTTTTCTTGCTCCCCAATGCTTATTGTCACCAGATCCCCGGGTCAAGCCCGAGGAGGACAGGAAGGTTTGTCATGCCCGCGCAGGCGGACATCCAGAACCGGCCGATACCTTTCCCGACCTTTTTCTAAAAGATGCGTGAATGGGTTGCTCAGTGTATGATCGAACTACCTGCCGATCACAGCGGCGAACCCACCGAGCAGCCCGTCTCGCAGGTTTGCAACTCGTCGAGGCAAACCACCATTATGTCGAAGTCGCAATCGACCAAAGGCTCGACGCAGGTGCGGAAGGCCGCATCGCAATCGCTGTTGCACTGCCAGTAATCGACCATGTCCGCCAGTTCCGGATATGCCTGCGCGCAGGCCAGCGCGCCGTCGAACATCTCGCCGAAGCAGCCGTAAATGCAATGATAGTAATTGCACATTTCTTCTTCTTTGGCTTCGTCGCACACGGCTCGGCAATCGTAGAAGGGCGGCTTCAGATCGTCCAGGCATTGCTGTGCGCCCGCGCCCGTGCCGAAGGTGTCATCGTCGTCGCCGGCGTCGTCGTCCGCCGCGTCGTTGTCGTCGTCATCGGCGGCGGCGTCATCGTCATCGTCGTCGCAATCGCAGTCGTCGTTGTCGTCGTCATCGTCGCCGGCGCAGGAAAGCAAAAACGCGCCCAACGCGAACAAGGCCACCGTCAAGAAAATCAACCAAGGTTTCATCGGCACACCTCTCATCACGGTTGCTTCGACCAAAAACTATTTATCGGAATGCGAACACACTTTCATGAGGGATTTTCAATAAGGAATGTCCGGTTAGGTATTTGCTGGTTCAGGCTTTCAGCCTTCGTTGACGCTACGGCCGACAAACCCGTCTTCGCCCGGTCCGGTGGCACTGTTTTGCGAGCGAATGCAATGAGTGAGCATAACAGTGGAAAACGAAAACACGGATACACCTCGCTTTGCTCGGCGAATCAGTGCCGCCCAAGGGACATCTAAAAGAGTTACTTTATTATCATTCCCGGAATGACGGAACTCTTTGTCTCCGGTCCGGAGCACCTGTGCCGCCGCGTGAAGCACGGCCTCTTTCCCCTACTCCGTCGCGACCTGCAGATAGCGCACGTTGCCGTCGATGGTCAACGAGAGAAAACTACTAATTAATTTTTGGGTAGTTGATTTTTAATAGTATCAATGAAGGGGGATATCATCGAATGTTCAACTACCGTTTTTTCTCCATCAGATGAAATGTATCCAGTACAATTTAGCGAGTAAATCGCATTGGCTAATTGCACTATAATTGCATTTTTTGCCTGACTATCGATTGTAGTGGCATTTAGAAAAAACTGTGACGTTTGAATGGCATTTTCTTTATGAGTAAAAATTACTTGTAAGTTTTTATTAATCGAATAGAGACGAAACATTTGATAAATCAAATATGAAAAAATGCTGAGGATGACTAGTCTCGCTAATATGCTTCTAGCAATGCAGAAAATATCATTTGCATCACAAGTTGCAAGCAAAGCAAAATAACTTGTTTCGTTGTGCTGGTATAAAAATAGAAAATAGACTGCAAAAAGCGACAAAATTACCGACATTAATCCCGCAATGAAAAATATAATTGAAGCATTTTTGTGTTTTTGAGCTTGATCCTTATACTGATTTTTATATTCCTCTGTTCCCTTTTTTACTATTTCTGGCTGCAGGGTATAAACCATATTTTGCACATTATCGATCTTCGAATTATACTCTGTAAGTAACTTTAGGTAGTCTTTTCTCATTTCCTCCTTCATTTTTAACAAGTAATTGTTTTCATCCTTTATACCATCGGATTCCAATTCATGAACTTTTTTTTCAAGACTTTCTTGTTTGTTATAATATATATACGGTTCCAATAATCGTATAATATCATAGTGATGTTCTAATTTTTTGGTAACATCATTACGGAATTGACTAAAGCTATCCTCTCGTTCTGAAATGCGTAAAATTCTAATAACATCTGGACTTAACTCCGATAATGCACTTTCAAGTTGTCTATAATCGGAACCTTTAATATCAATATCCAATGTAATCGCATTGACAATTAGTTTCTGGATTTTTTCAAATGATTTCGCCGCATCAGTAAAAGACAGTTTTTCGCCAAATTCTTTTTCTCTTATAAGATTTTCTGGATTGATCTCGATAAGAGCTTTAATTTTTTGATTATTTAACAAACTTGCAACTAACATATTAAATACCTCTCATCACAAAATTTATATTCGCAATTATAAGGATGAAATTAGCTGAAACAAGTACTTTAAATATCCGCCCCTACTCCGTCGCGACCTGCAGATAGCGCACGTTGCCGTCGATGGTCAGGGAGACCGGGCCGTTCACGGCGGCGGAGTCGAGCGGATCGCCGAACTGATCGTACAACGTCCAGTCGCCCGTCGCGCCCGGCGGCAGCGGAATTTCCACCGTCGCCTGCTGATCGAGGTTCAGCCCGAAGCGCCACGCCGCGATCGTCCAGAGGCCGTCGTCGTCGACGAAGGCCAGCGCGTAGTTGTCGTCCGCCGCGTCCCAGGCCAGCGCGACGCCCAGATCGCCCGCGTAGCGCGACGGGCCGACCAACTCGCTGAGCGCGACCAACGCGTGG
>Ga0116156_10004342_pt1 | contig 12079 bp, 9 predicted proteins | sample AD_UKC045_MetaG_FD_89891 | JGI IMG/M metagenome (GOLD analysis project Ga0116156, IMG submission 89891) | Active sludge microbial communities of municipal wastewater-treating anaerobic digesters from USA - AD_UKC045_MetaG | ecosystem: Engineered > Bioreactor > Anaerobic > Digestate | place: USA... | reverse complement strand
TACGGACATCAATTGCCTTATACACCCAAACACAGCGGATCGGGCGTTTTGCTTCTACGGGCCTTTGACTGGCAATTATCGTATAACTTGCTTTATTCGGGCATTCGCTATTCGGGCTTCGAAAATTATGCTTTGAATCGTATGCCGGCCTATGCCGATCAGGGAATCTCGCTCAACAAGTCTTTTAATTTGGCTAAGACCAAAATGACGCTGGGTGCTGAAGTGCTCAATTTAACGGGAAAACAGTATGAAATCATTCGAAATTACCCCATGCCGGGACGTTCTTTCAGGGCGAAGCTTGTTTTTAGTCGGTAAACAAAGATTTCTGCCTGCTGTTTTGGCATTAGTTACAAGACTTGCAGTTTTGGGCTTGCTCTTGCTGACCGTTTTACTGACCCTTTCATGTGAAATGGAAGACCGGCCCGAAACCAACGGCGATTTGCCGGGCCTGGACCAGGGTGCTTGTCGTGGGCTTTGGATTTTGTCCGAAGGCCTGATGAATTTAAATAATTCTACCCTGGCTTATTATTCGTTTGAACAGAAAAGCTTGAATAAAAATGTGTTCAGATCGTTGAACAAAAGAGGTTTGGGCGATACCGGCAACGATATGAAGGCCTACGGATCCAAACTGTATATTGTAGTGAGTTTGTCTTCGCAAATTGAGGTGCTGGACCTCTACAGCGGATTGTCAATAAAGCGCATTCCTTTATTTGACGAAAACCGGCAGGCCAGACAGCCTCGCTACATTGATTTTCTGGACGGTAAAGCCTATGTCTGTTCTTTCGACGGCAGCTTAGCCAGAATCGATACCGCCAGCCTCGAAGTAGAAGCTTACGTGAATTGCGGACGGAATCCGGACGGAATCTGCCTGGCAAACAATAAAATTTATGTGTCCAATTCCGGCGGCCTCGACAATCCCTATTTCGACAACAGCGTTTCGGTGGTCGATCCGCTCAGCTTTAGTGAAATAAAAAAAATAGAAACAGGGCTGAATCCATACCAGATGCAGGTAGACAGCCAGGGCGATATTTACGTGGTGCTCCGGGGTAATTTGCTGGATATTCCTTTTAGTTTATGCCGGATAGATAGCCGCTTGGATTCGGTTGTGCAGGTATTTAATGACATTCCGGCCTGGAATCTGGCCATACACAACGACACTGCTTATATCTACCATTATTCGGTACAAGGCGGAGAAAACTCTGTAAAGGTCTTTGATTGTCTGACAGAAACAATAATTTCAGATCAATTCATATCGGACGGAACTCCTATCACACGCCCCTATGCCATAGAGGTAAATCCCTATTCCGGCGATGTGTACATCTGCGATGCCTACGATTATACCCTTTGGGGAGATTGTTTGTGTTTTTCTGCAGAGGGAAATTTAAAGTTTCGATTCGAGAGCGTTGGCTTGAATCCCAGCAGTTTGGTTTTTGTCAAATAAACCGCGGACTGCTGTTCTGCTCGAAAAGAATAGCTATTTTTGTTGCCGGACGATGCTCCCTGAACCATTTAGTATGGAAAAAAACACTGAAAGAAGTCTGGCTCGTTTATGTAAACAACATTTTGGCCTGGAAATATCGAGCTTGCAGGAAATGCCGGCCTGCGGATCCTATCGTCGGTATTATCGTATTTATTTGCCGGCTCCTGCTCCAGCCAGCATAATTGGCGTCTGGAACGCCGATCTTAGGGAAAATGCCGCCTTTGTTTCGTTTGCTCAATCCTTTTACCGGGCCGGTTTGCCTGTGCCCCAAATTTACGCGGACGATCCACATAGCTTTGTGTATTTACAGCAGGATTTGGGCGATCAAAGTTTATTCTCGCTTTTGAATTCCGAATGGTTTCCTGTCAAAGACAAACCGGCTGCCCGTTTTCCCGAAAGACTTTTCCTTTTGTATAAAAAGAGCCTGAGTTGCCTGCTCGATATGCAATTGGCCGGAAAAGACTGCATTGACTATTCCAAATCCACGCCAAGTGCTTCTTTTCACAGGGATGCCATGCACTGGGACCTGAACTATTTTAAGTATTTCTTTTTGCGTTTGCTTAAAATACCTTTTGACGAACAGGCCCTGGAAAACGATTTCCGCAGCCTGGTGGATTTTTTGCAGACGGCTCCTTCGGATTATTTTTTGTTTCGCGATTTCCAGACGGCCAATATTATGGTAATGGAGGATGAGCCCTATTTTATTGATTTCCAAGGAGGGCGCAGAGGTTTGTTGCAATACGATCCCGCTTCACTCTTGTACGATGCCAAATCGTATTTGCCCAGGAACTCCAGGACAGAATTATTGGAATACTATGTTTCTTTGTTGGAAACAAAAGCCGATGTCAGGGCGGGAGATTTTCTTCATTATTTTCACTCGGCGGTTTTGTTGCGCTTAATGCAGGCTTTGGCAGCTTTCGGCTTTAGAGGTGTGGTGGAACGGAAACCGGGTTTTAAAGAAAGCATTCCGCCGGCTCTCGATTTGATCGATGAGCTTATGCAGGATTGGAATCTTCCTATTCCACTGCGGGAAATTCATAGCTGTTTTGTCCATATGTTGACGGTCAAAGAATTGCGCTCTTTTTAAGAAACCCGCCTGTCTTTTACGATTTTATTTAACACAAATCCTTTTTAAAATGTTTGTTTGGTAATTGTATTAATATTAAGTTTGCGCTATCAAAAGATAAATTCAAACCAATTAATACACTTCCAAAATGAAAAACATTAATATTAATTATTCTGATAAAAGGCTATTTATTAATCGTAAATTCTTCAGACATATTGTTTTATGTTTGAGCCTTTTGGGTCTGAGTGCAGCCATGAGCGCTCAGGTAAATTTTTCACTTACTTATACTTTTGATTTAGTAAACAAAAGCAGCGGCCGGGTAGATCCGACTCCTCCTCCTGAGCAAGAGGGCTTGCTGTTTTTTCCGTTCAAAGCTGTGGCCGAAAATTCCGTATGGGGTCTGGCAACAGATCCCAGTTCGAGCAAGAATTTTTCGTTTAAATCCTGGCCAAGGGCCGAGATCGACAGCCTGCCCGCTACGGGAACGATCGATCTTAATCAATACTATGAGTTCAGTATCTGTGTGCTTCCGTCGTACTCTTTGCACATCGACAGGCTCTCTTTCCTGGTTGAGCGCTCGGGAACCGGTATAAGGCGTTGTGCCGTCAGAACCGGCAGGGATCAGTTCTCGACAAATTTGTCTTTTGTTTACGATAAACAAGACGATAAAATCATGGTTCTGGAAGATCATAGTCTTGAATTGAAAGATATGAGCTTAACGACTTCAGGTACTGTCTATAGCACCTGTGCTTTGTCTGTTACAGGGCCGGATACGCTGGTTTTTCGTTTTTACGGATGGAGTGCGGAAAGTAAACTGGGTACGTTTTGTCTCGACGATGTCTGTATTCAGGGAAGTATCACAAGCGGCACGGAGGAGCAGACCACTGCCGATACCATTATTGCCGGAGGCAGTTATTCTTTTCCCGCCCGGGCCTTTGATGAACTTCAACTCCGTTTTGGTCTGACAACGGAATCGGACAGCAGCGAAGTTTCCGAAAATTTTCAACAAAGCATAAGTATGCAAAGGGCCGGTATTGACGCAGCTCTAAACCTGTATAACATGCAGGATTCTTCAATTCTGGAGCAAATACAACTGGAAATAGAACTCAAGGACAGCCTGGGTATTATCTGCAACCATTATTTTGATATCAATTATTATCTGCCCGACAGCGTGGGAGCTACCTCCAATAATATGGCTTTACTCCGGATTTTCGCAAAACCTCAAATACCGGAAGATTACCTTGGGCCCTATTTGCTGGGAGGACGCTTTTCATATGTCGACAGGCTCAGTGAACAGACAGTTGTAAATCTGCTGTATCCCATGGGTATTTATCCCGGAGCTTCGCCTTTGTGCAGACTTAATTATTTTTTGCCTTTTAAGTCTGAAACAGGTTTGCCACCCTCCGAAACGGTCTTGCCGCCCGGAGAAGGTTTGAACACGGGCGGGCATTACGTTCCTTTGGGTTTGATCATTGAAAACCACGGTCCGGGTGTGGCCAGGGAAATCAGTTTGACTCACCCCGTCAACAATACCCCGGGCGAGTTGCTGCTTCTGGGCTGGGAGCAAAACAACGGCATATTGCCAATCGCCGGTGATAGTATTTCTATCGACAGTCTGGCTCCCGGACAAAGTCGCAGCTTTATATGGTGGTTCAAAGGCAATGCACCGGCATTGATCGATTCTTTTCATTTCAATACTTTGCACGAGGATCCTTTTAAACATCCCGATACTGCATTGTTATCCGTTTCCGGACAACTTCCTCTATACAGGCTGGTGCAGGCTTACGATGAACTGGACGATAATCAAAGCGACTTTTTGATCAATAGCCATTGTGATAGCCTGCATTGGCCGGATTCTCTAATCCTTTCTCAGGGTTTGCACTTTCCTGTTTATGCAGCGGATAGTTTGAAGTTTAATACCAGCCCCTGGGATGCGGACAGCCTTTTGATTTTCAGTTTGTTTCCGGCTCAGGAAGGTTGGAATTATTTCAGGACGGCTCATCCGGGTTTGAATGGGCAAGCTAAGGTTTTGTCTGTGAAACGCATGGAAGATGCCCTGGAATTGCCGGCAAGGAATGTCTGGCTGAGTTCGCTCCCGGAAGCCGAAGCCACGAACCCAACGGCTGTCAATTACCTGCATATTTTGGATAACAGCCCTTCGAACGAGCCTATGTCTTACGAAGTTGTACTTGCCCAACACCATAATGAACTGATAGTCGACAGTCTGAGAATTGCTCTTTGTCGGGGCGATGTTTACAGCTTTGGAGGGCAGTCGATTACCGAGGCAGGCATTTATTACGACACTATTTATGCCGAATCGGCGCCCGATACCTTGCAGATTCTCAGACTGGAGTTGTTGGCACGCAGTTATGTTGAACTGTCGGACAGTGTCTGTATCGGTGAGTCCTACACAGGGAACGGATTCAATCTGCCACCGCATCAGGAAGCAGGGACATTCATTTATACAGATACTTTGCAGAATCAATGGGGCTGCGACAGTATCCTTCATTTGAGTCTGGCGGTTTGTGCTCCGCCCGAAGCTCCCGGCCCGATTTACGGCGACAGTATGGTGGTAGTGGCCGGCAATTATACCTATACCATTAAACCCGTTCCTAATGCCGCTTTTTATATCTGGACGGTATTGCCTCCCTATTGGGAAAAAACAGTGCAGGGTCATAGCCTGAGTTTGAATATTCCTTATTTGGGTTCCGGCACTATTTCGGTTAGGGCTGTAAATTGTTGCGGGGAATCGGCTGGGAGCAGTTTGCAGATCAATGGACAATCCGGTCTTGACGGGCAGGAAACGACCAGCAGTTTCAGTGTGTTCCCTAATCCCTCTACTTCGGGCTTTGTACTGGAAACTTCCGGCATAGAAGGGGAAACGACCATTTGTATTTCGTCCATGACGGGACAAATCCTGCACAGACAAACCAAATACCTGATTGCTGAAGACAGTCGTTTTGAATTCTCGCTGGACGACTATGTTCAGGGAATGTATATAATCAGCATAGTCAATGAGCAAGTTTCAGGGGTCGAAAAATTGATTCGTGAATAAGCATTTCGCCGGGATAGGGAAACTTACTTGTCTAAGTTTCCCTATCTTTGCCCTTCAATGCATCTGAAATGAAAGCGGTCTTGTTTGCTGCGGGTTTAGGTACCCGTTTATATCCCCACACCCTGGATAAGCCCAAAGCCCTGGTCAGTATACAGGGACGTCCCATGCTTTACCGGGTAATGGACAAACTGTACGAGGCCGGTATCAGGGAATATGTGGTAAATGTACATGCTTTTGCCGGCCAGGTGGAAAAAGCCCTGGAGCTTTACGCCCTGAGTAAACCCGGTATTTCTTTCGATATTTCGGACGAAAGGGACTTGTTGCTCGAAACCGGAGGAGGCCTGAAAAAAATGGCGGCCTTCTTAAAAGACGGGCCTTTTTTGGTACACAACGTCGATGTTTTAAGTGATATCGATCTGAAATTGTTTATGGAACAGGCGTTGGGCTTGCTCTCGGTTCCTTTTCAGTCCCAGACTCAAGCCCGGCCTCAGCTTCGAGCTCAAGCCCGGCCTCAGCTTCGAGCTCAAACCCGGCCTCAGCCTCGAGTTCAAGCCCGGTTCCAATCCCAAGTTGTTCCGCCTCAATCTCAGGTTGTTCAGCTTCAATCTCAGGTTGTTCCGCCTCAATCTCAGGTTCAACCTCAGACTCAAGACCAACTTCAAACCGGCGGGCAGTATCCTCTGGCGGTGCTGGCCGTTCGGAACGATTTTAAGAATCGATGTTTTTTGCTTAATCAACACAATTTACTCTGTGGTTGGGAAAACAAGCGAAGCGGGGAACAAATAATTTCCAGACAACAAGAAGCCTTACATCCTGTGGGGTTTATGGGCATACATTGTATTTCACCTTCCATTTTTCCTTTAATGGAGGAAGAAGGTGTTTTTTCCATAATCGATGTTTATTTGCGCTTGGCCCGTCAGCATATTATACTGGGCCTGGATCAGAGTGCCTGTAAATGGATGGACATAGGCAGTCCGGAACAATTGTTGCTGGCAGAAAAGCAATTGTAGATTTATTTCTTAATTTTGCAGCTCCGTGTGCTTGAAAACCACGTTAAAAACAAGATTATGAAAAGACAATTGTCTGTAGCCTACATGCTCTGCGGCTTGCTTTTTACGGTTTGCCTGATCGTGGCCAACATAGTGGAACAAAAAACCATAGCTCTGGGAAAAATTGAAGCTACCGCAGGCTTGTTGATTTTCCCTGTTTCTTATATCGTAAACGATTTAATTTCCGAAGTTTGGGGCTATCGTAAAGCCCGTTTGATTATCTGGAGCGGTTTTTTAATGAATTTTCTGGCCGTAGCCATTTTTCAGCTAAGTATTCATGTGCCCGGCTCGGTTAATTTTCATCATCAGGAAGCTTTCTCGCAGGTTTTGGGTAATACATTGCGATTGACTTTGGCCAGTTTCATAGCTTTTTTATGCGGCTCTTTTTTAAATGCCTTTGTGATGAGTAAAATGAAGTTGCGTCACGGGGGCAGGCGGTTCTCACTTAGGGCCATAGTATCTACCCTGGCCGGTGAAGGTGTCGACTCCCTGATATTTTTCAGTATAGCTTTTACAGGCATATTACCGCCCTCGGACCTGTTGATGTTGATGCTAACCCAAACTGGAATGAAGACGGCCTATGAGATTCTTGTACTGCCTTTAACTTCAAAAATTGTTGTTTATCTAAAAAAAGTAGAAAAAGTCGAAGTCTTTGACCGGGATATCTCTTATAATCCATTTAAAATTACTGATTTATAAAGATTTTGCCTTCTTTGAATTTCGACCTTATTCAGGCTGTTCTTTTACTTGATTTTTTCAGCCAATAAATCGCGGATTTCGGTCAATAAACTCTCTTCTTTGGACATAACCGGTTGGACGGGTTCTGCGGGAGCTTCCGTTTCTTCAGCTTGTTTTTTCCTGGTGAGTTCTTCCGTTTTTTTGGTCAGTTCGTTTATAAATTTAACCAAAAGGAAAACGGCAAAAGCAACAATCAGAAAATCGAGGGTAACTTGCAGAAAATTACCGTAATTCAACGTTACGGCAGGTGCAATTACATTGCCCAGTTCGTCCAGGGTTTCGGGTTTGATTTTCCAGACGAGGTCGGTAAAATTGACACCGCCTATCAACAACCCAATAGGGGGCATGATGACATCAGCCACCGCAGAGGATACAATCTTACTAAAGGCAGCTCCGATAATGATACCGACAGCCATGTCTACTACGTTGCCTTTGAGGGCAAACTTTTTAAATTCTCCGATAAAACTCATAAGGATTTAAATAAAGGGTGAATAATTGAATAACAAAGAATAAAATCAAAAAGTTTAAACAAGGATTAAAATGCCGGAGATGGAAGTAAAATGTACTCCTTGCACCGGGGCAAATGTAAACAATAATTTAGAATAAATATGCACGAAACATTCCTTCAAAAAAGGAAATAAAGCAGGGGCATAAGTTTGCAATATTTAAGTGTATGCTTATCTTTGTGTTTTCTCGCAAAACCTAAAAAACCCACAATGAAAGGAATTATATTAGCCGGCGGAAGCGCCACCCGATTGTTCCCTTTGTCAATCGCTATTTCCAAACAAATCATGCCTATTTACGACAAGCCCATGATTTATTACCCCTTGTCTACACTTATGTTGGCCGGCATACGCGAAGTGTTGGTGATTTCAACTCCCAGAGATTTACCTATGTTCCGGGAATTACTCGGCAGCGGAGAATCGCTGGGGATGTCGTTTCAATATAAAGTACAGGAGCAGCCCAATGGTCTGGCTCAGGCTTTTGTGTTGGGAGCGGATTTCTTAAACGGAGGGCCGGCTTGTCTGATTTTAGGTGATAACCTGTTTTACGGCCAGGGCTTTTCCTCGATGTTAAAACGTGCTGTTGCTCTTGAACGGGGAGCCTGTATCTTCGGATATTACGTGAAAGATCCCCGTCCTTACGGTGTGGTTGAGTTCGATGAAAACGGCAAGGTTTTGTCTCTCGAAGAAAAACCCTCGCAGCCCAAATCGAATTACGCCGTTCCAGGTCTATATTTTTACGATGAGCGGGTCACTCGTTTTGCTTCCGAGCTTAAACCCTCGGCCAGAGGAGAATATGAAATTACGGACCTGAACAAAGTATACCTGAAGGAGGGCAGTTTGCAGGTGGAATTGTTTGGCCGCGGCTTCGCCTGGCTGGATACAGGTAACAGCGACAGTTTGCTGGAAGCCTCCAATTTCGTGGCTACCATCCAAAATCGCCAGGGTTTTTACGTGTCTTGCATCGAAGAAATAGCATGGCGTAACCGTTGGATCGATAATGAACAATTGCGAAAACTGGGAGAAAAATTAAATAAAACAGCCTACGGGCAATACATTTTATCTTTGGTATGAAAACTTATTTTGTCACCGGTGGCGCCGGTTTTATCGGAGCCAATTACGTAAAATATTTGTTGGCTAATTACCCCGATATCCGGATAATAATTCTGGATGCTCTTACTTATGCCGGGAATTACGGCACCATCGCCGGGGATGTGGACGGGGAAGGCTGTATTTTTGTCAAAGGCAACATTTGCGATCAAAAAACGGTCAGAAATTTGTTTGAAACTTATCCCATAGAGGTGGTTGTGAATTTTGCTGCCGAAAGTCACGTTGATCGCAGCATCGAAAATCCTCAATTATTTTTGGAAACCAATATTCTGGGTACTCAAAATTTACTGGATGAAGCCAAGAGAGCCTGGACCACCGGTAAGGACTCGCAGGGTTATCCGGCATGGAAAGAGAATGTTCGTTTCCATCAGGTTTCTACAGACGAAGTGTACGGAAGCCTGGGTGATGACGGCTATTTTACGGAGCAAACACCCCTGGATCCCCGCAGTCCCTACAGCGCTTCGAAAACCAGTGCCGATCTGTTTGTCAACGCTTATGTGGAGACGTTTAAGATGCCTGCCACCATTACCCGTTGTTCCAACAACTACGGCCCTTATCATTTTCCCGAAAAATTAATTCCTCTTATCATCAAAAATATACTCGAAGGCAAACCTCTGCCTGTTTACGGAAAAGGGATTAATGTCCGGGACTGGCTCTACGTGGAAGACCACTGCAAAGCCATCGAAATGGTAATACGTAAAGGTCGTCCCGGCGAGGTCTACAACGTGGGAGGACATAACGAAAAACAAAACATCGAAATCGTCAAAATGACCATAGATTCCATTCGCGAAATCATGGAAAAAGAACCGGAATACCGTTCCGTACTAAAGACCGACATTGAACGTATCAATTACGATTTGATTACCTACGTGGCCGACCGCCTGGGGCACGATATGCGTTATGCCATAGATCCCACCAAAATAGGCAATGAATTGGGTTGGTATCCCGAAACCAAATTCGAAGAAGGCATACAAAAAACGATACGCTGGTATCTGAAAAATCAGGACTGGGTAAACGATGTTACTTCGGGCGATTATCAGCAGTATTACGAAAGAATGTACGGCAAACGATGAAATTCATACAGCAGGCCATACCCGGTGTTTGGGTAATTGAACCCAAAGTCTATAACGACGCCCGGGGCTATTTTTCGGAAGTGTTCAAACAGGAACTGTTTGAACAGAACGTTGGCAACATCTGGTTTATACAGGATAATGAATCCAAATCAACGCGCGGAGTGCTGAGAGGCTTGCACTTTCAAAAAGGGGAATATTCCCAGGCCAAACTGGTACGGGTTATTTTAGGCAAAGTGCTTGATGTAGCCGTTGATTTGAGGCAAAATTCTCCGCATTTTGGTCGACACGTAGCCGTGGAGCTTTCGGAGGAGAACAAAAGACAATTTTTTATTCCCCGGGGCTTTGCGCATGGCTTTCTGGTGTTAAGCCCTGAAGCCGTATTTACCTACAAAGTGGATAATGTCTATGCTCCTCAGGCCGAGGGCAGTCTTTCTTATGCCGATCCCGAATTGGGCATACCCTGGCCCATTACGGGAGATGAACTCATCTTGTCTCCCAAGGACGCACAGGCTCCTTTACTTAAGGATGCTTACACTTTTCCCGGTCTTTTGCCGTAAAGTTTTTCTATAAGATCGACGCGTTTCAGACGCCGGAGTGCTTTCACAATAGAAGCTTTATCCTCCGGGCGGTACCAAAAGAAATATTGCCGCTGAGCCAGCTTTTCTTCTCTGGTTTTTGCCGTATAAACAGGTTTGAGCGTGTAAGGATTCAGTCCTGTGTAGTACATTTCTGTGGCCAGAGTCATGGGCGTAGGGGTAAAGTCTTGCACTTGTTCCAGTCTAAAATTAAGCGTTTTGGTTTTGGCGGCCAATTCGGCCATATCTTCTTCGCTACAGGCAGGATGGGAGGAAATAAAATAGGGTACAAGTTCCTGACGTCCTTTGATTTTACTTTCGCCTTTAAGAGATTCAGTTGAAGGGAGGTTTTGGTTTTTATGAGGTTCGTTTGTGCGAAAGTTTTGATTTTTTCGCTGTTCGCACAGACGACGATTCTCGATTTGTTCAAAGATTTCCCTGAATTGTATGAACTGTGAAAACGGGGGTTTGCGCATAGAGTTTAATACGCTGTTTTCGGTATGTTCCGGTGCTACTTTCAGCCGGCCGGATACGTGCTTTTCGATCAGTTGACGAGTGTATTCCTGCGCAGCTCTATCTTTGTCTGCGGCCTCTTTAATGGCGGTTTGATCATATTTGCCTGATTTTAAAGCTTGTTGTGAAGAGTAAAGCAAGAGGTCGTAGCGGATGCCACTGCTTATTACACTTTTTTTGATGCCGGGCAGGGCATCTACTGCTTGGTATAAATCGAGCAAGGGCCGGTGGTCTACGTTGAGGTTGGAACAGATTTTCGGGAAAAGGCAGGAATTACGTTTGCATTTTCGACAAATCTCCGGGTTTTGCCCCTGCATGCGATACATGTTGGCCGAAGGTCCGCCCAAATCGCTCAGATAGCCTTTGAAATCGCTTCTTTGGCTGAGCAGGCTCACTTCTTTCAGTACCGATTCCTTGCTGCGACTCACCACAAATTTACCCTGATGGGCGGCGATGGCGCAGAAGGAGCAACCGCCGAAACAACCCCGATGCAGGTTGACCGAGAATTTGATCATTTCGTAGGCCGGAATGGGCTTACCTTTGTATTTGGGATGGGGCAGGCGGGTATAGGGTAACTCAAAGCTGGCGTCGAGCTCTTCGCTGCTAAGGGGTGGATGAGGCGGGTTAACCACAATTTCCATTTCCCCGACGCGCTGAATCAGGACGGAAGCCTCCATTTTGTTGGATTCTTCCTCTATGACGCGAAAATTTTCGGCCTGTTTACGTTTGCTCTTCAGGCATTCTTCGTGCGAATGCAATTGAATGCAGGAGGATATTTCCTTGCCTACTGTATCGCCCGCTTGCCTCAGGTAGACGACTTGCCTGAGCTCGCGTAACGCTTCGAAGGGAGCTCCCGAGAGCAAAAGTCCGGCTATTTCTTTCAGGGGTTTTTCGCCCATGCCGTAGACCAGCAGGTC
>Ga0116156_10004339_pt1 | contig 12081 bp, 9 predicted proteins | sample AD_UKC045_MetaG_FD_89891 | JGI IMG/M metagenome (GOLD analysis project Ga0116156, IMG submission 89891) | Active sludge microbial communities of municipal wastewater-treating anaerobic digesters from USA - AD_UKC045_MetaG | ecosystem: Engineered > Bioreactor > Anaerobic > Digestate | place: USA... | reverse complement strand
GCAAAGTTTGATAAAAAACGCCCGCAAAAGCTTTTATTGATGAAATTTCGTCTAATTTAAGTTTAACTGCAACGCGTGGTGATATATCTACTCTTTTATTATATGTAAAATAATCCCCTCTTACTCCAAAAGACAAATCTATATGGTTAACCGGTGTTAATTTCAACTCTTCAAACAAGCTTATTTTATGTTCGTCAAAACTTGCATTATGTGTAATTTCCGGAGTAATATTACCCAATGCATCTGTATATCTACCATATAAATTGTTATAGTTCGATTTTAACCATTTATAATCTGCACCAATAGTTAAACTGATGTTATCAAATAATTTCAAATAATTAATATTTCTAATTTTTAACTCATTTTCGTAAGAGTCGTTTTTTCTTAAAAACAGACCCGAACCTGTTTCATAAAAAGTTTCGTCAAACAAATTTGATGTAAAAGATACCGAAGTATTGGAGTACCCTATTTTGCCCCAAATTCTTTGCCAATTAATACCGTTAGTATGAACCCAAATTTTTTGAGGTCCATAATAAATCATATCTTCTTCAATTGCTGCTTTTTGTGTTGGATTATTATGGTCGTCACTAACAACACCAATTAACCAAAGTTTATTGTTTTCATTTAAATTGTAAACAATTTTATATTGGTAATCCCCATAACTTGGAGGAATAGAAGTTCCAATATCTATTGACTTAACCAATAAATCAAAATAGCTTCTTCTAAGTGAAACCATGTAACTTCCGTTATTTCCTAAAGGTCCTTCAATTACTCCGCCAAATCCTATAAAGTTCAAATCAAGCTGTCCTTCTATATTTTCTCTATTTCCTTCTCTTAGTTTTATATCCATAACTGAGGATAATTTATCGCCGTATGTACTTGCAAATCCGCCCGATAAAAAATTCACATCGTTTATAAAATCCACGTTCAATACTCCTATTGGTCCCCCCGAAGCTCCTTGAGTAGGAAAGTGATTAATATTGGGTATCTCAACATTATCAATATAAAAAGCGTTTTCCAAAGGGCTTCCGCCTCTTACTATTAAACTGTTGGATTGATCGTTTACTTTTGCAACACTTGGTAAACTCATCATAATACGGCTAACGTCACCGGCAGCACCGGGCGATCTTCTAATTTCTTCGTAAGAAAAATTTACCGAGTTAACGCTTTGATATTCAACTTCGTTAAAATAACCCGCCTTAACATTAACTTCATCCGTTTGAAATGATGACAATTGTAATTCGATTAATAAAACCGTACTTCTACCGGATTTAACAATAACATCTGTTTTAATTATCGGTTGATAACCGATGTAACTAATTTTTAAATTATAATTGCCAACTTTAACTCCTTTTATTACAAATTTACCTTCTATATCGGTAGTTGCACCTATTGTACTGTTTTCAATCATTATATTTGCCGCAATTAAAGGCATTTTGGTTCCTTTATCTAAAACAGTACCTTCTATTATACCCGTTAACTGCTTTTCGTTAGCGTTAACAATTAAATTTGATAAAACTACAAAAATCATAAAATATTTTAACATTTTTTCCGTCCTATTTTAAAAAGGGCATAACTCTCCCATTAAAGAGACAACACCTCTTTTTTATTTAAGTATTTAATTAACCATTATAAATATTTATCAAGCAAAAATTGAATATATTCTTCCCTATTTTCTTTTATTGTTAAGTCGGTTTTAAAAAACTTACTAAACAAGCCAGGCATTATTCCCGGTAAAATTATTGCCGAAATTATTTGCACAATTGTTAGCCTAAATTTATGCTCGTCAAAAGCCTCTCCGTTTTCTTTAAGTTTAGAAATAAAATTTTCTAAAAAAGAATTAAGCTTAACAACAAATAAGGATTCGTAATTATTACTTATAAAGGGTTTAAATAACTGAGCTTTTGATATTCCGGGATATTTTATCATCCCTTCAAACCAATCGTGCAGTAAAAAGTAAACAGCGTTTTTAACATCCAACTTTTTTTGTTCAATTTCCAACAGCGGATCTTTAAAAGCATTAAACAACGAAAACTCCATTGCCTCTTCAAGCAATTCTTCTTTGCTTCCGAAATGATAATTAACCGCTGCTACGTTTACTTGGGCAACATTGGCTATCTTTCTAACAGTTACTGCGTTAATTCCTTCATGCTCTATTACTTGCAGTGTAGAGTACAGGATTTTTTCTTTTGTACCTTCTTTTTCTTCGTTCATTTTAAAATTCAAACAAATGTTTTAAACACGTGTTTAAAATTAAGATAAAAAAAAGGATTTGTCAAGAAAAAATTGATAGGTGACGGTTTTTTATAAAAAAAATTTTTCTTATCGTTTTTTCAATATTCTTTATAAACTAAACCCAAATATTTTTAAAGAATCGAGTAAAATAGGAAATATCACTAAAGTTTAGTTTGAAGCAAAAATGATCACTTCCATTTTATTGTACAACCGATTGTAAATGTTTCGGGAACGGATATTTCTTCGCCGTTTAAGTATTCGCTTATTGCGTTCTCCAAGTATTTATGCTTTACCAAATTTTCATTTTGCCAATTGTCATCTATCTTACCGTGAAAAATTAACTTCCGTTCTTTATTAAATATAAATATTTCCGGCGTATGCGTGGCGTCAAAACTTTTTGCAACTTCTTGACTTTCATCTCGTAAATAAGGGAAATTATACCCCATTATTTTCGCACGTTTTTGCATCTCTTCATAACTATCTTCGGGGTATCCTATTTCATCGTTGCTGTTAATTGAAATAATTGCTACATCATCTTTAAACCGATCTTGCAATTTTATTAAACGATTTTCATAAGCCTGCACATAAGGACAGTGATTACAACTGAATACAACAATTAAAATCTTTTTATCTATAAATGAATTACTCGAGTAAAATTCCCCGTTAACCGACATTAAATTAAATTGAGGAATTTTATAACCTAACTTTAATTTTGTTGTGGACATATTTTTTTCCTAATTTATTATTATATTATATATCAAAATTGTTTAATTAAATTTAGCGTAAAAATGGATAAAAAATCAATATTTTTTGTATTATTTGTTTTAATTTTAAGTAACGTATATGCTCAAAGTTTTCCGATTAATGATTTATATAATACTTACGATAACTTTAAGGATAACAGAATAACTATAAAGCGTTTTACTCATTCCGATTTGTTGCCCATAATAAAAGAAAAAGCTAATAATAAAATATTTAAATTTGAACAAGTCGGCAAATCTATTGAAGGGCGTTCAATTAATAAACTTACTATTGGTAAGGGAGATATTACCGTATTAGCATGGTCTCAAATGCACGGAGACGAAGCCACGGCAACAATGGCTTTATTGGATTTATTTAATTTTTTTGAAAATAAAACTCAATTTACCGAATTAAAAGAGTTGTTATTAAATAAACTTACAATCCATTTTATTCCTATGGTTAACCCGGATGGAGCAGAAAAATTTACACGCCGCAACCGCGCAAAAATAGATTTAAACCGAGATGCTTTACGCCGAACTAATCCTGAATCTAAAATTCTTTACAAATTACAAAAAAAACTTAAACCAAAATTCGGTTTTAACTTGCACGATCAAGGATCTCTTTATACTGCCGGTAATACCTTTAAAACCGCAACTATTTCAGTTCTTTTACCTGCATATAATATTAATAAAGATATTAACGAAGTTAGAAGCAACGGCATGAAAGTAATAGTTGATATGCATAAAGCACTTAATAAATTTATACCCGGGCATATAGGAAGATATGATGACGAATTTGAACCGCGTGCATTTGGCGATAACTTTGTTAAGTGGGGAACAAGCTCAATTTTAATTGAATCCGGAGGCTGGAAAGATGATTACGAAAAACAATTTGTTAGAAAACTTAATTATCTTGCAATTCTTACTGCTCTGCATTCAATAGCAACAAATAATTACAACAATAATAGCATTGATGATTATTTCGCTATTCCCGAAAACAGTAATATGTTGTTTGATATGTTACTACGTAACGTAAAAACGGTAATAGCAGATTCAGTTTTAACGGTAGATATAGGCATTAACAGAAACGAAATTACCGATAAAAACAAAAAAGCATTTTTTAAAAGCTCAATTGTCGAGTTTGGCGACTTATCAACTTTTTTTGGAAATGATGAATTCTGTTTTGACAGCATGACGGTAGTACCCGGTAAAGTATATGATACTATTTTTGATACAATTGAAGAACTTGAAAATATAAATTTTGAAGAGTTATTATCTTCGGGTTATTGTTACATAAAGGTAAAAAACATACCAAAAAATTTACAATTTACAAAGTACCCAATCAACATTGTTTTACCGGATTTTACGCCACCTACCGAAATAAGTTTAGGAAATTCAGCAAATTTTGTGATTTTAGAAAATAATAAGACAAGATATACGATTATAAACGGTTTTTTGTATGATATTTTGATTAAAAAGAGTTATATTTATAATTCAGTTATTTTTAAATAATTTTACACTTTAATGTATCAGGAAACAGACGAAAAATCTAATAATGTAAGCAATATTGATTATGCCGAATTTGAAAGAGAGGTAATACCATATTCAAACTCGTTATATAATTTTGCTTTCCAGATGACAGGCGATAGTGATGAAGCTAACGACCTTGTTCAGGAAACATTAATAAAAGCTTTTCGGTTTTTTGATAGATTTGAACGGGGTACAAATATTAAAGGATGGCTGTTCAGAATTCTAAAAAACTCATTTATTAATGAGTTTAGAAAAGGAGTAAAAGGACCGGCACGAGTAGATTACGACGACATACAAAATTTTTACGAATCTATTAGCGAAAGCGAGATTAAAACAAAACATTACGAAGAAGATGCTTTTAATCAACTGCTGGATGACGATATATCTACAGCTTTAGAAAAGTTACCCGAAGATTTTAGAACAGTAATTATCTTAAACGATCTGGAAGGTTTTACTTACGAAGAAATTGCCGATTTTGTGGACTGCCCCGTTGGTACTGTAAGAAGCCGATTACACCGCGCACGCAAAATGTTATACTCCCAATTATACGATTACGCAAAAAATCGCGGCTACGTTTCAAAATAAATCCAACCCAAAATTATTAACTTGCAAAATCTAAAAAATAATATTAAATTTAAAGACGATATTTTTTAAACTTTTAAGGCAGGTGATAAACTTGGTAGGAATAGTCGTTCAAGAAAACGAATCAATTGACAGAGCGTTGAAGAGATTCAAGAAAAAATATGAAAGAAGCGGAATATTAAAAGAATACAAAAAAAGAACCGCTTTTACAAAGCCGTCTGTTGAAAAACGCATGGAACGTATAAAAGCTAAAAGAAGAGCTTCTAAAGGCACCCAAATGCGTGAACGATAGTAATTTTTACTTTTACGACCCCTTACCTAAAGGGGTTTTTTTTTAACCGGAATTTAATCTGTCCATATAGGTAAAGCTATTAATTGGGTAAACTAAATAAAACGTTCTTTACCATCAATTCAAAAAAAAATCCATAAGTTATCTATTTATCTAATTCTTAGAGAAAAGAAGTAGATATACCGATTCTATGCAAACCGCCAATTTCTCCGTATGAAGAGAAAGAATAATCAAACTTATATTCACTTATATTTAAACCAAAGCCCAAACTAACACCTGCCAATCCGGTCGAAGAACCGATTTTTAAATCTTTTCTGCGTTCGTTGTCGTAACCAATTCGTAATTTTAATGGTTTACTTATTTTAACTTCGGCACCAACAACAAATTGTTTAAATCTTTCGGAAATATTATCGTATTTATCGGCAAGCCTATTAAAAGTAAGTGCAAATGTAAACGGAGTTTTATCTAATTCTTTCATCACGCCAAATCTTACATCTAACGGTAAATCTTCTTTTGTATCTACATAAGAAGATAACTGCTTGCCAAAATTTAGAACCGAGAAACCGAAACTCCACTTTTTATCGGGAATTAAATATTGCAACCCTAAATCAACTGCCAAACCGGTAGATGATTTATCATCAATACCCGAATAAATAAATTTTACGTTGGCACCATAATAAAAATTTTCGTCTAAATTACCGGCATAACCCACTAAAAAGGCTATATCGCTTGCACCAAACTCGCCGGTTCTATCGCCATATCTATTTGCTTTATCAAAAGTTCCGTAATTAATATACGTAATACCTGCCGAAAATCTTCCGTATCCTTCAAATTGTGTAGATCCCGAAATACTTGCAGAGTTAATATCCAATACATGCTTTAAAAATGAAAACGAAACCGGGTTATCCGATAAAGTTGCTATTCCGGCAGGGTTATAAAACATTACATTAGGATCATCAAAATTGGCTACAAAACTACCTGCCATTGCGGCAGCACGTGGACTTGTATCCAATCTTAAAAATTCATATACATTCTGAGCATTAACAACATTCACAATAAAAATAATTAATAATATTATATTTATTTTACGAAACATTTTTTCCTCTATTTTAACATGTAAATTTAACCAATAATATTTGCTAAAGGCAAGTCATTATTTAATGCAAATATAACTATTTTTATAATATTTTTGTTTAATTTTTATCATAATACTAATCCAAAAATAAAAACCCCTGCTAAGTTTTAACTTAACAGGGGCATACAAATCTATAAAAATATTTTTATTTTACTTCCAATACTCTACCCGGTGTATATGGTGCTTTAATTTTTTCAAGTTCTATTTCCAATTCCTTTATATCTTTTTCATTAATTTGTACCAATCTTTTATATAATGGCGGAAATTCTTCACTTAAAATGTTAAATGCATTTTTTTCGTTATTTGTTATATTGGATGTTGAACGCCAATGTGTATAAATTAACGTACTTAAACGTTCATTAATTGTAACCGGTGATGGCGGATTTTCTTCTGTACTGGGGCTATCTGACTGACGCTCAAATTTTTTGGAAATTTCTTTTAATTCCAAATGTAAATCGCCGGCTTTTTTAATTAAGTTTTGGTCTGCCAAAGCTGTTACAGAAAGCACTTGCCTAATTACAGTTAATTTTCCATTTAACTCACCAATAAATTTATTTGCTCCCCAAATTTGACGTGCAAGTTCGTAAGATTTATTCTGGAAATTAACTAATTCTTTTCTATCGTTTGCCGGTAACGTTGTATTTCGTAATGCTACCGTATTAAATTCAACAGGTTCAACCATTTTTTTAATACCGTTACGTGTAACCATACTTAAACCAACTTTATACTTACCCGGCATAACCAAAAAGCTGCCTCTTTGTTTTGCAATAGGGTCATATTTTTCTACTTTATCAACAGGTGATAAGCTTTGATAAGTTAAATCCCATACTAATCTATTTATTCCTTTACTTGCAGCACTATTTATTTTTCTTATTTCATTTCCACTTTCGTCATAAACAGTAAAAATTAAATATGGTGCAATTTCTTCTTTTTCCAAAAACAATAAACTATCCGAAGGCTGAGGAATCGGTTTGCTTTCTTTAAATAATTTTTTTTCGGTTTCTTTTCTTTCTTGTTTTAATGTTTTCGGCACATCTTTAATATAATAAGTAAAAACAGCTCCAAAATCGGGGTTTGGCGCCATATAATAAGTAGTTCCGAAAGAACCTCCCGAGTAACTTTTTACAAACATCAAAGCGTCTTTAATAGGTAAAATATCTGCTTCTTTATCCAATAATTGTTTATTAACGTAGCGTAAAGGAGAATAATTATCCAATACATAAAAGCCGCGTCCAAATGTAGCAATAACCAAATCATTTTCACGTTTTTGAATTGAGATATCTCTAACCGGTATATCCGGCAAACCCGATTTTAGCGGAATCCAATTTTCTCCTCCGTCCGTACTTGTAAACATGCTAAACTCTGTGCCAACAAATAGTAAATCAGGGTTAACAAAATCCTGCTCAATTGTATGAATTGCCCCGTTATTCGGCAAATTTGACGCAATAGATTTCCAAGTTTTTCCCTTATCCGTGCTTTTAAGTAAATACGGCTTAAAATCATCGCGTAAAGTATTGTTAAATGAGGCAAAAACAATATTTTCATCAAACTTTGAAGGACAGATATCGCTTACATAAGTATTTTCGGGAATGCCCGGAAATTTTTCAATCTTTCTCCAAGTTTTTTGATCTTCGGTAACTTGAATTAGTCCATCATCCGTACCGGCATATAATAAATTTTCTTTTACGGCTGATTCTGCCAGCGATATTATTGTACCGAATAACGAAGTTGATTTATCTTTTGCAACTGCATCTTTGCTCCAATACTTATCCATCACTTTCCAAGTATTTCTATCAATTTTTGCCGTTAAATCATCACTTATTACTTGCCATGTTTCGCCTCTGTCATCACTTCTAAATACTTTATTGGCGGCAGTATATAATCTTTTGTTATTAAAATGACTAATAAACAATGGGGTATCCCAATTCCACTTATATGTTAATTCTCCTTTTCGCGGTTCGGGTCTAATATCTATTGCTTCTCCGCTTTTTTTATCGTAACGAACCATTCCACCATATTGTGATTCCGCATAGACTATATCGGGGTTTTCAGGGTCAATTGCACTCCAAAAACCGTCTCCTCCATTAGTAAATATCCAGTCGCTGTTTACAATTCCGTCATTATTTATTGTTTGTGAAGGACCGCCTAAACTGTTGTTGTCTTGAGTTCCTCCGTAAATATAATAAAATGGCAGACTGTTATCCGTTGCAACTCTATAAAATTGTGTAACGGGTAAATTTTCTTTAAAGTCAAATGTTTCTCCGCCATCAAAGGTTTCGTAAATTCCGCCGTCTCCGCCTATAATAAAGTTTTTGGTATCAAGCGGATTTATCCATAAAGCGTGGTCATCAACGTGTCTATCCTTAAAACTTAAATTTTTCCAAGTTCTTCCTCCGTCAAAAGTAACTTTAGAAACAACTTCCAACGAATAAACTACATCCACATTTTTTGGATCACAGTAAATTTCGTTAAAATATTGACCTGATGAAGTATAATCGCTCACTTTATCCCAGGTTGCTCCTCTATTTGTTGATCGGAAAAATCCGCCTTTCCCTTCTGCTGCTTCAACTATTAAATAAAGCACGTCAGGGTTAACAGGGGATATATCCAATCCCATACCTCCTAAATCAACCCCCGGTAAACCGGTCATAATCTTTTCCCAATTTTGTCCGGCATCATAACTTTTATAAACTGCCGTTTCGGGTCCTCCGCCAATTTTTGTAAATACATGGCGTCTTCTTTGTTCTGTTGTAGCATATATAACATCGGGATTTCTTGGATCAAATATTAAATTATTAACACCGGTATGTTCGCTAATATTTAACACTTTATTCCATGTTTTTCCCCCGTCTGTTGTTTTATATAAACCGCGTTCACCGCCCGGTCCCCAAACAGAACCTTCGGCAGCAACAAATACAATATTACTATTTCTTGGGTCTATAACAATATCCCCTATTTGACGGCTTTCTTTTAATCCCATATTTTTCCAAGATTTTCCACCATCGGTAGTTTTATATACTCCGTTTCCGTAACCTAATGCTCTTTGGTGGTTATTTTCGCCTGTACCAATCCATACAACATTATTATTATTTGGATCCATAACAATACAGCCAATTGAATAAGCTCCGTAATTATCAAAAACAGGGTCAAAAGTAGTACCGCGATTGGTGGTTTTCCAAACATGACCGCTTGCAACCGCTACATAATACTCGCTATTGTTTTGTGGATTTACGGCAAAATCGGATATTCTGCCGCTTGTTAAAGCAGGTCCTACGCTTCGCCATTTTAATGAATTGAATAGACCGGTATCAACCGAGTCTTTTTTATCTTTATTTTGAGCATTTAGCCCTATTGCCAAAAACAATAAAAACAGGAATATTTTTTTCATTTCTCTCTCCTAATAAATTTAAAAGATTGCGACAAATATTAGACGTATTAAATTTATTAATGTTTTGAGAGATAAACAATGGAAATAAAAAGTTTTAACCTATTGGATATTTTTTTTCGTATAATTCAAATAAACAGTTTTGCCTCATTCTAAATTTTGTGCCATGGTTGTGCCCAGTTCTTGCATCAAAATCCACGAAAATTTTATTCTCTTCTATTGCAGATAAAAAATTTTCTATGCTAAATCTTTCTAATTGCATTATTGAATTGAAGTTAAAATACTCAATACCATCTTCAATTTTATTATCTGCCTGAACAAAAAAACAATTAATTAGTTTTGTACCGGCTTTGTGAAATAAATCATCAAAACCCCAATATGGTTGAGGATTAATATCAGCTAATCCTACTTTTAATTTTACTTCATTTAACCATTCTTTATGACTTGCAGATACAGCATCGCTATTAAATGAAACACTTACTTTTCTTGCGCTTCTATCCACAATTACTTTAAATCCTCTATCACTATAATTTTTACCCGATATAGTTTGTCTGAAACTCATTTCGTTTTTTGGATATTTTTTCCCCGCTTCTTTGTGAATCCATCCATAATTTAACAATAAAATACTAGGAACAAACTTTAATGCACGTGGTGATGGTTCCATATGAAACAAGGTAACTAAAGATGTCGTATTTACTCTTTGTGCTTTTAATTCCCATTCAGCTGCATTCGGAATTGGTAAATTGTTCTCTTTTATTCCCAATAAATCCTCAAGTGTATTACCAACTCCTCCCGAATTTCCTTTACGGGCGTTTTTTACCCACCCCATATTCTTAATTTTTATCAAATTTTCAATTAATTACTCTTTTGTAACTACATTCATTATTCCCCCTTAGGTGGTTTCCAAAAATCTAATAAATATTCAAAAGTTGTTCCCATTGTTATATAATTACTTGGCCAACCAAATATACCAATATTATTTACAATATTTGTTCTATCCCAAATAATCGTATTTCGCAGTTCATATCCTCTTTTTCTTAATTCTTCAATTATACTTACGTGTAAGGTAATTCGCTGGTTTTCCCACCAAAAATCGGGAACATTTATAACACAATGCCCCTTTTCTTTTAAAAGTGGCAATAATTTTTCGTAAATTTCTCCCATAGCCCTTGTATATTCTTCCAGTTTATAGGTGCCTAAATCTCTTTCATCTTGAGAATATTGCTCTACCTTATCTAATTGTCCATTATCTCTATCCCGTCGCGATTTATTTTTTCTTTTTCTATTCAATAAATTACCATATGGAGGCGAAGTCCAAATTAAACTTACCGTATCAGGCAAAAGATATTGATTAATATTTCGTGCATCATCTTGCACTGCTAATTGTTGGCAGTTATTAAAAACATTGTCAGTAATCAACCTTGAATTTGCTAAATCAATATATTCTTTTTTTAAATCAAACCCCACAGCATTTCTATTACAGTCTTGTGCCGCTAATAAAGTAGTACCGCTTCCCAAAAAAGGATCAAGGATTAATTCCCCTTCGTGAGAAAATAATTTAATAATCTTTGATGCTAATGATATTGGAAATGTTGCGGGGTGAAGTTCTTTATCACGTATATCTCTTTTTTCATACGTAAATTGCCAAACACCCAATTGACATTTTAGCCACTCTTTTGCTTCCAAACAATTAATTTTACTTCCTAAACATTCACAAGTTTTTTCAAAACCAATATTAATAATTTTTGCTTGCATTAAAATTCCTTAAACATTACTGCAAATATACAAAATTATGATTTCCTTTTACAGAATATTTTAATCGGTCCATAAATATAATTATTAATCACTATATTACTAATGTAGCTTAAGTTTGATATTTTTTATTTCTTTAATGTAATCATAATGTTTATTTATAAAACTCTTAAAATCTTTTTAAAAGTTAATATTTTGTAAAAATTAAACTAAATAAATAGCTTTAACCTTTGTTTAATTTATTATTTTTTAGTAAGTTATAGGCTGCTAATAAATAAGATTTTTTTATCCACTATATTTTAAGATGCAACCATGAAACTACCTAAAATTATTGAGGTTGACGAAGAAAAATGCGTAAACTGTCACAGATGTATAGCTGTTTGTCCTGTTAAGTTTTGCAACGATGGGAGCGGGGACCACGTTAACGTAATTG
>Ga0116156_10004315_pt1 | contig 12108 bp, 14 predicted proteins | sample AD_UKC045_MetaG_FD_89891 | JGI IMG/M metagenome (GOLD analysis project Ga0116156, IMG submission 89891) | Active sludge microbial communities of municipal wastewater-treating anaerobic digesters from USA - AD_UKC045_MetaG | ecosystem: Engineered > Bioreactor > Anaerobic > Digestate | place: USA... | reverse complement strand
TATTGTTTTTTCAATCTTTGTTTTTTTGTAATAATAATATATTAAAATATATAAATAAATCTATATGAATTAGTGTAATAATTACAAAAAAACGGAAAAGAAAAAACCGAAAAAGAGTAAATAGTTTCCATTAAAAAATCCGCCGTAGGGCGGATTTTTTAGTTATTTCAATAAGTTTTTGATTTGCAAGGTGGCGAAAAACGCTTCATCACTTTGTTTTTGGGCCATCCAATTTTCCAGTTGCACTCGTTGGCATTCAATAATCGTGGCATCAAATTCATTGACCGTCATAATCAGGCGGAAGGTTTTTAAACTTTCATCAATGGATGGTTCCAGATAACTGAAAATATAAGCGGTCGCCCCGATAATCGCTTCTTGGGAGACATTGTCCGGAGTTTTCACGCGAATGTCCAAAATATCACCGGCACTTTCACTGATGCGCACATTTTCCAATAAGAGATTTTCTTCCAACTCCAAACTCAAATCAACCAAAGCGAGCGGATCCATTTTGGTTTCATAATCCAAACCGGCGGTCGTAGTGGGAATGGAGAAGAAGCTCAAAAAACTAAAAATGCTCAAAATAATTGTGCCGATAATCAGATTTTTCATGTTCGGACCGCGATTTTGCAAAGCCTTTACCAACAAATAAAAGAAATATCCCCAGGCGGTCAAATTCAACAAAAACCAAAAATTGTAAGTGTCATTGCCGATAAAGGAAATCAAGACAATCACGAACAAAATAATATTGATGTTAAACAGAATTTTTAAAGACAAGCTGGTTTTATAACCGTTATTTTTAGATGTTTTTTCAGTTTTGCTTAGCTTGTCTTCATCGTTGTAGATTTCGTCGGTACTGGCACTGACCGGACGATTTTTGGCATCACCTTTCCAGCTGCCACCGCTACTGCGCAAAAGCCCGATTTTACGTAAAAAATTTAAAATTTTTTCCATATTGATATTGATTTATTGATGATTATTTTTGTTTGCGCAATTTTTCAAAAACCTTGAAGATATTTTCATCTTCTTGAGAGATTTTTTCACGATTCGGTTTGGTAGGTAAATCCAAATATTGATTTTTCCAGCCGCTCGGATATTTGCGTTTCAATTCATCTTTCAATTCACGAATTTGTTTGGCAGCACCGTTGGCGTTGGCGGTCGCTTTGGTAAAGGCGGTACCTTCTTCCGCTCCTTCAAACATATTATCAGCTGATTTGTTGTTAAAATAGGCTTTGTAATCTTTATCCATGGTATCAAATTGTAATTTCTTGGTGGATTCCAAGCATCGACGATGATTGTAATCATTGATTTTTTCCAAGGAAGCGATTTGCATTTTCAAGCGTTGTTCCATTTCCAAATCATCATCATATTTTTTGGCATCGACACCTTCCTTTAATTTTTTTGTGGCTTCCGCTTGTCTAGCGGCCACGCGCCAATCGTTTAATTGTTTTTCGTAGGTTTCATCCACAAAAGTTTCATGGACTTTTTTGATGACGCTTTGTCCGGTTAATTGCACTTCATTACTACCATCGTTGAAAGTTTCCAGCACCGCCAATTGTTGCTTGGCGATGTTTTGTTCGGCTTTCGGTAAGGTATTCAAACTTTCCACAATCGGTTCTTTAAAAGAAATATCAGCGCTTAAGACAGTGGAATTATAAATATCCGGCGTCGGTTCAAAGGTTTGAGCGGCGATTTGCGGAATAATAGTTTGATTTTCCGCAATCACGGTTTGGGTTTGTTGGTCCAGTTTGGCGTAGGTATCGGCCATCAATTGATCAACCGCCGCAAACGGTGCGCTTTCTTCCGTTTTTATTTCTTCAGTCGTGACTTTGGCAGGTTCGGGGGTGGCGCTGACGCCCGTTGTGGTGGTAGTTTCAACAGGTTTTGTGGTGGTGGTCGGCGTTGGCGTTGTAGTGGTTGTCGGCGTTGTGGTCGTTGTCGGTGTCGGAGTAGTGGTTTTTGGCGCGTCGCTCACGCACATTCCCGTGCTCTCATTGAGGTGCGTCCCACTCGGACAGGAGCAATCACCGATGCCCGCGTTCCAAACCGCATTATATTTGGCGCAGGCCGCTGATAAAGATTGACATTTGGAACTGCCTTCCAGAATCGCGTAACCGTCGTTACAAACGCAATCTGTTCCCACCAAGTGTGATGGGCCGTAGGGCGCGCAAATTGACGCTTCTGAAATGCAATTGCTGCCGTCGGTGGAAACATAACCGCTGTCGCAATAACATTGGTCACCGCCCCAATGGCTGTTGGCCGGGCATTCATAATAATCTTCCGAGTGCGTGGCCGGGGCTTGGGCCCAAGCCATAAAAAACACTAAAATTGCCAAACCGAGCAATTTTCCCAGACGAATTTTTGTCATATGTTTTGTTATTAGAAAAGTAGTCTATTGTTAATTGTAGCAAAATTATGATGGTTTTTCTATTGATGGAAATCTCTTTTTAAACAAGCGATAAGCACTTTTCCAGTTTTTATCATTTTTACTATGATAGAGCAGTAATAAATCCAGAGCGATTTTTTGATAATAAATAAATGCTCGTTTTAACATGGTGGCGTCTTTTTTACCCTGATAATTTTTATAAATGGTTTTAACAAAATTCTCTCCGAATTCAAGAAACGGTGCAAAATCATGAGCCGGATCAGTGATTTTGCGATCGCTAAAATCAATAATCCCCAATTTTTGCTGCGGTGAATCCCAAAAAATGTTATCAGGGCTTAAATCATTATGAGTTAAAGTTACCGTAGTTACCGGTTCAACATATTTTTGCCAATCAGCTTTGAATTTTTCCAGCAAGACTTGTTCCTTTTCTGTCAGCTTTGGAAATATTTGTTGTTTTAGTTGTCTGAAAAACATTTGCGTCTTGTCGGTTTTCGCTGCTAAATGATATTTTTTTAATGATTTGATCGGAATTTTGTGCAAGTCACTGAGAAATTCACTGATTTGCTTTAACAACAATGATTTTTCTTTGCTACTTAATTGTTTCAAATAAGCAGGGTTTAAGGGTTTTCCGGAAATGATTGGATAAGCGGCAAATTGATATTTTTTATCAATGATTTCGTATTGTGGAATATTTACTGAGATTTTTTTGTTCAAGTATTTCAAAAGTGAAATTTCATCAGCGAGAAGTTTTGTATATTCTTTGGATTTTGGGAAACGGAAAATGAGTTTTTTATCAATCAGCAAAATATCGTGGTCAAAGCCGGATTTTAAAATTTTTGCCGACGTGTATTTAAAGTTCGGGAAGGATTTTTTTATTTTATCGGTTAAGGCTTGGTCAGCCATATGGTTTTATTATGATTTCACATTTATTAAATTCCCGGATTCATATTTTTTTAAGCCAGCGAAGAATATTTTAACGGCTAAAATCGTGATGCCTATGGCCACCGTTACCAAAAGCGCAAAATTTAACAATGAAAAGTTTTTGACCAGCTCTACCGGTAGGGTGACAATGAAAAACGCCGGTAAAAGGGTGAACATCAGTAATTTCAGTAAGCCGTGAAAGACGCTTTGCGGGTATAAACTGAATCCCAGTAAGGCGTGAAATAAGTTGTAGGCGCCGTCTTCAAAATCTCCGACCCAAAAAGCAAGCGATTGGGTAATCACGATAAAACTGAATAAAATCGCCGCTGATGGCAAAACCATTAATAAAAACAAGCCGATTTTGCTGAGACTGATATCACCGGAAAAGAAAAATATGATGATTGAGAAAAGAAAATCGCCAATCGCCGAGATGTCGGTTTTGCTGATGGAGCAGTGCCATAAAATATTTTTGGGAAAACTTAAGTAATAATCCAGTTCGCCTTGTCGGATTTTGCGGGAAATTTCAAAAGCACCGCCCCCGAAAACCATCACGAGGGCAAAGGCCATGGTGCTTAGGGAAAAGAGCAAAACAGTATCTTGAAATTGCCAACCGTTGATTTCCGGAAATCGTTGAAAAAATATCACCCAAATGAATAATAACCCAATATCATTGACGATCATGCCAAATACCAACATCCAAAAACTGAACCGATATTCCATGGCCGATAAAATGTTGATTTTTGTCATTTCCCAGGTAAGTGAGAAATATTTAGCCACCGTTGACTGAGACATTTTTGATTCCTTTTTTAAATAAGTAAGTGGAAAGCAAGGCAAATATTAAAATCCAAGCCAATTGAATGAGGAGAAATTGTTTGAATAGGCTCATCTCAAAATTTACCATTAAACGTGCCGCCCCATAATACAGTTGGCTGAACGGCAAGTAATTGGCAACATTTTGGAGATAGTCAGGGAATAAGGCGATTGGCACGATTGCACCGCCGAAGATCATTTGTCCTTTTTGGTAAATCCAAACCAAAGCTGAAACATCTTCAATCCAAAAGGCTACCAAACCAATAATCATGGAGATGAGAAAATCCAACAAATATCCTAAAATTAACAGAATCAGACCAAGCAGGATTGATTTGACCGAGAAAAATACCGGACCGACTAAAATAAAGGCGGCGATAATACCAATCAATAAATTGCTGAATAGTTTGGGAATGATTCTACCAATAAAGGCGAATAGTTGAAATAAAATATAAGAATAAGGACGGCTGATGGAATAAGCCAAGGTGCCGTTTTTTACATCATCTTCAATGAGGCGTGAGACATTGGGGCGCGTTGCGCCGTGAAAACTTTGCACCAACATCAATCCCCAAACTACCATCGCTACGCTTTGTCCGTTAATTATGGTTGCGCCGCTCGCTTGATAACTGATGGTGTAAAGTTGCGTAAAAATCCAAATTCTAATAACCACTGTGAAACCACTACCGATAACATTGGTGAAATAAGCCCAACTGCTGAAATAATGAACTTTAACAATTTCAAAATATTTTAAAATTTTTGATTTTAAATAGTGGAAAACGGATAAATATTGTTTTTCTTGGTTCATGATTGTTTTTGGCGATAAATATCGGCGATTATTTCTTCCATCGGCGGATCAAAAATATTGATGTCCTTAATCGCGAAGTTTTCCATGGCGTATGATAATAATTTATCAATGGAATTGCTGGTGGTATCAAGTTCAATTTTAATATTGTATTTACTTTTTTCAATGATTTTTCCGCCCGGAAAATCAAAATTTTCAATCGGTTTACTGACAATCAATTCAATGATTTTACTTTTGATATAATTTTTTTTGAGAATTTCCGTGCTATCATCAAAAATCACTTTGCCGAAGTTAATGACAATTGTTCGTTTGGCCAAACTCTCAATATCGCCGGCATCGTGCGAGGTTAGGAAAATCGTGACATTTTCTTTTTCGTTTAAGTATTTTATCAACTCGCGAATGTGTTGTTTGGCAATGATGTCCAAGCCGATTGTCGGCTCATCAAGAAAAATGATTTTCGGTTTATGTAGCAGGGAAGCGACAATCTCACAGCGCATTCTTTGCCCCAGTGATAATTTGCGCACCGGTGTTTTTAAAAGATCTTGGATTTGAAATTTTTCCACCAGGAAATTCAATCTTTCTTGGTATGCTTTTTGATCCAATTCGTAAATGCGCGCGAACAGATTGTAAGTATCCAACGGCGGCAAATGGTACCACAATTGCGGTTTTTGCCCGAAAACCGAGCCGATATGATAGGCTAATTTTTGGCGATCGGCGCCGGGGTTAAAGCCCAAAACATTAATCAAACCTTTGCTGGGGTAAAGAATTCCCGTCATCATTTTGATGGCCGTGGATTTACCGGCACCGTTTGGCCCGATAAAAGCCACAATTTCTCCTTCGTTGACGGACAGAGAAATATCATCAACCGCTTTGATTTTCTTGAATTTTGGTTTTAAAGCACTTTTAAGACCGCCCCATAAACCTGAGTCTTTTTGCTTCAGTGAAAATTCTTTGTGTAAATTTTGGATTTCAATTACTTTGTGGCTCATACATTTTTTTATTCCACTTTAACGGTTTTCATCACCACCGGTTCCACCGGACGATCGTTGCGGCCGGTTGGGACGTTGGCGATTGCGTCAACCACGTCTTGGCCGGAAACAACTTTTCCGAAAATAGTATAATCATGCGGTAGAGGATAATCAGCGGTCATGATGAAAAATTGACTGCCGTTGGTGTTGGGGCCGGCATTGGCCATTGCCACCACGCCTTTTTTATAACCTTCTTTGTAAGATGGAGTATTGGGATTTAATTCATCGGCGAATTGATAGCCAGGACCACCGGTGCCATTGCCGTTCGGATCGCCACCTTGAATCATAAATCCGGGAATCACGCGATGAAAAGTCAGGTTGTCATAAAAACCGTTGCTTGCCAGTTTGATGAAATTGGCAACGGTGTTGGGCGCGTCTTGATTGTAAGTTTCAAAAACAATCGTGCCGTGATTGGTTTCAATGGTGATCATGTTGGAAGTTTTATTGATAAAATTGATATCAGTTGAGGATGTTTCGTTTATAAACGGTTTTTCGGTTGTGGGCTCAAATTTTTCCACCGGTGGAATCGGCTGTTCGTTATTGATTTTTGTGGTGCCGGTTGTCGTTTGCGTTTCCGTTACGTTGCCGGCGCTCGGTTCATTTCTTAGCAGGAGCGTGGCGAGCACGCCCAGCCCGATGATGACGATCAGGGCGAGGGTGATGAGGATGGGTTTGGACATATGAAATCAGTTAGAATTTATTATTTTCAGCATATCAAAAATAAAAGCATAAAACAATTTGTTTTGATAATTTGTGGACGTCGCCCAATCCGTGCGATATACTTAAATCAAATCATTAGGCAAAAAATATGAAACGCTTTCCCACTTATTTTTTACGATTCTTTATTTTAGTTTTGTTCGCATTATCATTGGTTTTTGCGGTTTTTGCTTTCCCCGGTATGTGGCAGGGGAGTGCGCAAGAGTTTCCCGGGACGTTCGCCGTTTACGCTATTCGTTTGATTATGGTCGGTTTATATGCCACGCTTCCGCCGTTTTACTGGGTTTTGTGGAATGCTTTTAAATTTTTAAATTATATTGATAAAAATCAAGCTTTGTCCGAGGGAGCGCTAAAAACTTTGAAAAATATCAAATACGGGGCCGGAGTGATTGCCGTTTTGTATGTTGGTGGAATGCCGCTATTGTTGCCCATCGCCGAAGCCGATGACGCGCCCGGCATCTTATTGTTCGGCGCGGCGATTGCTTGTATGCCCATTGCCGTGGCGTGTTTGGCCGCGGTTTTGGAGAGAGTGTTGGGGGAGAAATAATTTTTTTTGTTTACATTTGGTAGGAAGCGTATATTTTTTGTTATCATCTGTTAGTTGCCGATTTAATAGCACTAAACAGCTTGTCATAATCAATGGTGTTAAAATCAGTAGTATCAATATCAAAAACTTTGCCTCCAATATTTAAATTATCAATTCGGCCTTTTAGCAACTCACTCTTTAATTCATCAGAGGTTGAATCGTCTACATGGCCAGGATGTCGTCTCCCTGATTTCCAGCGGTCTTTAAATCTTTGAAAAAGAATTTCGCCGTTTGCTTTGCATATGATTTGTAACGGTTCGAAGTCAAATTTACTCATCAAATTAAGGAATCTCTCGTTTTCAGTTTCGGGCCTAAAATTGCCTTCAATTATTAAAGATGATTTTGAAAGCAATAAAGTTTTTGATATATAATATATTAAATTTAATGACGCTCTACTCAATTTTTTTGACCATATACGGTCACTCCATCCCAAATCGTCAAAGAGAGATTCCTTAATGTCGTCTTTACTAAAAAAGGGCAGGCAAAATTTTTCAGCAATTTTTCTACCTAGGGTTGTTTTGCCTGTGCAGGGCAGACCGGAAATAATAATAAGCAAAGGTTTGGACATTTTTTACAATGTTAGGTAACTAATGGGTATAATGGACTGCGACTATACAAAGTTTACAACAAAATCGCAGATTTTGGAAGTAAATTTTGTATAGTTGCTGTTAGACGATGTCGCGTAGCGACGAGGAAAATAGCGACGTGGTCGCAGTCCATTAGATAACGAGCGTAGCGATATTGGCTAACCGGTTATTATTCAGCTTTCCAATCGCGGCAGCGTGTTTGGCAGCGGTTTTGGAGAGCGTATTGGGGGAGAGGGGGATTAAATGATTATTTCTAAAACTTGGCAATTATCAATGTTAATATTTAGTATTTCGTCATCAGTCAGTTTGTTGTAATAACCATTGATGATTTGTAAGATTTCACAGTGTGTAACCACCAAAATATGTTGGTGATTGTAATTGTGTAATTCAGTTAAAAATTCATGAACTCTCTGTTTTTCTTCCAAAAAAGATTCACCATTCTCAAACTTTAAATTAAATTTATCTTTTTTTAAAGAATCTAAAAAATCTACGGCCGGTTTACCTTCAAATTCGCCGGTTTTTCTATCGTTTAACCTTGGATCAATTTTAAAATTTACGGATTGATTTTTTGCTATGATTGAGGCGGTTTCTCTTGCTCTGGGAAATTCCGATGTTATCACTAAATCCAGAGAAACTCCTTTAATTTTTTTTTGGATGGTTTCAGCTTGTTGTTTTCCTAAGTCGGTAAGGTGAACATCCTTTGAAATGTCATCATTGCATAATCCCAATACATTATAATTGGTTTGTCCGTGTCGTACGAAAAATATTTTCACATTAATTGATTAAAAAATTAAAATGATTTTTTGTAAGAGAAAAAATAATTTGAACGAAAACTTTGTCCTAACTTTTTAGTTCTTTAAGTTTTTGTTCCCACCATTTTTTCAAAGTTTCGACTTGTACATTTGCCCCCTCTTTTCGCAAGTATTCAATTTTATCTACAAAAACTTCGTGATGTTTTTTTAAATTTTTGGGACTTTGTAATGCCCACAAAGAATGTTCGAGCTCTGCTTTTTCTTTTTTGTCAAGAAATTCTTGGGGTAAATATCTGGAACCTGATATTCCTTGTTAGGCGATGTAATTATTTTATGAATTCTTCCACTAATTTTGCGGTGTCAATATAAACAGCTTCAATGTTTCGATTTGCATCAATCCTTATCAATCCGGGATAATCAAATTTATTTATAAATTCATATTTTGCCATTATTTTTTCTATTCCAGTAGAATCCAAGTCATTATTTTCTGGGTCAAGATTCTTTCTTTGTTGAACCCTACTTTTTGCCACTCCCAATTCAATATCAAATATTATTGGCAAGCATCTTAATTCCGGAATATCTTCTTTTAATTTCTCAATATTTTCCCATGTCTGGGGTTGGCACATATTTGCATCTAAAATTAAAGTTAAGCCAAATGTTAGATTATATTTCACAATGTCAAATAATAAACCATAAGCAATGGGATAAATTGCAGATTGTATATCGTGAGAATTTTCAAGTTGCTTTTCAACAAGCCTTAATAGTGATTTTCCAAAAGCATCCGAAGAAAATAATGGCAAACCAAAATAGGTGGAAAGTTTCCCAGAAATTGTGGTTTTGCCAGCTCCAGCAAATCCACCGACTATTATTAACTTTGGTGAAAAAGAATTCATAAAATAATTATTTCAGCTAAATGGTTATTACCTAGCTTTTATATGTTAAATGTAGCAAAAAGTCGTGTCTCATGCAAACTTAGGTGGAGAGAGAACAGGATACTGTCATCCTATGTTTAGCTTCAAGAACAGGATGTTTGCCGCCTACGGCGGTCGGAGAAATTAATATATATTACCCAAAAATATTGACAAAAGAAAGATTCCTGTTATTCTAAAAGTAGCTAATAAAACAGAAATAGTTTTTTGTTTTTTACAATTCCAGTCAATAAGGAGGAAATGTCATGGAAAAGAAGAAATTTCATATCGGTGATGTGGTGAGTGTGGTAACTCATCGTCTGGTTTCGCCTCGGGGAAAAGAAGGAATTCTTGATTTTCTGAGTTTCATGATCGGTTATAATATTTTTGATCATGAAATTGGTAGGGCAATGGATTTGTGCATGCCCTATTTGTTTGATCAGTTTCCGCAACTCAAATCGTCGGAAATGCAATTCGCAACCGGCGAGCTCATCGAGATGTTGAAGACTCCCAGTGGCAAGAGTGAACCGGATATGCTCATTCTTGGGTGGCTTAGCTCTGTGGTTCATGGCAGTTATGGCTTGAAAATTGACTGCGATGAGAACCTCCTTGTCGAGGTGGAGTCATTGCCGCAAGGAGTGTGCCGGTGGTGAAAAACTTTATTTAATCGTTGTTACTGCTAAGTAGTTTCAACGATGATATTCTTCAAATGTAAAACCCTCACTGTGAATGATGAAAGTGAGGGATTTTTTTTGAGAACAGGATAAATTTATTTAGTAGTTTTATAGTATATTACTCCAATACCACCCCATGGACCCCAAGGACTCATGCTTTTATCATCAATTATCTCTTTATGTTTATACTTATTTTTTAAAATTGCCCATAATTTATTCACTCGACAATGAGGTACTTTTGGATGATGCACAATATCATGGAAAGCTATTATACCATCTTCCCTAACCAAGGGGGAATATAGTTCCCAATCTTTCTTAACACCAGAGAATGTATGATCACCATCGATCATGAGAAAATCGATTTTCTCCCCTTGTAAAATTTTTGCTAATTCATTTTTAGTTTTAGTTAAATGTGAATTTTTAAACAGAAAATGTAGTTGTTGATTTTTTTTACCATATTTCTTTAATTGCTTCCATTTGTTTTGACCAAGAGAATCATTAAAAGCTTTACCTGGTAAATCTAAACTTATGATAGTAGCAGTGGGTTCCGAGATCTTACACCAGGTATAAAAAGAGCCACCCTTAGCTGTCCCTATTTCAACAACTATATTTAATTTACGCTTTTTTAATAAGCTGATTAAAGCTGAAAACTCTTTAATTTTTTGGATTGCACCTTTTTTGATTGATATTTTTGCTAATTTTTTTGAATGCATAGTAAAACTATTAAATAAATTTATTATTTCTCGCAGCCTCATATCCGCTCTTATATGTTCTAATAATTGAAAGAAGGAGAGTGTAGTGGGGTTAGGGTGGAATGTTTAAAATCCAAAACTCTTTATTGAATTTTAAAATTGAACCATTTTTTCAATAAGGCATATTGTTCTTCTACCATTTTCTTTTCATCATCAAAGAATATTTTGTCATTATAATCTCGTTCAATTTTTTTATTGTTTCTTTCTAATATATCGGTGAAATTACTGTTTGAATATTTTCCAATCCAAAAATAAAATGGTGGCAAAAAATGTGCCATTGCATCTGCTGAGGCTACAATTTTTTCTTCTAATGTTTCAGGCGGAAAATTTTTGCAACGGTGTCTTAGTACAACATTTTTTACTTTTTTGGCAAGGTCGTGGTTGAATCCTTTTTCAATCAAAATATCATAGGCTTTTTTCGATCCAACCTCATCATGTGGCTCTGCTTCTTCAAGCCTTGCTATATCATGAAACAGTGCGCCAAGCCAAACAACTTCCAAATCAGCACCATATTTTATTGCCATCTGCTTACTATATTCAATCACGGGCTTCAGATGAATATCCCAAAAACAATTGTAAAATTCTTTCGTTTTGGCATCAGAAAAGCTATGATTAGAAATAGTTGGGTTATAATGAAGCCCTTTAATCTCTTTCTCTAATTTTTCAATTGTTTTTTCCATATTCTTTCCCCTATATAAATAAATTAAAAATCAAATTTTTTGTTCCTATTCAAATTATCAATCTTCAAATTACCATCAAGATAAAAAATTTATTTCACATAACTGGTTATTATCCAGCCTTCATATATTAAATCTAGCAAAAAGTCGTGTCTCATGCAAACTTAGGTGGAGAGAGAACAGGATACTGTCATCCTCGGTTTAGCTTCAAGAACAGGATGTTTGCCGCCTACGGCGGCAAAGAAAATCTTCACTTCCTCAAAAATGTTCAAGCAAGCTTGACCATTTTACTCGGAAGCTTGATTTTACGAACCTACGGTTCGTCAATCCTGTTCCAATAAAACAAAAACACTCGGCACAAGGCCGAGCGTTTTCGTTTTAGCGGAGAGAACAGGATTCGAACCTGCGATCCCATTTCTGGGATAACACCTTAGCAGGGTGCCCCTTTCGACCACTCAGGCATCTCTCCAAACATTTTGCAATTTTTGAAATGAACATTTTTAAATCAGAGAAC
>Ga0116156_10004314_pt1 | contig 12111 bp, 10 predicted proteins | sample AD_UKC045_MetaG_FD_89891 | JGI IMG/M metagenome (GOLD analysis project Ga0116156, IMG submission 89891) | Active sludge microbial communities of municipal wastewater-treating anaerobic digesters from USA - AD_UKC045_MetaG | ecosystem: Engineered > Bioreactor > Anaerobic > Digestate | place: USA... | reverse complement strand
TACTGATTTTTATATCCATTAAAAGGGTGGTATCATTTTTTACCGGTAAGTGGTATCAGTTTACTCCGGCGTTAAAAGGAAGACTATTACAGCTTTGCTGATAATGGGATTATTTAAAAATATAATATACTATTTAAGTTCCCATAGTCTCGGAATAATTTGTAAATTGAGCGTCAATTGTAAAATTTCAGCAACAGGCATTATTTCAATATGTTATATTACTTTGTTGATATTTTGACTGTGTGACTGACGTGGCGGTGCTGTTATAAGTAGTAACAATAACAGGGGAATTGGGGATTGATTTACGGTATATTAAGTGCTGATTGAGGTAAAAGAGCAGCAGAGCGACAAAGATTTACACTCATGTTACTGTACTGAGTACATAATAAATCAGGAGTCTGTTGATGATTTATAAGGGAAAATTCTGTTTATATATTCAACCGGAGTTGTACAATAACTACGTATTACGTCAAGTATATATGCATTTACAGGACAGATAAGCAGACGTTATCTGTCAGGCATAACAGACAAATAGGTTTACACAATGCGATAGTTACAAGCACTTTGCAATTTTGTTTAAATTTATAATTTGCAATTAAATGAAGAAATTTCTTATTATTTTGCTCTTGTACTACCCTATAAATACCTATTCACAAGGATGGTCGTTTGAATATTCTGCGGGTTACGGCACATATAAATTAACTGATATAAAAAACCTTCAGCATTCAACGCTTGATAATTCAATGCTTAACTATTATGGATTGAAAGAAACTGATGGTTTTCCAGGTTATATCATTCACTCGGTTGCGTTAGGCTATGTTGCAGGAAGCCACCATTTTGGAGCTGGTTTTTCTTATTTTACAACCGGGGGGCGTCTTCACAGGGCAGATTACTCAGGTTCCTATACTATAGATATGATAATGAACGGGAATCGTTTAGGTGCATTCTACAGGTACAATATCAATTCAAAAGCACCAGATTTAAATTTCTACCTGCAACTGGGTTCGGGTATTATGTTTTCAAATCTCAAAATGAAGGAACAGGTAATCATCTATTCAGAATCGAAAGTTGATACTGAACATTTGAATGGATTGGGCATATACATGGAACCTGTAATTGGAGCTAAATATTGTTTCACAAACTGGTTAAGTTTTTCATTAGGAGTAGGCTATGAAGCCGATTTCCTGGGTACATTGAAATTATCAGAGCAGGAAACCCAGCTTAAAGCACGATGGAACGGGCTTCGTCTTTACGGGGGGATTGTTTTTGTTATACCAGCAAAAAGGAAATCACTTTATGAATAAACGGAACATTATATTATTGTTAACAACAATATCCCTGTTTGTTGCATGTGAATATGAACCGACTGGTAGTAATTTCGTGGAATTAAATCCGCCGGAGGAAAATATCCCGGTTGCTATTTCATTGAATGATGTTAATCCTTCGGATACTATATACTTGTATCAGAACACCTCATTTTCAATAAAAACATATTCCCAGAAAGATTTACTGGAGACCACAGTGTTATTGGATGATCAGGAATATAAAAGATTTTTCGGTAATTCGTCAAGTTTTAATATGTCTCCGGACCAGCTGAGCGAAGGAGTACATAAAATAACTGTAAAAGCGATCTTTTCCTCCGGTACCGGCAGCCTGGCTGATAAGATGGGATTGGAAGGATATATGGGAGAAGTATCGTGGAATATTTGTGTTATAAGAGATCCGCAAAACTATTTTGTAGTTGGTTACCGTATTAACGACGATGGATTTCTGGAGATTTCCTGGAAAAACGTGGTTCCGGAAAGTTTGATCAGTTATTATACCGTTCATGCCGGATTGACTCAAAGTTCAGATATTATCATTAATGATGCCACTCAAAAATCTTTTATTGATTCCGGGTATGTATGCGGATCCGGGTATTACGAAGTTACAACCCATTTTAATGACGGGCTTTCATTTATTCAGCGACTTTCAATAGTCAAACCTGAACCGGCAATTTCTTTTGAAGACCTGGGACTTGACAATCTTCGTATCTACTGGACCCGACCCTTTGCCAACGGTCGTTTTATTCTAAGGGAAGGTAATACAACAATTGCTTCGGGAATTCATGATACAACAATTATAATCCCCCAGGTTTTTGGCCAGACTCGTCAGTTTACCCTGGAAACCAGGCCGCAAAATGCAGCGTATGACAACTTTCATAACAAATTCACTGCTTATGGTTCGTTTCGCCTGGGAACTTACCTGGACCTCCCGAACTGGCCATTATACGCATATAACAAAACAGATAACATAATATATTCAAGCAGATATGATAACCTGGTCGCTTTTAATGCCACAACTTTGCAGGTTATAAACACTGTATCTATGGTTGGTAATCCCTGGGGCCTTTTATATGGCGGGAAAATAGCTGCCGCGCCGCATAATTCAGCTGTTGCTGCAATGACAGGTGAAGAGACCTGGATTTTTACCGACAGCCAATTTACTAATCCGGTTAAAATTCCATCATTACGCGGAGATATACATACCCGTTTATCTGCCATCACAAGTGATGACAGGTTATTCGTGGTTCAGGGAGGTACTAATACCTGTAAAGTTTTCAATACTCTGACAGGGGAAAAAATATTTGAAATCCCGTTCACATATAAAACAATATATGACATTCCCGATTTTGTTACTGTATCCGATGATGGTAAATATTTCTGTGCCCCATCAGAAAATGGAATAGAAGTATTTGAGATCAGTGGAACCACAACGAACTTACTATATACAGATACAAGGGTATATAAAGGTGGAATGTTTGTATCGTCAAAGCCCGACCAGCTGCTTCTCAGGGTCGGTACGGATGTTGAACTGCGTCAGATGCCCGGTTTCAGCCTGATCCAGTCAATGGATGTTTCAACATATGGTGCAAGGCTTTGCAATATCGATCCAGCAAGTATGAGTTTACTTTATCATCAGAACGATTCGCTGAGAGTTTGTAAGATCGATGATCTGTCGAAAACCCTGTTTAAAATCAGAAGCAATGCAAAAGACACTAAAATGCTTAATAATAAATTGCTTACATACGGAGCGGGTGGAATAGCTTTTGATATTTCTCCCTACCTGGGGCACTAAATATAATATAATATTGCCCGAACAGATAACTTGGACAGTATGTTTAATAAGCTTGTCACGGTTTTTGAGTCGTTCTTATAACACGATGTATAAACTAAAACATTTATATACCCAAGTACATTTTTTGCATACCGATAGGGCAAAAATTGAGCAATCCCCTCCTGGCGTAGGGGCACGCAAACAAAACATACCGCCGGCCGTTAGGTAACATATGTACTTTATCCGTAAATTAGCTAATAGATTTTGCCAGATTTTGTCTTTCCTTTCTAATCTTTCATTATGAAACGTATAATTTTTATTAGTTTTCTCATATGGTCTTGTCATACAATTCAAGCTCAGGACCTTTTCAATCTTGGACTTACATACTATGAGAAGGGTCAATATGCATTGGCAGATTCGATATTTAAAATTTGCATGGAAGAATCCAAGCCTGATATGAATCTCTGGTTTAATTATGCATCAACAAGATTAATAATGAAGGACACATCCACCTTCTGTACGATGATGTGGAATCTCGGTCATCAATATAATGACAAAGAAGCAAATACACTATTCTTTCGGATATGCGGTTCTGCAGACACTTCCTATTATGACAAAAACTTTGTAAAATGTGATAAAAAAAACGCTCGATATACAGAGATTATTGAGATTCTTAAGAGTAAGGATTATAAAATGTGCTTCTTACATGATAAGAGAAATAAAGGTAAAAGTGTTATAATGAACCTAGATATTGTGAATCTTCAAAAGACAGACATAATTGCTCAATATCAATTATTTAAAGATAGCTCTAAATTATATCTATTCACCGAAACCCCTCCAAGTTATAAGGAAGGAGATGAATCCCGTAGCAGCTATATTGAGAGAAATCCCTATATAAACGATGCAAAAGAAAAGCTCCAAATAAATAAATTAGTTGTTGGTGTAAAGTATGTGATTGACAGAAACAATGTTGTTAAGGATATCGAAATTACTGACACAAACAAACCTGTTTCAGATATGCAGTTATTAAAAAAATATGTTGATCTCATAATCCTTGGTATACCGAGACAATCTCCTGGTAAATTTCGTGATGAATATGTTGATTTTTTAGTCAACGAATCAATCTCAATTTGGTAATATACGTTACCTAATACGGACGGTGCTAATAAACTCGTCACAGTTTTTGCTTTTGCTCCTACACCTATGACAGATTTGTAATAACTTATACCGCGACCGCGCCAGTGCCCGTAATATAACTAAGTATACCTTGACTTGTTTTCTGCTACCGATCAACCTTGCACCGCGACACTCGTAAAACTTACAAAACATGTACCTGGACGGCAAAAACCGCGCCGTACTCTCCTCGCACCTTAACAAATTTCTGGCTAAAGTACCAGGATCCAATTCGGCATTGCGTCTGGCAACAAAACCTCCCCATATTGTCTGGCTGTTAACTTTAACTGAAATCCAATAACTTTGGTAACTCTCTTAAATATGCTATAATCAATGTTAAGATTCTCTCGGGCAAAAAATATAGTTGTAGATAATCATGAGACACAAACGCAATAAGTTTATTTCAATTTTCAAAATAAAGAAAATACAAGGCTCTGTTGAAAGTTTAGCCAAGCATTGGGTAATGGTCTTATTAGGAATGGTATTAACAATACTCGGAATTTATCATTTAATCATAAAACCAAAGTCTGAAAAGACAATAGAAAGTACATATCTTGAAACACAAAATATAAAAGAGGAACTATTAGCGTTAAAAAAAATATTATCGGATAGTAGCTTTTATGAACTAAGTTCGGCTGACTATCCTGGTGTCACAATGGTAATTGTGGCTGATATTCGAAAAAATACAAATCCTGGCGATGCATATATTCTTGATGTTTTGTCTAAAAACAGCAAGGAGAGATTCTCAGTATATCAAACAATATATAATGAACTATGTTTTGTTGTAAAAGACTCTAATTCTGAAAGTGAAGAACTAAAAATTCAACAATCTATTGATGGATATCATAATAATAGAGTCAAATTATATGCTTTTGATTATAGGGAAACGGAGAATTCATCATTTATTAGGATTATAGTAAACAATAAGGAAGCTGGCAAACTAAATATTAATAGGAAGTTAGGCCTTCAAGATGCATTAGATTTTAAGAATGGAACGATCGGTGCAACATACAATGAGCTTGGATGTTCTGATTTATTAGTAGGCATGTCATTAGTAACAGAGTCGGGATTTTCCTATAAAGGATTAATTGATATACAAAATATTTTTTGGGAATATTTGTCGAGAATAGGTTATAATATGCGAGAAGTTGGATGTAAAGGTGTTATTCATTTAGAAAAAGAATTAGACTGGAAACATCCATCCAGAAATGAATAGGAATAATATAAACGGTAGCTATTACAATAGAGATTTAACGGACAGCCAAAACTAATGCAGACAATATGTTCAATAAGCTTGTCACACTTTTTGATAGCTTTGTATTTAAAGTAGCAGGATTCAATCTGGATGCTGCGTTAGGTAACGCTTACTCCCTCAACCGCCGGGCCGTTATGCGTAAGCTTTAACAATCAATTATATAGATTCAAGTTTACATGAAAATACCCTTAAACAAAGAAGACCTATTAGCTCATTTTAATGACTGTTTAAAAAAGCTGGTAATGTTTAATACAATATACGATGCTGGTGAGACAGCAATTGCAAAAGACATTGCTGTTAAACTTAGAATTTTATTTCATGATACTAAGAACTCGAAATCCCTAATAAGTCAGTTAAAGCTAGAACATTTGCGTTTTGTTAATACCGCAGACAAATATGATCCAAGGAACTTTATGACTCATCATGGATTATTAATGCTACTTATGGGAAGCAACTTTGGACAATTATCACCGCAGCTGGGTTTTTCAACATTTAAGTATACATCCTTTAATAACTGGTGGAATCTCGATATCGTTCTCTCTGATCAGAAGAAAAACACTTTTACCAGGAGTAAAATAATTCTCGAGTTGGCAAATACGGATGGGGGAGCCCATGTTGATCCTGGAATAAATGAATCATATTTTGACGTTTCGAGATTAAACTCTATTGGTTGGAAAATTCACGAAAAGAACTCAGAACAGGACAAACCTGTTAATGATCCGATCCCACCTTCTATTCGACAGATTTCATACGAAACGTTGATGACTTTTAAAGACATTGATGTAATTAAAGAAAGTAAACTGCCTTGACAACAAATAATTGATAAAAGCCTACGCGTAATAAGGTATTATGTAATTGACGCTCCGCACCGCACCAGATGGCAAAAACGCGCACCACCGGGACTCTGCGCCAACGCCACATACCACCGACCGTTAGCACTAATTCGCAGACAATCAATAAAATCTCTGCAAAAAAAATCATGAGAAACTTCCTCTTAAGCACTATCCTTTTCCTCATTATTCCTTTGAAGTCATATGGAGCTAATGAGAACTATCTGACATTAAGAAATCTCATCTTAAAGATTGAAGAATTTAATCTCCAGCATAGATCTAAGAATGAGATTGTGAGTACTCTTTTTAATGACTTATCAAGTTCTTATGATCTAGGTTTCATAGCGATAGCTGGGGACTCAGCAATTCAAATAATAGAAACCACAACTTATTCAATTCAATGTATTACCAACGAGGATCTTTTATATGTTCTTGGATTACTTCACCAGCATGAAAAAAAGATAAAATCTATTTTGAAAAGCTATCAAATAGATATTGATATGGAAAAATACTTTTGTGATTTCTTAATCAGTAGAATTGATAAGGTCAGAAATTCAAGAATATTTGAAACAAAGGAAATTGGTGCACCACCAAATAAAGTATATGATTTTGAATATCAAATCAATGATGATGATGAATATGAAGTAAGTTGGTATAGGAATAATAATTGTGAAAAGAATGATAGTGTTTCAATGAAACCTGGTTATAAGATTCTAACGGTTAACTCGATACCAACTAAGTACATTACAAATATAATAGCTGATTCTCTGTTCTTTCATAATGACTCTGTAAAACTCGGCTATACTACAGAGACAGGTTTGTTTAATAAAACTTTTAAATTGCATTTCAAGCATAAGGAAGACAGTCCTTATACATTTTCTCGACTTAAACCAACTATCGCCTATCTAAAAATAAATCACTTTTTTGAGCAGGGTATTTCACCCACAATAGCTCAAGAATTCTTAAGAAAAAATTATGACAGGATCATAATTGACTTGCGAAACAACACTGGTGGATATATTCAGGAAATATCAAAATTTACAGGACTATTCTTAAACGCAAAGGATACTATTTCGATTTTCAGCTCTAATAAGGAAATTTCGACTCCAGTTGCTGCTTATCATTCTAAGAATCTTACAAAGCCAGAATTGGTTATTCTTATAAATTCATCTACTGCCTCTGGAGCAAATCTGGTAATTCAAATGCTTCGAAAAGGTAGGAAAGCACTGGTTGTAGGAGAAAACAGTTATATTGAAAATTCAATCCATTCATCACAATACATTCAACCTAAAATGTACTTAGTCAACTTAATTGTTGCGAGAATGGTAATCAAAACAAGGGATATTGCCCCTGATTATTACATAAATGATTGCATAGATGAGAACGGCGATAATATTTTAAATTTTGCCTTGAGTCTAAATAAACAGAACTAGTGCAACAAATGGTATATGTCATGGCTGTCTTCTTTAGCCACAGAAGCTTTGTAAAAGTAATTTAAATTTGTATAACCGACAGGAAACTGCCTTTTAACCGCCACGCCACATACCGACGAACGTTATGGGTAATTTGCAGCACCCTGGAAGATCCTAATTGACTAAGATAAAATCATAGGTAAATTTGTAGTGATTGAACACCAACTTTATTCGTTATGAAAATCAATAAGTTTCTTTTACTTGTACTACTATTAATAATTCTTTCCGCTTGCGAAAAGAAGAATGCTTCTGATGGGGATAATTACGTGTTCGTAAAACCTCATTGTGCCATGGTTACAGTTGGAGGTTATGTTGGCATAACAGAGAAATGCTTCAGCATTGGTGATACTGTAATTGGTAAAGAAACAATTGAAGGACAAATAACAATCCGTATTGCTGCTCACTCTGAACTTAACGAAGGTCCCCCAAGTCCAAATAGCTATCAAGAATTTTTAAATGTCCCCTCTGACAAGTTGAAAAAAGTAGATAACGAATAAAATTTTAAATAAAAACAACCCATAATACGGACGGTGCTAAGGTCAAGAAGCTCGTCACAGTTTTTGCTTTTGCTCCTGCATCCTAGACAAAATTGTAATTCATTATAACTCGCCACTGCGCCAACTGCACATACCACCGGACGTTAGGTTTTATTACTCAGTGCTTAGTTGATAGTAACTTAAAGACTGGGTTTCGACCAAATCTTAAATATTTTTCTATTTTTATCCTTCTGATAATACCAAGATCTTTCTGATACTCTAATGTTCTAACTCATGAAAAAAGCAATTCTCATCCACTATTTTATAATATGTCTTTCTTCAATTTTATTGTGTCAAAGCAACTCAGATTCGCTGGTAAAGTTTGCAGAACTGAGATTTCATACTGATTTTGAGGAAAATGTAATTAAAACTTATAAGCAAAAATCTACTGATACTATTAAAGTATTCCTTGGAATAGATGAGAGTATGAATACAAATGAAGCTAAAATGTTCTCAAACCAGTATTACAATGTTTTCAAAGCAATAAATAACAAAAAAATAGATACGAAGAGTACAGCAAAAAAGATCAAAATTGTTTATCCCATTGTTCACGATTACTTTCTCAAAAAATATAGCACTGATGATTACTTCCCTTCTGTATTCAAAACTGGTGCTTATAATTGTGTAACAGCATCAGCCCTCTACGCAATGGTATTTGATAAATTGAAAATACCATATAAGGTGATGGCATCTCCAGAACATGCTTACCTTATAGGAAATCCAGGTGAGAGTTCAATTGTAATAGAGACAACAAATCCAAATTTTGAGAAAGCGATTTTCACCGGCGAATACAAGCAACAATATGTTAATTATTTGAGAAGTTCAAAGTTGATCAGCGAATCGGAATATAAAAATAAATCAACGGCGGAAATTTTCGAAGAGAAGTTTAATGAAGTAAAAGAAGTAAGCTTTGACAATCTTATTGGCATACAGTACTATAATAAAGCATTATCCAAGTTCCAAAATAATGAGTATGACATTGCTTACATCCTTTGTCAGAAAGCTTACTTTTTCTTTCCAGATTTACAAGTAAAGACACTTCTTAATGGTTCATTACTATTTGTAGTACAAAACTGTAAGTTCGATAAAGTTTCTGATATTGATTATCTTTCTCAATTATCTCGTTTCGAAAGCATTAATCAAGATCTTATTGTTGGGGTTTTTAATAATGTCCTAAATTACTACCTCCAATATACAGACAAAGATAATTATTGCGATTCTTTGTTTCAGAGGCTAATTCCGCAAATTAAGAATAAGTCAGAAATAGAAGAGATTAGTTTCAATTATTACTGGAGGATGAGTCAACGCTTCTTTCCAAAACAAAAATCCGAATATTACATCCTAAATGCGTTAAAAATAAAGGGTAATCATAAGGATGCAAATTCTATGCTAGCAGCATTCTTGTACAATAAGTTCAGCTCTATCTATGAGCCCAATGCAATACTTGACACCATCCAAAAATTAGAACCCAAAATTAGATACGATCAAGCTTCAAATGTTTTAAAAGACTACAGAAGAATTGCTTGGCTCAAGCTTGCTGAAGCAATGTATAAAGACAATAAGCCCATTCAAGGCGATAAATATTTACTTCAATTTGAAAGTGATTGTCCTGCTCCAGTTGAGAATATGCTTGTGGGTCATACGATTGAAAGCACTTATCGATCTATTTCCGTTTACTATTATTATAAAAATCAAAAGGCAAAAGCCAAGAGTTACATCGAGAAAGCTCTTAAATATGTACCTAATAGCATATTAATAAAATCAGCTACATATGAGGACTAAAAGTTACAAAACCTAACACGGACAATGCTATGTTTAATAAACTTGTCACGGTTTTTGTTAGCTCCTGCCCTCAAGAAAAATTTGTAGTAGCCCTTGCACCCAGACCGCACACCTTCCTGGCTAAAGAGACAGGACCCTGCCCGGATGCTGTGTTGGGTAACACCCACTAAATTATACTGCGGAGCTATTGGCGGTATGTTTCGACAACTAGGCACGTCAGACTATGAATAAAATTAACCTTGAAAACATTCCTGAAATGATTCAATCTTCGATCATTATGGATGAACCAAATCAAACAATTCCAGCCTACTCAGGCATTTATAAACTTTATAGAGAAGGTAAATCCATGCTAATAGATGGAGGCATGACATTTGAATGGTTCCCGACCAAACAAATTAGATTCAATGGCAATGTATTAAAGAGTGAATTTCCACTCGATGAGGTTGTTAAACTTGAGAATAAATATGAATTAATTATTGATAAGCTAAATGTTGGGAATTGTCATTTTTCTGAAATAAATTTTGGAGAAAACTCTAAAGTTCATGGTGTACTAGACCATCAAGGTATAATCGGTGACAAATCAATACCTGTTTCAAAGATTATTTTTTCGATTCCAAACTTAAGAGAGTTTTTAGGCGATCCAGTAAAAATAAGTGAATATGGAATAAGTAAGGCAAGATTGAGCCTTGTAACTGATAAATATACTATCCATATTGATCACAAAAAAGAACATAAAGAATTGAAAGAGAAGCTAAAACTAAAAGGTGGTTATTTAATACTCCACACAGGGGAGATAATTAAGAAAGAGGGTGCAATTCACTATGATGATTTAAATTATATAAAATATTGTCTTTCATCATTTTTAAGCTTTCTTAATGGAAGAAAAACAGGTATATTATTTGCCCAAGGCATTCATGAAGGCGAGGTCAAATGGACTGACTTTACACCCATTCAAGTTGACATATTCAAACCTGTTCATTCTTGGCCATGTAAGTTATCAGTAGATGGAATAAATGAATCTTGGAATAAATATTTCGAAATTTGGAAGGCTCAAAACGAAGAAGATTTTTTGAACTCTGCGGTTCACTGGTATTTGGAAGCTAATGTCGATTCAATCATAGAAAACAGTATAGTTCTAACACAAATAGGATTAGAACTAATATACAACTGGTTTGTGATTGAGAACAAAAAAATGTTAATTGGTAAAGACGCTGAGAATATTTCTGCAGCAAACAAAATAAGATTATTGCTTTCTCAAATAGGATTACAGAATTATGTGCCTGCTCATTTCACAGAGTTAAATTCATATGTAAACGAGAATAATCTGCCAGATGGAATAGATGCCTTTGTTCAAATCCGAAATTCACTCGTCCATTCACAAGAGAAGAGAAGGAAAGAATTTAACAAAGTCGATCCAAAAGTTATTTACCAAGTATATGAGATTGGCCTTTGGTACCTGGAGTTGGCTATATTGAGAGTTATTGAGTTTAATGGAAAATATAGTTTTCGTTGTTCAGATGCAAAATGGACTGTACAGAATGAAATAAATGTCCCATGGAAATGAAATAACAGCCTGCCGCAACACGGACGGTACTAAAAGACTTGTCACGGTTTTCTTAAATCCAACCCCAATTCCCCTGTAAATTACGGACCTGAATTTCAATTATGTAACAAATGCCAGACATTCAATTTAAGGCCATTTACAGCTCCCTGGAGACACGATCTATTATGGAGTAGTTACTATTATCGGTAGAAGAGCAGAATGCCTTAAATAGCTTTAATTCAGTTAAATACAGCAATTATACTATTGAAAATAATCCATAACTAACTATATATCAGTATAATCAACATCAATACAACCTGGGCCTTTGGTGCCAGGTTTTTTTATGATTATATAAGGTGGCTCAGTTAAGTCCGGAATAAAAAAAGGCAACATCCCTTGTCTGTATTCCTTAGATGTGCTGTCT
>Ga0116156_10004311_pt1 | contig 12114 bp, 7 predicted proteins | sample AD_UKC045_MetaG_FD_89891 | JGI IMG/M metagenome (GOLD analysis project Ga0116156, IMG submission 89891) | Active sludge microbial communities of municipal wastewater-treating anaerobic digesters from USA - AD_UKC045_MetaG | ecosystem: Engineered > Bioreactor > Anaerobic > Digestate | place: USA... | reverse complement strand
GGGCCGAAAGCGCAATGTCGCCCACCTTCTGGACGCGCCGAATTTCGAGTTCATGCGCCACGACGTGACGTTCCCGCTCTATGTCGAAGTCGACCAGATCTACAATCTGGCCTGCCCGGCCTCGCCGATCCATTACCAGCATGATCCGATCCGTACCACCGCCACCAGCGTCCTCGGTGCGATCAACCTGCTTGATCTGGCGAAAAGCACCGGCATGCGCATCCTGCAGGCCTCGACCAGCGAGGTCTACGGCGACCCCGATGTGCATCCCCAACCCGAGGATTACTGGGGGCGCGTCAATCCGATCGGAACGCGCAGTTGCTACAACGAAGGAAAACGATGCGCCGAGACGCTGTTCTTCAGCTACCACCGCCAGCACCATGTGGACATCAAGATCGCCCGCATCTTCAACACCTACGGCCCGCGCATGCATCCCAACGATGGCCGCGTGGTGAGCAATTTCATCGTGCAGGCTCTGAACGGCGATGACCTTACCCTCTATGGCGATGGCTGCCAGAGCCGCAGCTTCTGCTACGTCGACGACCTGATCGAGGCGATGCTGCTGACGATGGCGACACCGAAGGATTTCACCGGACCGATCAATCTCGGCAACCCCGCGGAGATCACGATGATCGAACTCGCAGAGCGGGTGCTGGCTCTCACCGGCAGCAAATCCCGGATCGTCCTGAAACCGCTGCCACACGACGATCCGCGACAGCGCCAACCCGATATCAGGCTCGCCGAAAATGTGCTGGGGTGGAGACCCCGGGTATCGCTCGACGACGGATTGAAACGAACGATCGAGTATTTCAGGCAACTGCTGCGGGCATGAAACTCTCGATCATCATTCCCTGTTACAACGAAGCTGCGACGATTCGCGCGATCGTCGATGCGGTACGTGCCTCTTCGTATCCATCGAAGGAAATCATCGTCGTCGACGACTGTTCGCGTGACGGCACGCGCGAGAAGCTCGCAACTGAAATTGCGCCGCTGGTCACGCAGGTTCTCTACCATGAAAGAAACCTTGGAAAAGGCGCTGCGTTGCGGACCGGCATCCAGGCCGCGACCGGCGACATCGTGATCATCCAGGACGCGGACCTCGAGTACGATCCCGCCGAATACGAGCGCCTGGTCGATCCGATCCTGCAGGGAAAAGCCGACGTGGTCTTCGGTTCGCGTTTCATGGGCGGGCAGCCGCATCGCGTTCTGCACTTCTGGCATGGCGTCGGCAACAAGCTGCTGACCCTGCTCTCGAACATGTTCAGCAATCTCGCCCTGACCGACATGGAGACCTGCTACAAGGTCTTTCGCCGCGAAATCATCCAGGGCATCGCGATCGAGGAAAACCGTTTCGGCTTCGAACCGGAGATAACCGCCAAGATCGCGAAGACTGGCTGCCGCATCCATGAAATCGGCATTTCCTATCATCATCGAACGCGCGCCGAGGGCAAGAAGATCAACTGGAAAGACGGCCTTCGTGCCGTCTATTGCATCGTGAAATACAACGTGTTCCGCTGAGCGCCCGCGCCAGCGTGTCGCGCCGACCTGCGAATCCGTCCGGACACATCCATCGCGCCGAGCCCGCTAACAATGACGCAGATCCCGCATCGCATTGACGCCTCGGGCAGGAGCGGATTCCTGCTTCCCGCGCTGTTCCTCTGTGCCGGCTTGCTGCTGATCGCCTTGCCGCAATCCCGCTATTTCAGTGCGATCCCGGGCGATCTCGGCGATCCGCGATTCAACGGCCTGATCCTCGAGCATCTTTTCAGGTGGGTGCGCGGGCTCGACGAAAGTCTGTGGAGCCCCGGCTTCTTCTTCCCGTACCGTGGCGTGCTGGCCTTCAGCGACAACCACTTCGGAAGCGGAGGCATCTATGTGTTGCTGCGCGCGATCGGCCTCAGCGCCGAGACCAGCTACATCGGCTGGTTTACTGCCGCCTTTGCGATCAACTATGCGTGTTGCTATTACGCGCTGAGGAAATTTGGAATCAGTCGCCTGGGCAGCTCGATCGGCGCCTTCGTCTTCAGCTTCGCCTTTCCGGTCATCAACCAGGGCATACACGCGCAACTGGGTTACCGCTTCGCCGTCCCGCTCGCCGCCCTTGCCTGGATGCAATTCCTCGAGCGGGGCGAGCTGCGCTTCCTGACGCGATCGATCGTTTGGTCTACCGTGCAGTTCTTCTGCTCGATCTACATCGGCTATTTTCTTCTGCTCCTGCTCGGCGCTTTTCTTGTTGCGCGCTACGCGAATCTTGCGAGGCACTCCGCGCTTCCCCCGCCTCACCGGCTCGTGGTCGGCATGCTCAGGCACGCCGATGGCCGACATGTCCTGCGCAGTGCGGCGATCATCCTGATGTGCGGTATGGCGCTTGCGCTTCTTTTTTACCCGTACGTGCATTACTCCAGCGTGTATGGATTCGCGAGGGATCCCGGCGAAATTGGCGGCATGCTGCCGAGGCTCGGCAGCTATCTGTTGGCCGACCTGTCGATCCTCTGGTCCGGCGCCAGCGCCCACATCGTCGATATCCCCATGCGCCACGAACAACAGATGTTTTTCGGCGCGGTCGCTTGCGTTCTCGCCGCGGTGGGCGCGATCAAGAGCACGAACCGCGATGCCAGGACATCCGCATTCGCGTTGCTCGTGCTGGTTGCGCTTACCTTGAGCATCCGCGGATTCTCGCTCTACGCGCTGATCGAGCACCTGCCGCTTGCGAATGCGATCCGCGCGGTAAGCCGCATCTGCCTCGTCATGCTGTTTCCGCTGGCCCTGATGGCCGGCGCTGGAGTGGACTGGCTGTGTTCTTCCGTCAAGGGAAGAAACTTCCACGGATCATCGGTCGCGGCGCTGCTCGTCATCGCGCTGCTGGTCGAGTATGCCGCGACCAACACGGTTGCGACTCCGACCCAGGAGCTGCGCGATCGATTGACGGCGCTGGCGGCCAAGGTCCCGAACGACCTGCCGGCGGAGGCCATCCTTTTCGTGCCACGCCAATCGCAACAGCCGCTCTACATGACCGAACTCGATGGGATGAACCTCGCGCAAATCCTCGATCGGAATACGCTGAACGGCTACTCGGGCAATTCACCACCGGGCTTCTACGCCAGCGACATCGATCCGTGCGCCGATGCGCGCGTACGCCTCACCGGCTATTCGCATTTCATGCAGATGAGTGAATCGCAACATCTCGCCTTGGTCGACCGGGTGTATGTGGTCGGCTCACAACCTGGATGCGCGCACTGACGTCGAAACTGTCGTGGCAGACGGCAGGAGGATTCACTTGTGGCTCGCCAGCTTCAGATTCATGACGTTGCAAGATCGCCAGCCACGATCCAGATTGCTCACTCCGGCCGTCAACAAATGAATGGCTTCGACTTTGAACGCTGCGGTGAAACATCGACGCTTTTCTATCGAACACCTCCATCCGAGGATTGTCCCCGTTTGTGGTGTCCGAGAAATCAGGGGTGATCCAGCGCGACCCCTTTTCTCTTGGCGCGGATTCTACAGTTTGCAATTCTGCCAGTAGATCGTCGTCTGCCCGATCGGCCTTGATACTTCGAGTCTGACGACCGAGAATCTCCACTCTAGGTTGATGGGTTCTTCTGCTTGAAGAATCAGACGTACATTCCTCCTATCCAACGTCGCTCCACCCAAGTACTTTAGAGCGACGGAATGTCTGCCGACCGCGTCAGACAGCTGACCTATTACGGACCCGGCTGGGAACGCCTCGGCCACTTGTGCGAACACTTTTTCAGGTGATTGATCGACGTTCACACGATGCGATACGTCCAATTGCAGGTTTGCACTTCCTGAGATGGCGCTAATGGGTTGCGCTAATGAAAATTCGAGGCGATCGCTCACGTCAACGGTATCCGCGATGGCGACAGTCTTTCCCATCATCATGCAGAGGAGAACTTCAAGCATGACTCACCTGAGGCACGATGGACATTTTTCTGCCTCCAAGTACTTCTCTTTCGCGAGGTCGATGACTCGTTTTGCCCACCCCTGACAATTAGTGGCCCCCGTCGTGGCAGTGATGATGCTCGACAAAACAATAACGGGTCAATAACGGTGTCAGGTTCAGTTCCTAAACGAGTACCCGCAATAATCCTACACATCACGCCGTCATTCGACCATGTCGCGCCGGATTTCCACGGCCGATCCTGCACGCATGGCCCACCAACCCCGCTTGGATCTCCCCCGCATTCCGCAACATATCGCGCATTGTGGCAACAATGCACAAAAAAGCCCGGGCATGCCCGGGCTTTTGCTTGAACGCTTTCGCTTGCTGCTTAGTTGCGCTTGACTGCAACCGTGATGTGGGCCGGCGGAGCGAGGCTGCCCGCTTCGGTGAACTTGACCTGGCCAAAGGCAATGCCGGTCGTTGCTGCTGTCGTCGTCGCGGTAATCGTGATGGTCTGCGTTTCCGGGGAGACCGGTGCCGCAGGCGTCTCGAACGTGCCCTTGAAGATGTTCTCGGCCGGCTCGACGCCCGCACCCGTGAACGAGAACGACGTCGGGTTGACCGTCACCGTCACGCCAGGCGGCTGGTCGACCGTCACATTCCATGTGGTCGCACTCGACGAAGCGTTGCGCAGCACGCGGGTCCAGACGAACGACGGGATCGCTGCACTGAGGGCGACGTTGCGCACGGAAGGCAGGTTCAAGGTCTTGACGTTGATCGATCCACCAGCCGGATTCGCCGCGAGGAAGTTGGCGAACGTCTCGTCCATCACGAAGCCGGCAAACGGGGCACGCGTAAGATCCACGCGGCCATTGCCGACGTCGTCGGTATTCCACGGATCGGTTCCGTTCTCATGGAAACCCGGGATCGTCGCCGTCAGCAGCAGTGCTGACTTGACCTCGGTCGGCGTCCAAGTCGGATGGACTGCGCGAACAAGGGCGGCCGAACCTGCCAGATGCGGGCTCGACATCGAGGTGCCGCTGATCGTGAAGTAGTTGGCGTCGGCTGCACGACCTGCTGCGTAGATGTTGACGCCGGGGCCGGTGATGTCGGGCTTGGTCAGGTCAGCCAGGTTGCCCGGTGTCGGGCCACGGAAGCTGAAGTCGGCAAGCACGTCACCCTGAACCGGCCCGGCGATTCGAGCAGCGAGACTGGACGTCGTCGGTGTCGCGCCATTGGACGTGATGAACGCATTCAGTGCCGCGCCTGCCGTCTGCGTGATGCTGTACGCGGGGATCGTCGCGCCATCGGTATTCATGTTGATGGTGCCAAACGTGTTGTTGTAGATGACGATCTGTTGCGCACCGGCCGTAGCCGCGTTGGCGACCTTTTCGGTGAAGTTGCAATCGCCGCGTTCCACCAGGGCGATGCTGCCGGAGAAGAAATTCGCCGGGAATCCTCCGTTCGCGGTACATCCGCGCAGGTTCGTTGCGATGCGCATCGGCAGGTTCGTGAACGGAACGGGCGCCGAAATGTTGCTGCCGAGTGCGGCGAGCAGATTCTGCGTGTTGGCGGGCGGTGTGCCGGGACCAGTGGCGGAAAAACCAGGACCCATGTTGACGTCCTGGGTGGAAGCCGCGACCGTCATGACCCAGGGGCCGCGATGGTTGACCTGGCCGACCGGGTTGGTGACGGTCGCGCTGGTATTGCCGGCCGAGGCAGCAACCACGATATCGGCGTTCACCGCGTCGAGGAAGTTGCGATCGTTGTCGGTCCACGGACTGGTACCGCCCGAGATCGAGAAATTGATGACATCGACGCCGTCGAGGATCGCATTGCTGATGCCGGCCTGGATATTGGCGCCCGGACAGGTGTCACCGGGGCAGACCTTGTAGGTGCGCAGCGACGCGCACGGGGCAACGCCGGACATCTGCGTGAACGGCGCAACCAGATTCGGCGAAGGTGACGCGGCGTTGGTTACCGAGTTTCCGGCAGCCGTGCTCGCGGTATGCACACCGTGGCCGGAGTCGACCGCTTCCGCATTCGGGCCGGTGCAGACACCCGCGCTGGACGTTGCGCAGTCCTTTGCCGCGAGCAGCTTGTGATCGCTGGCTCCGAAACCGCAGGTGGCATCATCGGCGAAGGATGGATGCGTCGAGTTGACGCCGCTGTCGAGGACACCGACCACGACACCCTTGCCGCGACTCTTCGGGCCTCCCGGAATCGGGAGATTCCAGACCGTCTCCGCACCAATGAAGGCCGGTCCACGGTAGGTATCGAGGTGGTAGATCTCATCCTGCTTGACCGACTTGACGCCCGGCGCCTGCGCGATGCGGCTCGCTTCATCGGTGGTCAGGTTCGCGGCAATGCCGCTGTGGGTGATTTCGTACTGATGCGTGACATCGATCGGATGCCCGACGATCGCGGCCATCGAAGCGAGGTATTCCTGCTGGCGATCACGCACGAAGGCGCGATAGGCCTTCACATCGTCGTTCGTCGCATCGAACTTGCGCGCACGACCATTCGGATCGGCTGCGGTCGCACGCAGGCCTGCGATGCCACCTGCATAGTAGAGCGCACCGGCGTCGTTGAATTCGATCAGGTAGGAATGGGTCGCGCTTGCGGATTGCTCGCTGGAACCAGCGGCATCTGCGGTTGCCACCCAGGCACTACCGCCCAGGCACGCGCCAATGACTGCTGCGAGAGCGGTAACTCGAATAGATGTCGCCATTGCCAGACTCCAGAAAATGAGGTGCTGAAAAGAATGTGGGGTAACCCGTCCGTCACGCCCTATGGACAGTCTTGAACGACCTGCATGGACTCGGTGTTATAGCACCGCCCACCAGCTCGATCAAATGAACAGGCGCGGCTTGCGGAGCACGACAGGCGGGCATCGAGCCATTCGACTGCGTACGGGATTGACCTCACCGAAGTGTGATCAGCCGCGTGACCGAGCCAGGATCATTCGTCAGGACGAGTCACCCACACAAGCCGGGCCAGACGTCAATCGGCAAAGAACTGCCGGACCTTCGCGAGATCGCGCGACCGCGGCAGGGGTGGCAGGCTCGCCAGGAAGATCTTGCCGTAGCCCTTGGTTGTCAGCCGGGGATCGCAAAGCACGAGCACGCCACGGTCATGGACATCGCGGATCAACCGACCGGCGCCCTGCTTGAGCGCGATCACTGCATTCGGGATCTGCCATTCGACGAACGGATTGAGGCCGGACTCACGCAACACCTCCAGGCGCGCGACCAGCACTGGATCATCGGGCGCGGCGAACGGCAGCTTGTCGATGACGACCACGCTGAGTGCATCGCCAGCCACGTCGACACCTTCCCAGAAACTCGCCGCGCCAAGCAACACGCCGTTGCCCGACTCGCGAAAACCACTGAGCAACTGGTGGCGCGGGGCCGACCCCTGCACGAACAACGGATACGGAACGCGCCCTTCCAGCAGTTCGGCGGCGCGCTTCAACGCACGATGCGAAGTGAACAGCAGGAACGCGCGACCGCCGGAAGCCTCGAGTACCGGCAGCACGGCGTCGATCATCTTTCCGGTGTAATCCGGCGCACCCGGCTCGGGCAGATCCTTCGGCAGATAGGCCAGCGCCTGGTTCGCGTAGTCGAACGGACTGTCGAGGCACAACGCGTGCGGATCCTCGAGGCCGAGCTGGCGCGCGAAGTGATCGAAGCGGCCGGCGATCGACAGGGTTGCCGACGTGAAGATCCAGGCGGCATGACTCTGTTCGCGCAGCTCGCGCAACGGCTGGGACAGATCCAGCGGTGTCGCGTGCAGGGCGAATCCGTGCGCGCTCAACTCGTACCAGTGCACCGAATCGCGCGCGGCGCTGTCGCACAGATGGGCGAGGCGCGCGCGCATCGTCATTGCACGCTCGTGCACCGCGGCGAGACCTCGACTGCGCTCGACATGGGCGTCGAGCCCGCTGGCAAGTTCATCGAGCGCCACACGCAGGTTTTCCAGCTCCTCTTCGACCGCCGTATCGCGTTCGATGACGACAAACGCCGCCTTGGCCGGAAAACGGTCGAGGGCGAGACGCAGGCGTCGCACTGCCGGCGTGATCGCTTCGATCAGCGGTTGCAGCGTCGCCAGCGCGCCGCTGGCCGATGCGCATTCGGCCAGCGTGTCGGTAGCCAGTTCGGTCAACTGGCGCGCGGTCAACGTGATCGAGAAGAATTGCCCGGCCAGCTCGGGAACCTGGTGCGCCTCGTCGAGGATGAAGGCATGCGCGCCGGGCAGGATCTCGCCGAATCCCTCCTGCTTGATCGCCAGGTCCGCGAACAGCAGATGATGATTGACGACGACGATGTCGGCTTCCTGCGCGGCTCGACGCGCCTTGACCACGAAGCAGTCGCTGAAGAACGGGCAGTCACTGCCAAGGCAGTTTTCGGTAGTCGACGTGACCCGCGGCCACAGCGGGGAATCCTCGGGCAGCTCGGCGAGTTCGGCGCGATCGCCGCTCGCTGTTGCGCTCGACCAGGCATGGATGGCATGCAACTGGGCGACCTGCTCGCGGCTCGCGAAGCGTCCTTCCTGACGCGCCTGCTCGAGCCGATGCAGGCACAGGTAGTTGGCGCGCCCCTTGAGCAGGGCCGCCGAGAGGCGTGCACCGAGCACGCTGCGCACGCGCGGCAGATCGCGATGGAACAACTGGTCCTGCAACGCCTTGGTGCCGGTCGAGATGATCACGCGCTTTCCCGACATCATCGCCGGCACGAGATAGGCGAAGGTCTTGCCGGTGCCAGTGCCGGCCTCGGCGATCAGTGCATGGCGATCCTCGATCGCCTCGGCCACGGCGCCTGCCATGCGTTGCTGGACTTCGCGCGGCACGAAACTGGGCACTTCGCGCGCGAACGGACCGTCGGCGCCGAGCAGCTCTTCGACACGATCGTGCATGGACGCGCGTTGCCTCAGAGTCGCACGGGTCGCTTGACCTTGCATTGCTCGCGCTTGCCTTCGGCGACAGCGCGGTAGTCCGGATCGTTGAAGATCTTGCGCGCCTCGACGATGGTCTGCCAGTTCTGCACGCACAGCGTGCCGACTTGCGGGCCCTTCTTGAAACTTTCGTAGGCGAGCTTTTCGGCCTGCTCCGTATTGCCGCGCAGGAACTCGATCTCGGCCTCGGACTGGAGCAGGTCCGGCGCCTCGGGCGCAAGTTTGCGCGCCTTGGACATGGCGACGAAAGCGTCGTCGAACTGTCCAAGCTTCTCGGCGTGCGCAGCCTGTGCGACAAAACCCTCCACCGCCGGATCGCGCAACGGATTGACCTGCAGGGCCGAATTCTCGCCGGCATTGGCCGCCCGGATCGCCTGCACCGCCGCGATGCGATCGGAATCGGGCCGGGTCAGGGTGGACTTCTCGTCGCGTGGCGCGGACGAACAGGCGGCGAGGACGGCAGCGACAGCGCAAGACAACAGGATTCGGCAGTTCGCGGAAACAGGTTTCATGATCGACATGCAGCTCGGTGGACTAGCCGCACAGCATAGCCTCAATCGCCATCACGACCGAACCACTGGCGGATGCGGTCGAGTGCGCAACCTTCGCGATCGACGGGCGCATAGCCCTGGATGAACGGGATTTCGCGCGCGCCGCTGCAAGCCGAATCGCTGCGCCGACCGTTTTCCGGATCAATCCAGACCTGTTCGAGGCCATCGACGGCCGGCACGAGGGTTTGCGCCGGGAGTTGCCTGAACAAGTCGATCCAGACCTTCAACGCACCGGTCGATCCGTACAGGCCCGTCGGACGATTGTCATCGCGACCGACCCAGACCACACCGAGCTGATTGCCGCTGAAACCCGCGAACCATGAATCGCGCTGGGTATCGCTGGTGCCTGTCTTGCCGGCGGCGTGCAGCCCGCCCAGCCCGGCCGCGCCGATCGAGCTTGCCGTCCCCGATTCGACCACCTGCTGCAGGGCCCAGGTCACCAGCCGCGAAGCGGCCACGTAGTCGCCGGTACCGGGCTTGACCGCGTAGCGCGACAAGGTGCGGCCATCGGCATCGACCACGCCGCGCACGGCGCGCAACGGCACCGCATGTCCATCGGCGGCGAAATACTGGTAGAGCTGGGCGACATCGAACGGACTCAGTTCGACGGCGCCGAGCAGCAGTGAAGGATTCGGATTGATGTCGCGGTCGAGGCCGAACGATTGCAGCAGTCCGCGCACGCGATCAACACCGACGCTGAGGCCCAGGTGGACCGTCGCGAGGTTCCACGAATTCTTCACCGCATCGATCAGCAACACGCGTCCGTGCACTTCACCATCGTCGTTCTTCGGTATCCAGCGCGTGCCATCCCGCTGCGGCATGTCGACCGGCGCGTCGTCGATCAGCGACGCGAGCGAATAGCGCTGCGGCTGCGCGAGCGCGGTCAGGTAGACGAAGGGCTTGACCAGCGATCCGATCGGACGGCGTGCATCGAGCGCGCGATTGAAACCGGGCGCATCGGCGTTGCGACTGCCGACCAGTGCCTGGACTTCACCGCTCGGCACGGCGGTGACGACGACCGCCGATTCGACGCCGGCATCGCGTTTGCCCAAGGCCTTGAGTGCCGATTCGAGCGCGCCTTCGGCCTGCAACTGGGCCGAGGGCGCGAGCGTGGTATGGATGGCCAGACCGGCCGCGTCGACTTCGTGGTCGGCGAAATCGCGGCGCAGTTGGTGGCGCACGAGTTCGAGGAAGGCAGGAAAGCGATTTCGTGGCAAGGCGCCCATGCTGCTGATCCGCAACGGCTCGGCGCGCGCGCGCGACAGCACCTTGGCGTCGATCAGGCCGGTATCGAAAAATTGCTGAAGCACGCGATTGCGTCGTTCATTCGCAAGCTGCGGGGCACGGCGCGGATCGTAAAGACTCGGGCCCTGGACCAGGCCGACGAGCAAGGCGATATCGGCAGGATCCAGCGAAGCCACGTCGCGCCCGAAATAGAACTCGGCAGCGGCGGCAAAGCCATGCACGGCCTGGCCGCCCTGCTGGCCGAGGAAGATCTCGTTCACATACGCTTCGAGGATGCGGCGCTTGTCGTAGCGATACTCGATCAGCAAGGCGATCAATGCCTCGTTGCCCTTGCGCAAAAGGCTCTGGCTGCGATCGAGAAACAGGTTCTTGACCAGCTGCTGGGTCAGGGTCGAACCACCCTGGACGATGTGCCCGGCCCGCAGGTTGGCCCAGGTCGCGCGCACGAGGGCAAGCACATTGACGCCGTGATGGTGCTTGAACTCGCGATCCTCGACGGCCTGCAGCCCGGCCACCAGCAGCGGCGGCAGGTGTTCGAGCTGGACGATGCGGCGTTCTTCCTGCTGCAGGCCGTACAGCGTGGCGATGCGCGCGGGATCGAGCTCGGTCGCGCGCAAGGCTGCGCCGGTGGCGGCATCGCTGAGTGCGGCAACGCGTCCATTGGCCACGTCGACCGACAGTCGCTGTGCGGGATGCTTGCCATCGAGTCCGTTATACGCGCGACGCGCGATGAGGAAGCGCTCGCCATTGCGTGCGTAGGTACCCGCGGTGCGGCCTGCCCCGTCATTCCGGTAACGGGCGGCGTCGAGCTCGAGCAACAGGGTCTCGGCGGTCATTGGTCGACCGGTCGAGAGATCGAGCGGTCGGGCGAAGACCCGGCTCGGGATCTGCCAGCTCAGGTCGTCAAAACGTTCGCGCACCTGATGATCGAGGACGATGGCGTAAGGAACGAGGAATCCGGGCAGCGCACCGATGGCGAGGAGGGTCGGCGCACGCAGCACGCGCCAGAGCAGGGCGATGAAAGTGAGCAGGCGTTGCAGCAAGGGCAGACCGGATTGCGCGGGATCGAGGACGCCAGTCTAGGGCAACGCTGCCCAATTGGCGCAAACAGGATGTTTGCGCAGCTCGCCATCGCAGCCGTGACAGTGCGCGCCGCCATCGCCGATAATCCGACTCCCACTTCGACCTGGAAGATCGTGCAGAACCTGTCGCCGGACCTCGTCTGTCTCTGCGTGCACGGTGACCGGCCCTGCAGCGAAGCGTGGTTGACTGCTGCCCTGGCCCAGGTTCCCGCTGCCGACCTCGTCCTCGTCGGCGCAAGTGTTGCGCTGCCGGGCCACGCGGACGCGCGGCGATACGCCGATATCGACACGCCGGACCCGCAAGCGCTGGCGTCGATCCTTGCGGCGCGGATGCCCGGCCGACACCTGCTGATCGTGCGCAGCGATGCCGAACTGCCGCCGC
>Ga0116156_10004308_pt1 | contig 12121 bp, 8 predicted proteins | sample AD_UKC045_MetaG_FD_89891 | JGI IMG/M metagenome (GOLD analysis project Ga0116156, IMG submission 89891) | Active sludge microbial communities of municipal wastewater-treating anaerobic digesters from USA - AD_UKC045_MetaG | ecosystem: Engineered > Bioreactor > Anaerobic > Digestate | place: USA... | reverse complement strand
GCGGATCGGTCAGGTCCAGCAGGCGCGCGACAAACCAATCCACATCGTAGTGCGCCGCCTGCAACGCCCGCACGTTCTGGGCGAACGCCAGCAGCACGCACCATTCGAAGAGGTTGAGAATCTCCCGCTCGTCGTCGATCAGGCGGGTCATCATGAACGTCGAGGAAAAGAGAAAATAGGACAAATATTCAAACTGATCGTCGTCGAACAGACCATGGTCCATCGGCAACGTTAAATAATCGATCGGCGAAGTGCGTTGATACCAATAGCCGGTCGCGGCGTCCGGCCGCGCGTCGACCAGCGCGTAGGACATCGTCACCGGCACCAGCGTGTCCCACTCGTCGTGCACCAGCAACAGCGGTGAGGAAAGACCGTTCGTCACCGCGTCGAAGGAAAACAGCGAATAATCGGCCGCTGCGTCGTCCGGCGCGCCACCCGCGCCCGCTTCGATGCGCCGCAGGTAGGGTTCGAAAAACTCGACGTAATCGGCGGCGATCAGCGGGTCGGGAATCGTGTCGTCCAAAGCGGACAGGTACCGGTGAAAGGCGACGAAGTCGTAGGGCGGCGCCGTGGCTGCCACGCCGCGCACCGTCACCTCGGCGGGCGCATAAATCGCCGCATGAACGGCCTCCCACGCGCCCCACGAGTCGCCGCTGGTCAGCACGCGCGTTTTATCGGCAGTGGGTTCCTGCGCCAGAAAACGCATGCCGGCGATCATGTCGTGGCGGTCGTTGGCGATGTCGCCACCGGCGTAAAAACGGCCGAACACGTGCAACACGCCGATGCCGTTCATTAAATAAAGCCAGGACAATTCACCGTAATACTCCGGCTCGTAGCGCTGATAAAAAATGTCCGAGCTGCCTTCGTGGTAGTCGGGGCCGTCCTCGTCAGGCCAACTGTAGCCCACGTCGGCGCCCGGGCGCGCGGCCCATTTTTCGTCGATCGGGTCGCCGGACCAATCGATGCCGTCGTAGGGCACGGCCGCCAGGATCACCGGTCCGGCCGCCTTCGCCGGCGGAGGAAAATACTGCGCGTAGGTGAAGCCGCCGTCCTCGTTGCTCAGGCGCAGCAATTGGTAAGGAAAGACGTTCCCGTCGTCGTCGACATATTCGCCCTCGCCCAGTAGGGTGACGGCAAATTCGAAATCGTCGGCGTCGTCGTCGCTTGCGTCGTCGTCTTCGTCCGGCGCCTGGACGTCATCGTCCGCATCGTCGTCGGAGGACGGCTCGGCACAGGCGCACAGCCACAGCGACACCAGGCACAGCAGCGTTATCGGTTTCGTCCACATGGGCGCTCCGGATTTTTCACGGATCGACAAAACGGTTGTTCAAACGCCGGGCATCGGCAGCACGTAATAGAAGATGCCGAAGAAGTGGCAGGTGCTGCCGCCCAACACGAACAGGTGCCAGATGGCGTGGTTGAAGGGGATCTTCTTGATCGCGTAAAAGGCCACGCCGGCGGTGTAGATCAGCCCGCCGATACCCATCCAGGCCAGGCCGCCGCGCGGCATCATGGCGATTAGCGGTTTGATCGCGACCACGGCCGTCCAGCCCATGACCACGTAAAGAATGATGAACAGCCAGTTGAGTTTTTTCATCAGGAAGGCGTTGAGCACAATGCCCACCAGGGCGATACCCCAGATCACCCCGAAGATCGTCCAACCCCACGGCCCGCGCAACGTCACCAGCGCCAGCGGCGTGTAGGTGCCGGCGATCAGCAGGAAGATCGCCGAGTGATCCAGCACACGCAGCACTTCCTTGGCGCGCGGTTGCTGAATGCCGTGGTAAAGCGTGGAAAACAGATAGAGCAAAACCAACGTCGCGCCGTAAATGCTGACGCTGACCACGCGCCACACGTCGCCGTACAGCACGGCGAAAGTGGCCAGCAGCACCAGGGCGGCCACGCTCAGCGCCGCGCCGATGCCGTGGGTGATGGCGTTGGCGATTTCCTCGCCCAACGAATAACGTTTCGTCGATTGTTGCATCATGCGCCAAAATCCTTCGTCTCACCGGCCGACATTGTGACGAATTTCCCGCCGACGACGCAAGGGCGGGTTTTTTCATTCCGCCGCCTTGCACAATCGCGCCGATCCCGGCAAAGTGCGGACAGAAAAAGCAAACACGCAAAGGAAACCCATGCATCCCGAGTTGTTGCATATCGGTAACTTCACCATGCCGACCTACGGCGCGGCTTACTCTTTTTCGGTGATGTTGGGCATCACCCTCTCCTACCTGCGCGCGCAGAAGGAGGGCATCAACGAAATGCGTTATCTGCAGGCGATGTTCCTGGCGATGCTCGGCATGATCTTCATTTCCAAAGGCATGCACATCGCCACCCACTGGTCGTATTACATGGATCATCCGTCGCAGATATTCAACCTGCGCAAGGGGCACATTTTCTACGGCGGTTACATCGGCGCGATCCTCGTGCCCGGCCTTTTCCTGAAGATCGTCAAAGAACCGATCCTGCCGATCATCGACCTGCCGGCGACCTACATGCCGCTGGGCTTGGCGATCCATCGCTCCTTCGGCTGTTTGATGGCCGGGTGTTGTTTCGGCAAACCGACCGACCTGCCTTGGGGCATCGTGTTCCCGCCGGACGCGCCGGCGAGCGAGATGTACGGCGCCGTGCCGGTGCACCCTTCGCAGCTTTACGAAGCGCTGCTGGCCTTGGCGATCTTCGCCGCGCTGCTGTACTGGCGCAAATACAAGCGGAAGGTCGCCGGCGAGATCATCACCTTGCAGGTTGCTCTGTACGCCGTCGGGCGCTTCGCGCTCGAATTCTGGCGCGGCGACGTCAAGCGCGGCTTTTATGGTCCGTTTTCCACTTCGCAATGGGTGAGCGTCGCCATGTTGGCGATCGCCGCAGCGTTGACGGTTTATATCGTGCGCGAACGCAACAAACTGGCCGGATAACCTGGCATCGCGAGTTCATTTCTTGCGCTATCCGCCTGAATCCTTCTCAAAATTTTGAGAACTTTCTTGAATTTTCGTTATCCGGCCTAACCTGGGAAATTTATTGCCAAACAGCAAACATTCAATATTTCATGGTTTAACTTGGATATTGCGCGGTGCAGCAAAAGTGGCATCGATTTTGCTGGAAGAAAAACCGTTTGGTTTGGGTATATTGGAAACACGAATCGAAAAGGATTAAGTCATGAAATGCCTGGTTTTTATTGGACATGAGGCCTATGGATGGTGTGCCGTTTTGTTGGCATTGATGATGATGTTCGTCGCCGGATGCGGGAGTTCATCGGATGATTCCGGCGATGACGACATCGGCGACGGCGACGACGATTATTCCGGCGACGAGGATGACGATTATTCCGACGACGATGATGACGACGACGGCTGGAGCGATGATGACGACGATGACGCCGACGATGACTGCAGCGACGATGACGATGACGGCTGGAGCGACGATGACGATGACGACAACGACGACGATGACGACGACGACACCGAGCCGCCGGAATTGGAGTGCCCGGAAGAATCCGAGCCGGTGACCTACTACCTGTCGGCCGACGATTCGAACTCGCAGGCGTCGCCGGTGGTCGTGCGCGCATTGATCGAGGCCGGCGCGATCGTGCCGCGCAGCCGCGTGCGCACTTACGAATTCACCAACTACTACAACATCAACTACGCGCCGCCGACGACCTCCCCGGTGCGCGTCGAGGCGCAAATGACTCCGCACGCCGAAGCGTTGTACGAGCACGAATATGTGCTGCAGATCGGCGCGCAGTCGCATTGGATCGAGTACAACGATCAGCGGCCGATGAACCTCGTGCTGAGCTTCGACGTGTCCGGATCGATGAGCGGCGAACCCATTTCCTTGCTGCGCGAAACCGCGCGGGTGATCGCCAGCCGCCTGCGGGCCGGGGATATCGTTTCGGTCGTCAACTGGGACACCGTGGCCGAAGTGAAGTTGAACGGCCATACCGTCGACGGGCCGAACGACGCGCAATTGTTGACGGTGATCAACCACATCCAGGCCGGCGGTTCGACCAATATGCACGACGGTGTGCAAACCGCCTATGAATTGGCCGAAGACCATTATTCGCCTTCGCGCCTGAACCGCGTGGTGCTGATCAGCGACGGCGGACTGAATACGGGCATCACCGATCTGGAAATCATCAGCCAATATGCGGACGATTCCGAAAACGAAGGCATCTACCTGGTCGGCGTGGGCGTCGGCGACGCCGCCAGTTATTATTATGATAATGTCATGGACGACATCACCGACGCGGGCAAAGGCGCGTACGTCTTTGTCGATTCAGCGGATGAAGCGCAGCGTCAGTTCGGCGCGGGCTTCCTGCGCAATATGGAAGTTGCCGCTCTCGATGTGCGCGTCGAACTGACCATGCCTTACTACCTGTTGATGCTCGAGTACCACGGCGAGGAGTACTCGACCGATCCCGCCGAGGTCGAGCCGCAGCATTTGGGTCCGAACGACGCGATGATCTTCCACCAGTTCATCGTCGCCTGCGATCCGCTACTGATGAATCTGGACGACGTGCTGACCGTGCGCGCGACCTACACCGATCCGTCCACCTACGAGAACGGCGAATCGGTGCAGGAAGCGACCTTTGCGCAGTTGCTGGCGGCGGACCACAACCAGTTGCTCAAGGGCGAGGCGATCGTGGCTTACGCCGAGGCGATCAAGCAGATCGCCGATCTGGTCCATACGGATGCGGACCGGGCGTTGGCCGTGTGCCGGGCGGCCAAGGAAAAAGTGCAGGCCGCCGCCGAGACGCTCAACGACGAGGAACTGGAGGAAATCGCCGACTTGCTCGCCGATTATGAAACGACGATCGGAGCGTATTGAAAGTCCATGGAGGCATATCCCGAACTGTGATGGGGGCTGCCATGGATGGCGGCCCCATCTCTCTTAACTCTTGCCCTCACGAACGCCGGCGCAACGCCCAACGAACTGCTTTCGCCAACCGCCGCCGGTCGATTTGCAGATACAGCCAGATCAACGCGGCAACCGGCATCAGGTAGTTGCGCGGCGCTTTCTGCCCGGGTGACATGGTCATCGTGATGTAACCCATAAAAACGATGCAACTCAAGGCAAAGCAAAGCGGCAGCCAGTTTTTCGTCCGCACCGCCCGCACCAAACCCAAGCCGGTCAACAAATAGCCGAGCACGATGAACGGCAGATCCGTTCGGAGAAAAATCGGCATGACGCCCATCACGCGATAGTCATAAAAACTCGGGCTGTAGACGGCGAACGGGTAGGTGATAAAATATTTTAATGAAGTCAAATTAAGGTGCGTCGGATGCCCGGCGTCATACGCCAAATGCCGGTAGGACATCTCGCCGATGCCGAACCAGAAATCCTGCCACAACAGCGGATTGGTGCCGATAAACACGGCCAGCCCCATCATGCCGACCAGCAGATTCGCCGGCAGCCAGCGCCGGCCGAAGGAACCAATCGTCGCCAGCGAATAGAGAATGAAGGTGAAAAACAAAATGACGCTGTAGAGTTTGCAGGAGATCGAAAAGCCGGCAAAGAGGCCGAAGCCGAATAACAAAAACCAGCGGAACTGTCCGTTGCGCAAGGCGGCGTCGAATTGCGCGAGGGCGACCAAGGCCGCCAGGGCGAACAACAGTTGCGGAATCTCGGCGTAAAGCACGACTTGCAGCATGCGGAAAATCGGATTGATCAACAACAAACAACCCGCGCCGATTGCCAACCAGCGGCTCGAAATCGCATCGCCGCTCCGGTTCGTTTGCACCAGATTCATCATCAACACGACGCACCCCGCCGCCAACACCGCCATGAACCAGCGCGGATTGATCTTGACGATTTTCGCCGCCTCGATGAAAGAGGCGATGAGATAAAACGCCACTTTCGGATGCGGCGAGCCGCTGTTGCCGAAATTTTCCCGCCAAAGCGGATTGCTGAAGTCGTGCTTGCCGATGAACTCCTGAATATACAACGGCAACAGCGTTTGGCCGGTCGTGATAAAGCCACATTCGTCGAGTTTTGGTTCCGCCGAAAAAAAAGGGAGGGTCGCCGCGATATACAAAAAAGAGATGAGGAAAGCCGGCATCAGCAGACGTAAGTTTTTCATCGAATATTCCAGCTCGCTCCGTTAATGGACCACTCAGGTTGTTGCATTATACCGAAGAGAAACCGAGTAAACACTCACTTTTCACATTGGATTTTCACCATGTTATTCAATATGTTATACAGCCATTTGCACATCGCATCCGGTTAATGTTATGAATTATGCGACAATGTGTTTGCTCTTTACAGTCATGAGGCTTGGGATTCGCTGTTCAGAAGGAGAAACGAATTGAAAGCTCTTCGATCCGTTATTTCGCTCGGCTTGCTTGCGCTGCTTTGCTTTCTTTTATTCTCCTGCTCCGACAACGACGAAACGGTGGACGATCCGGGGCTGGAAGATTTCATCCGGCAGGGAAAACAACACCTGATCAACAACGAAGCGCATTACGCCGCGGTACAGTTCGAAAAGGCGCTGGCGATCGATGCCGACAATACCGACGCGCAGGCAGGTCTGGTCATGGCCGGACCGATGCGGTTGTTCAACTTCATCGATCAGGTCATTTCCACCATCAACGCCATCTCCTTCAATCCCGAGAACAACGTCACCAACGCGCAATTCGCGCCCTCCTCGATCAACGGCGACGACATCAACGCCATTCACCTGTTCTTCATCGAAGAAGTGCTGCCGGAACTCGCCCGGGCCGAGGAAATCTATCCGCAATTGATGGCCGGCCCCGACTTCACTTTCGAGCTGGAGCATTACGGATTCCGGATGAACGGCGAGGATTTGCTGTCCTACGGCGGCCTTTTCGACAAGACCGACCTCCACATGATCGGCGCGTTCAACAGCATATCCTATGCGATCGTCAACCTGCTGCTGGCGCACGATCTACGTTTCGACTATACGCAACTGGCCATCGAACTGGGTTCGGGCGGCGCGGAAAAATCGACGCTTGAAACGATCGACATGATCATGTCGTTGCTCTACGAACTGTTCCACAGCGAGCGCTTCCCCCACTTCCTGTACCTGGAGCCGGGCAGCGGCGTCGAATCGATGAACATCACCGGGTTGGCCATCGCCAATGCCTTCACGCGCATGGTCGACACCTTCGACTCGCTGGCCGCCGAAACCGGACCGCAGGACAATTCGCCCGTGCACTACGTGGATGTCAACGGCAACGGCGTTTATGACCGGGACGCCGACCGTGTGTTTCTGGGTCAAGAAATCGAAATCCAACCGACGGAAGTAGACGTGGCGCGGCAACTGTGCGTGGATATCGCCGACGCGTTCTACGAAAGCTCGACGCAGGATCCCAATCCCTACGAAGTGGCCCTGCTGTCGATGACCGACTTCAACGATCTGCTGCATCTGGTCGGCGTGCTGCCCATCGAACTGGGTCCGCTGACCATTCGGCAGTTCCCCGGCTTGATCAGGCTCAACGTCGGCTCGTTCTTCGCGCACCCGTCGCAGGACGGCTTGCGCAGCTTCCTGCAATTGATCATCGATATCTGGAACGATCCGTCGTTGTTCTTTGAATAACGGGCGACGGGGAATTACAGATCCATTTTCCGGCGCAAATAGAGTTCCACCAGCGAGGAAATTTCGTCGATCAACCGCTCGCCCTGCAGCAACTGCGGCTGATACAACACCGCTTGGTGCGTCAGCGTTTCCACAATGTTGAACACCACGAAAATCATCAACTCCGCTTCCGCCGGCGATAGCTCCTTTTTCAACCGCAACAGTTGCTCGCGGATCATCTCGACGATCTGCCGGTCGATTTCATTGATCTGGCGCAACGGTCCCATGCGCGGCACCTGTTCGACCAGCACGCGGTGCAACTCCGGTGCGAGGCGATGCATGTGCACCATCACCTCGACCGACTTGCGGATCGTGTCGCGCAACGGCGCATTGGCCACCTCGACGAACGTCTGACGGATCAAGTCGAGTTCCTGTTCGGCCAACCGCCGGTTGAGCGCCAACACCAGCGCTTCCTTGTTCGGGAAATAGTGATACAGCGAGCCGATGCTCACCCCCGCCTCGAGGGCGATCTTGTTCGTGCTCGTCTGATCGTATCCCTCACGGATCAACACCTGCGCGGTGGCGTTGAGAATCGTGTCGACCGTATCCCGCGATCGTTTTTGCTGCGGACGTTTGCGGGCTTTGATCTGCTTCATCGTTTCCTCAAAAAAATCGAGTTGTCATTCATGATGAACTTGCTTATCATGCCCCGAATGTGAGTAAAAGCTCAACTTCTTTTCACGCGGTGGGGATCGACCGGTTCCGACAAGCAAACGGGGCATTTTCGAACTACATGATTCTTCAAGGATCGACTCCCGGCCAATTTACAGCGCGGCACGCGAGGAAAGAATCGGTGCGCACAAACACGGTCCCACTCGGCGCATTCATGCATGAGCAACGTCGAAGCCAATGATCATCGAGGTAAGGAGCAAACGATGAGCGATTCCTTCAACAAGCTGCCCGCAAAGGGTTTGCCGAGAAAAAATATCCTGGAAATGATGAAGACCTTCGCCGCGGACGACGCTGACTATCGCTCGGGCAAAACCTGGAGCCTGGTGTATCACCTCAACAACGAACACACCGAATTTTTGAAAAAGGCCTACACCTCGTATTTCTCGGAAAACGGCTTGAACCCGATGGCCTTCCTCAGCCTCAAACGCTTCGAAACCGAGGTGATCCGCATGACCGCCGCCATGCTGCACGGCGACGCCGACACCGTGGGCACGATCACCTCCGGCGGCACCGAAAGCTGCCTGCTGGCCGTTAAAACCTACCGCGACCTGGCGCGCGACAAACGCTTCCTTATCGGCACGCCGGAAATGATCGTCCCCGAAACGGTGCACATGGCCTTCGAAAAAGGCGCGCACTATTTCGGCGTTAAGTCCGTACATGCGCCGGTGGGCAAGGACAAGCGCGTCGACGTGAAAGCGGTCAAGAAGCTGATCAACCGCAACACGATTCTGCTGGTCGGCAGCGCACCCTGCTATCCGTTCGGCGTGGTCGATCCGATCGAGGAACTGAGCGACCTGGCCCTCAGGAAAAACCTGCCGCTGCACGTGGACTCCTGCTTGGGCGGTTACCTCCTGCCCTTCGTGGAAAAACTCGGCTACCCCGTGCCGCCCTTCGATTTCCGCGTGCCGGGCGTCACCTCGATCAGCGCCGACACCCACAAATACGGCTTTGCGGCCAAGGGCGCCTCGACGATCCTTTATCGCAACATCGACCTGCTCAAATACCAGATGTTCGTGTACACCGACTGGCCCGGCGGCGTGTTCGCCTCGCCGGCGTTGCTGGGTACGCGTCCGGGCGGCGCGGTTGCCGCAGCCTGGGCGGCGATGGTCGCTCTGGGCGAAGACGGCTACCTGGAAACGGCGCGCACGATCATGGACACCAGCAAAAAGTTGATGGACGGCATCAACGCCATTCCAGGCCTGGCTGTGGTCGGCCGACCGCACATGAGCGTGTTCGCCTTCCGCTCAGTCGATCGCGACTTGAACGTCTATTGCGTCGCCGACCAGATGGAAAAACGCGGCTGGCATATCGACCGGCAGCAGAAGCCCGACTGTCTGCACAACATGGTCACCACGCAGCACGCGAAAATCGCCGATGTGTACCTCAACGATTTGCGCGAGTCGGTCGAATACGTGCGGCAACATCCCGGCCTCGCCGAGGAAGGCAACGCGGCGATGTACGGCATGATCGCCCACGTGCCCATGCGCGGCCTGGTGAAAAAGGAAGTCTTGAAAATCTTCCTGGAGATGTACGGTCCCGACGCCAAAATGCCCGACCTGGGCGGCGCGGCGGCCGGCGACGACCTGACGACAAAACTGGGCATGAAGTTCGTGGAGTACAAAAAGAAGCTGACCAATCGCCTCAACGATTTGCTGGGCATCGAGCCCGAATGACTTGTGCGCGCTCGGTCGGCATGCCGGATACGCTTGGGTTGCTTGGCTGTTGACGCCATAGTTGTTTTTACAAGTTCATAACGTACTTTGAAGGATCGAACGATGCGCCATTTATTCACGGATCATCGCCCGAACCCGTTGTCCCGTCCGCACCTCATGTTTGCGGTCGCTTTGCTTGTCATCGCCGCTATGCTGATCGGCTGCGCCCCGCGCGCGACGGAACCGAAGTATTACCAGGTGTTCGACCTCTACGGCTCGCCCTACGAACGCGGCTTTCAGCACGGCCAGCGCTTCCGGAGTAAAATCCGCTCGCTGTACACGATGCTGCTGACCAACTCGATTTTCCCGTACCTCGAACGCGACCGCTACGACGTGGCCAGCGTCATGTTGCGCTACCAAAACGAAGAACTGTACGGCAACGGCCAATTCTCGTCGCGCATGATGCTCGAATGCGGCCGGGAATTCCTCAAGTTCATGCCGCCGGAATACCTCGAGGAAATGCAGGGCATCGCCGACGGCGCCGAACTGCCCTTCGACGAAATCCTGATCCTCAACACCTTCTTCGACACGCTGATGGGCTTCCGCTCGATTACCTTCTTCATCAAGCTCATCCAGGGGCCCTGGCTGCTGACGGTGTCTTTCGACGGCAACCTCGACGGCGACAGCCGGGACAACAACGGCGACGGAAAAATCGACGAACCCGGCGAGGAGCGGCAGGATCCCTACGAGCCGCGCTCCTACGCCACGATGGTCGAGGTGCCGCTGGATGCGCCGATCAAATTCGTGATCGACGACGACAAGGAAGGCGTCAATCCCGAGTCGATCCGCCTGCAGTACAACGACAAACTCTATCTTTCGTCCGACCCGGAAGTGCAGACGCGCCCCTACGCGCGCGAAGGCAAAACCATCGAAGTGTCCTTCCTGCCGCCCGACGGCTGGCCGGCGGCGAGCAGCGTCTCGATCAACCTGCAATGCACCGACCTGCTCGAGATCGTGCGCGTGCCGCCGAACCATCCGCGCACGATGCGCGCCGAACGCATCACCTTCACCACCGCCGGTTACGGCAAGAAAATCAACGAGACGCCCAACCAGGGATTCAACGACGGCCGCTCGCAGCCGCCGTCGCTTGCTTTCGCGGTGCGCGGTTCGGCCACGCGCGATGGCCGGACGATCGTCGCCCACAACTTCGCCATGCTCGACAGCAACATCACCCACAAGCACGTCACCATGTTCGTGCATCACCCCGACAACGGCCGCGCCTTCTCCGTGCTCGGCTATCCCGGCGTGGTCTGGGGCTTTTCGGGCATGAACGACCGGGGCTTGACCGTGCTCTACAACGCGTCGGACACGCTCAACACGCCGTTTGCCGCGTCGTTCAACGAAGGGCTGATTTTCGCCAAGTTCAAACCCACGGGCGTGACGGCCGGCGTCATGCTGCGCGAACTGCTCAACAAGTACGACGACGTCGCGACCGCCGTGCCTTACTTCTACGAACACCAAGCCAGCTACGGCTGGAACTTCCTGCTCGCCGATCCCTCCGGCGAGATGAAAGTCGTCGAGGTGGATTCGGACATCACCGAGCGCGCCGAAGGCGGCGTGCACGTGTACGGCAACGAGATGGACAATCCGGACGACCAAGACGCCTGGGGCCGGCCGCTGGCGACGGTCGCCGGCGACGACCTCTACCTCGCTTCGCACTACCAGAAGAACCTCGAGGAGATCCGCTACCAGATCGTCAACTTCAACCTCCAGCCGCAGCGCTACTGGACCACCTTCTACTTCCGCTCGCTACGTGCGTTCTTCTGCACCGCCGACGCCCTGCGCGAAAGCTACGGCAAGCTCGACGTGGCGCGCACGATCGACATGCTGCGCCTGATCGACCTCAAGGACGTGCGCGACAGCATGAACTCGGCCGTATACGTGCCCGGCGATCTGACCGTCTGGGTCGGCGCCGGCATGGTCCCCGCGCCGGACGCGGAGTTCGAGGAAACCGACCTCGGCGACAAATGGTCCGAAGGAGGTGCGCCATGAAAGCCGCCCGCCTGTTCCCGCTGCTGCTCGTCGCGCTGTTGCTGCCCGCCCCCGCGCTGGCCGGCTTCACCGAAACGCTGCCCATGGGCACCTTCCTGCTCGACGTGGGCTGGATGCAATCCACCCTCGACAGCAAGTGGGACAACCGCGAGCG
>Ga0116156_10004305_pt1 | contig 12124 bp, 11 predicted proteins | sample AD_UKC045_MetaG_FD_89891 | JGI IMG/M metagenome (GOLD analysis project Ga0116156, IMG submission 89891) | Active sludge microbial communities of municipal wastewater-treating anaerobic digesters from USA - AD_UKC045_MetaG | ecosystem: Engineered > Bioreactor > Anaerobic > Digestate | place: USA... | reverse complement strand
GAGCCGGTCGTTGGCCAGTACTTGTAACCCCTTGGTCTTGTACATATAGGCCACGACCGCGGACCCGGTAAAGACGTCCAATACGGACGCCACATCCTCTGGCGTGTGCTTCCAGATCCAGTCGACGAGCTTTTGCTTGGAGCCGATGTAGTTGGTGACGTACTTGGGGCGCTGGTCGGGCGGGAGTTCCTCGGTGACGAGTTCGACGCCCTGCGCCGCGAGCGATTCCAGATGCAGCCCGAGCGCGGCGTCCGTTTCCAGAAGGAAACCCAGCCGGTCGAGGTCGGTAGCGAACAATTCCATGCGTCCTCCGGCAGGCGACCACCACCTGTCTGGAGGTTACTTACCGGAAACGCAGAGAAACGTGCGGGGGTAAATGGAAGGAAAGAAAGGCAAAGAAGTAAAAGCGTATTTGTGTGGACATCAAGACGGAAGAGCCGACAATGGTGAAGCATCCGTCTGCCGAGATGCCGAATGCATAAAGAGGTATGTCGAGTTACCTGTCTTTGTCCGTATCGGCAACCTTCTTCGGAAACAGGATGCCCTTTTCCTTGATTCTGGTCACGGTGGGAGGGCGAGAAGGTGCGTCCTCCGTCCTCGTTTCAGCGACGTGTTTAGGAAAGAAGATCCCTCTCTCGACCATTTCCGTGCGGTGAGTTCTCTTCGCCGTGTCAGCGTCATACGTATCCGCGGTGCGTTTCGGAAAGAATATGCCCCTTTGACCGTCGCGCGTTTTACCGAGCTTCTCGCCCGTATTCACGTCGGTGGCGACGGCGATTCTGTTGACCGAGAATATCCCCTCTGTGTTCATCTTCACTTCGGCAACCACTTCGCCCGTCCTGCGGTTCCTTACCACGGCCACCTTATCCGTGAAAATGATGCCGCGTTGTTCAATCGTGGTTTCCAGCGGGAAATGGAAATGGTCTCTGAGGGCGCCGACGGCGCCTTTGATGAGCAATGAATCATGCTTGCATTCTTCGCAGCGATTCGGGAGGCTCCATCCCTTTTCTTTGCACTTTAGCTGCGTCTTCGTGGAAACCTCGAACGACTTCCCGCATTGACTGCAGGAAATGTTCTTGGGAGCGTGCTGTTCAATACAGGGCTTGCAGCATTTCGGAGGATTAGCCCAGTCTCGATTGACCTTGAACGTGCGACCGCACACGGCACAGGGCCGCTCGACCCACTGAGCATCCCGCCGGGCCTTACATGGTTTGCATAGACGCGGAGGATTGTCCCAATCCCGGTGAATGCGCATGGCACCCCCGCAATCGGCGCACTTCTTCTCAATCCATTGCGCCTCGCGACGTTCTTTACAGGCCTTGCACAGACGCGGGGGATTATCCCAATCCCTATGAATGCGCATGGTGGTTCCACAATCGGCGCAGGACTTTTCATACCACTGGGCGTCATGGCGTTCCTTGCAGGACTTGCACATGGTTGGCGGATGGTCCCAGTCGCGATGAATGCGCATGACAGCGCCGCAACCAGCGCACGGCTTCTCATACCACTGCGCCTCCCGGCGTTCCTTGCAGGGCTTGCACATGGTCGGAGGATGGTCCCAGTCGCGATGGACTCGTATTGCCGTCCCACAGTCTTCACAATGCACCTCGTACCACTGAGCCGCTCGGTCGGCTTTGCATGACTTACAGAGACTCGGAGGATGGTCCCAGTCTTCATGCACCGGGATTTCCGCCCCGCAATCCTCGCAGGACACTGTATACCACTTGGCCAACGTACACCTCCGCTATGCACAGACAAAGAGCATTCAAGAAAGTGGAATCCCCGCGCCGCTCTATCGAGGTTCTCCAAATCTGCTGGAGCAGACGAGAAAGACTCCAATCCTGCACACATCTCCACGACGACGTGACTGACTATTTTGCCCCCTCAGTACAGCGAAAAGTCAAACGTGCGGCGGAACCGGCTGTTTAGGCTGACGCCTTCTCCCCAATGTTGGTCAACACAGCCCTTCCGCACTCGTCCATGTTGGAAAACTCCTCCGTCTCCACAATCGGCCCCCGACTGCCGTGATAAGGGGATTGAGTGTCACGATGGTACTCGAGGAAATCTTCCGGTAACGCCTTGACGCCCTGCTCGACGAGCCGGTTGACGACCCAAAACCCGTCCTGATCCCACTCGATGATGCCCGGTAGGTAATAGACCTCAATGTCCATCGGCCCCGGTCCCTGCACCCAGACCCCGATAGGCTCGTAATCCACGACCTGGCTGTTCTCAATGACGGCGCGCCGGTCAATCATGTAGCGGAGTTTCATGACCACTCCTCCGCAATGGCAATGTGCTCCGCCAGGATCTCCGCGTCAATCTGGGCGAACATGTCCGGGTTCTCCCGCCGGTACGTCTGCCAGCGATTCCAGTCAGCCGCATAGGCTGCCTCGCAGGTCGGCTCGATCAACTCTATATGATGTCTCCGTCCGACGTCGTCCACCATGTCCATCTCTGCCCAATCGGCGTTGTCCCGCCACCAGCGCACCACCTTGATCGTGTGGGAATGCTGAAACCCCTGGTCGTACCCCACGACCTTCCACAGCAGCCAGAAGTCCGTGTGCGTGACCTTTCCCTGTGCATCGAACTGTGGCGCAACCCGCGTCACGGTGAAACTGTCCGCGATGTCCGTAAACAAAGACTCCCCGTTGTCTTCGTTGTACACGGTCACATACGAACCCCGCTCGTTGAAGAGCCGGAACTCGTCCTGCAACCGCGCCTTTTCCTGCTGTATGAACTCCTGCATTATCAGCCTCCGTTACAGCACCACGCTCTCGATACGCCGTCCGTCGGGCAGAAGGGTGATGCCCCGCGATGTGAATGCGCGCAATACACGGTCCCGTTCCTGTGCCGACGCCGTCTGGATGAATTCTATGTTATCCAAGAGCGTGACGGAATACTTGAAGATCGTCTCATTGCTGCCTTGCCTCGAGCAATGCTTCCATCCATCGACCGTGCTGTGCCGCTGTTCGCGAACCGTGTCGTCCGTGCATCGCCCATACTTGTCCCCGTCGTAACTGATGGCGTCCATGCGCCGCAACAGCCGCTTCTTGAAATACAACCCCGTATCCTTTGGCTTCCCGTCCGCGCCGAGTTTCTTGATGCGCGTGAAAAAATACGTCGCGCCGCCCGTGCTCATATCCGCTTCGGGAGACATGCCGCCGGGAGCCACGCCCGCCCGCATTTTCTCCACCGTGCTGATCATGGCGCCGTTGTTGTCCAGCAACGTCTCTATGAACGGCCCCATCTGGGTGCGATTGGTCAGACTGTGTTTGAGGGTATATCCCTTCAGTTGGTGTTCGAGATCTGCGTCGGACAAATCGAAGCGGTATTGATGGCGATAGCCACCCCGGCGTTTCGGGTCCGCGTGCCCATACTGGTACTCGCCGAGCGGATTGTACCCCGGAAGCCGGGTGAGGTCGGGCACGCCCAAACGCCGTTCCCAGAACCCGCGCAACGCCTGCACACGTTCGTCCATGGCCGCGCTGCGTTTGTCCAGATCGCCCAGCAGACTGACGTATTCACCGTCCTGGTCCTCCTTGCGGATGTACGCCAGCTTGCGGAGATACATCCATTCCGCGTGCTGCGGCGATGCGATGCTGGCATCGACCCCGAGAGATCCCAGATGTTCCAAAGCCCGTTCCACCGTATCCGGTTCCGCCGCTCCGGCGATGGCCAATTCCAGTTCGCCCTGCTGGGCGTACAGGTTCGCGCCCGACCACGGCGTGTATCGGACCCGCGTTCCGTCTGGAAACGTAATCTCGTACTGTTCCCCGTCTTTCAGACGGTCGCCGTTGAACATGGTGCTGTTCGTCGCCGCGTCATCGAGCACGAACACATCATTCTTGCGCAACTCCCGTCGCGTGCTCTGAACCTTCGTTTTGCGAACCGTGAACGGGGGCGCCTTCTTGTCTTCTCGCGCGGGCAACCGTTTACGCAGATACGCCTCGAAATTCCCGCCGCCCACCTTCTGCCGTTGCGTCACCGCTTCATCCACGCGGTCCAGCCACTGCAAATAGGTCTCCGCCATTTCCTTCACGTCCAGGTCACCGGATTTCAGCAGCTTCGCGAGCGCGGCCCGGTGTTTGCGCGCGGCGTCGAGCTTGGACTGATTGTATGAACCGTCCTGAGCGTGATGGTTCGTCGTCTTCACGGCCAGCAGAATGTCCTGCGCGAAGCGGTCTTCCACCAGCGGTTCGCCGACCTTGATGTTGCTCCGGTCCATCGCCCCCTGTTTGAGGGATTCCAGAATCCGGCCATCCGCGTCCGGCCGCATCTTGAGTTTGACGATGGTCCGCTTCTTCCCGCCGAAGGATTCCGTGAAGATGAGGGCGTTCTGGTCTTCGACCTCGTCCGCATCGATGGGGAGCGTCTTGCCCTGCCAGCCCAGCGCCGCAGCGTCTTCGACGATGTCCATTTCCTGCTTGCCGAGCCGTCCCTTGCGCGGAACGGGAATGTCCGCCTCGAATCGGAAATCCTTTTTTCCTGTTACGTCGCCGTAGTACCGCTCGAAATCCTGACGTATGCGCTGCTTGCGCGCGAGCAGCATGTCCAGAAAGGACTTCCTGGCCGCCTCGTTGCGGCCGAACCGAGCGTCCGCATACGCGCGCACGGCGTCGAGATACACGTCGTCGGGAATCTGTTCGATCTCCCGGATGTATCGAAGCGCGGCTGACGGGTCCACTTGAATCTGTTTCGCTTTCGCCGCGCGGAACATCCGGTCGTACAGCGATTCGAGCGACCCGTGGTTGCTGTTCGGGTTGTACCCAACGCGCAATTCCTCGTCGGCGCGGCCCAGGAACTTGCCCGCCTGGCCCTTGTCCACTCCGTAGAGGCGGCCGTCCGCGGTGCGGATGAACTGCTGGGGATGGTTGTCATGGTTGGAAACGAACCAATCGATGACGTGCTCGCGCTGAATTTGCTCGATTTCCTCCCGCGTGAGCGCGCTCAGATCGGTCAGATCGCGGAAGTCGTAATCCGCGCGCAGGCCGGTCTTCATTTTCTGGATGGTGCCGACCCGTCCGTTGAGGGCGATGACGCGTACCTCGATGGCTTCGGGGTCCACCAACCGCCCCAAGCGATAGGCCATTTCTTCCGAATGGGCAAGGAGTGGATTGTCCACGGGCTTGAACATCCAGCGGTTGCCTTCGGTATCCAGCCAGAATTCTTTGGCGTGTACACCGCCGGCGTCTTTCGCGCTCTTTTCGAAGGTGAAATTCGCAGGCTTGCCGCGCGTCGTTTCCCACGCCTGGTCGACGGCGACGAACTCCGAACCTTTCTTGGCGAACACCGGCGGCGTGGGAACCGGGCTTGGGGCCGGTTCCCACGCAGGAGGAGGGGACGGTGGCTTTGCCAATGGCGGCGCAGTGGCGGGCTGTGACTTCTTTTTCCCGTATTTCGCCTGATGCGCCTGGTATCCCGCCGCGAGTTTGTCATGGACGGACTGGACCTTGACCGGGTCCGTTTCCGAGAGGATCGTGATGAAGTCCTGTTTGCTGCCCCATTGCCAATTCTTGACCTTGGCAGCCTTGACAAGATCCTTCAGTGCAACCGCATTCATCGACGCGAGCTGATCCTGGAAGACCTGTTTCTTGAGGGCTAGTTCCTTCGCCGTGAACGCGAGGTATTCCTGCGGCAGCCCCGTCCCCATGGCGAGGGCAACTTCGGCGTCATGCACTGATGCCATGAACGAGGCGAACTGCTCCGGCCCGGTGGGAAGCACCACTTTAGCCGTCTGTTCCTCGATGAAGGCTTTCGTCTTTTGCAGTGCGGCGCTGACTGCTTCCTGTTTGGCCTTCTCTGCCAGTTCCTGGCCAGCCGCCTTTTCCAGGGCGTGGACCAGTTGCTGTTTGTTCTTGAGCACGCCCACGCCGAGTTTCTGCTTCGCCGCGACCAGCGAATCCCCGGACAGGCCGCCGTGATCTACGCCGGGTTCAATTTGGTCCAGCAGTTCGATGACGTCCTGCTTGGTCATGTTGAGGGAGATACCCTTGGACTTGGCCATCTCCTGAAGGTCCTTGACCGTGAGATCGTGCAGCCCCCCGGTCGGTGGAAGCTGGGCGACCTGTTTCGCCACCTGCTGGGCCTGCTTGATGGCGGCCTGTTTCTGCGCCAGCAACGCGACGAGGTCTTCCTTGCTGCGCAGCGCGCCGATCTTGTACTGGGCGAGTTTGGCCTTGAGCGCCTCGCCGCCGAGGTCGCCGTGGGTGATACCGGGTTCGGCGGTGTCCAGCAGTGCGATGAAATCCGCCTTGGTTCGCGCGATGGCGATGCCGTTCTGTTTGGCGAGCGTCTGAAGTTGTTTGACGGTCAATCCGTTGAGGTCGCCGATGGCGCCGCTCTCGAATGCGGACTTGAGTTTGGCGTCCTCTTGCGCTTTGGCATCCGCGAGCTTTTCCAGCGTCTGCGGCGGCAGAATGCACGCGGCAGGTTCGCCGTCCGCCTTGGCCATGGGCGTGAGACCGCAGATATCCATGGGCCACGCGACGACGTGGGTACACCGGCAATGGGGATGCGCCGGTTGCTGCGGGAACTTGTCCGTGAGGAAGACCTTGCCATCCAGACCGCCGCAAACCGGGCACATGCGCTCGTCTTCCATCGCGAGCCATTCGAGCTTCTGCACGCCGACCCGCTGGTGGAACTTGAGCCGTCCTTGGTTGTGCGCGCGCAACACCTCGGTCCGGGCGATCATCTCCATGCGGTACTGCGCCTTGCTGAACACACGCGTCCCGGCTTGGCGGAAGGAATCCTTGTCCAGGATGACCTGGCCGAGGTTGCGGACGATATCGTCGGCGCCTTTCCCCGTGGCGATGCCGCTCATGATCGTGCGCTTGATACCGTCGGCTAGTTCGCGGTGAACGTCTCCGGCGAGGATGACGTTATAGTTCACCATGAAGTCCAGGGCGTCGGTATCCACTAGGGTGAAGACCCGTGTCGTGAGTTTGTCTATGCCGGAGGAAGTGAGGTCGCGATAGAAGGGCATCTGCGCCGCGGCGAATTCGTCGATGCCGTCATACACGCCCTGCCGGAATGCCGCCTTGGTGGATTTGCGGAACGCGAGGGTATGGTCCTTCTTGACAGCGGAGAGGATGTCCCCGAGTTCCCCGTTGAGTTTATCCAATCCTTTGAGCGCCGCGAGCTTGTTGTCCGGAAGGGAACCGAGCGACTTGTACCGGAGGATGGCCTTGGCAACTTCCTCCTGTGCGGACTTGAGCGACTGAGTGACACCGCTGGCGGTCTGATCGGCATACAGGTTCCGAGCGCGAACGGATTTCTGCGCGGCCCGGCGGATGCGTTCCGCCTGGGACAGACGGGGCGCGGCGGTGGAGATCATGTGCCGGACTCACGGAACCGGCACGCCGTCGCTTCGAAACTCCGTTCGCACCGATGGACGGCACAGAAGTTGGTGTCCACATCGAAATGGAGGCAGCCGTCGCAATACCGCGATGCGGCGTCCGTGCTCGGCAATGACGGTGGGAGCGCGGTGTCCGAGGAGACGGGCGGCTTTTCCGAGGCAATTCCCAGCATCTTCTGCGCGGCCTCGACCGAGAGTATCCCCGCCATGACCATGTCCACGATGGGCTTGACCTGTTTCTCGTCCGAGAGGTCGACGACCTTCTTTTCTGTCTCGCGGTTGGCGGCCTCGATATCCGGGTCCAGGTCCATCTTGAGTTGCATGCTCGACCGGCTGATGAGTTTCCTGTCGTACAACTCCATGAGAAGCCGCTTCATGTCCACAGCGTCACTGGGGTCGAGGTCGTTGAACAAGAACTGGAGCGTCTTTTCCCCGTAGCCTTTGAGTTCCTGCCAGTCGTCGAAAACCCACGCGAGGATGGTCCGGGCGGCCTGTTTGATCTCCCGGATCATCACCATCATCTTCTGCATGCTGACCGATGCCGTGGCGAAGTTGGGGCCGTCGCCCGTCACGAGCGAACGCGACAGACCCAGCGCAACGATGATGTCTTCCTTGACCTCCTTGACCTTGTCCTCGACGTTGAGCACCTGGCCGTCCGTGCCGTGCGTCTCGACGGTCACGTAGAAGGGCACGACAAGCCCGCTCTTGAGGTCCATCTTGTTGACCATATCCCGGACCCCTTCGAGCATCCGCTGGTCCGGCATGACCATCTTCTGGCCGAAGGCGCCGCCGACCTTGAGGAGCCGGAACGGCGTCGCCCACCGTTTGGCGATGGCCTGCTCGGCGCGGCGGTAGTCCCGCAGGAGTTCGATGGATTGGAACGCGGGCAGTGCGATGGAATTGCCACGCGGCGAGAACGAAGGAGCGTCCCACTTGAGATGCAGAACCTGGTCCACGGGCAACGGGATGCCTTCGCCGACACCGGGGCTGTCCTCGGGGTACTGCGTGACTTCCGTGAGTTGCCCTTGCGCGTATTTGACCTGCACCGAGACCGGATTGACGCAGACCAGTTCCTCGATGTCCTTCCCTTCTTTAGCGTACCGTTTGAAGCCGACAGCATCGCCTTTGACGAGAAGTTGAAGAACCATATCTTTGACGAAGTCCATGATGCTTAGGCGGTCGGCGGCGTCAACGGCCTCGCCCTTCACATCTTCGGCGTCACACGCGATCTTGACCTCGTCCCCCACGGCGAACGAACGCCACGAGTTCACGCAGTTCTTGACCAGCGGTTCTTCGAGGTAATACTCCCAGGCTTTACGTGCGCGTTCTTCCCAAGTGCGTGGAATAACGTCCATCGCGCTGATCTTGCTGAATACGCTGCTGTCCAAGGCGGCGGCGGTCGCCATCGTCGGTAGGGTAGAGTGACCGTCCGTAGACGTGACGCCGGTATGCCTTTTCTGTGGATTCCTTCGTCTGGACATGCGCGCGGAACTCCGGTGATATATTTCATCTGTGGATATCTACCGGAAAACTCGGCGGCGGCTTGTTGACGACTCAGAATTTCGAGCTATAATGATTGGCATATTGCGTGAATGGAGGTTCTATAATGACTGACAAATGTGTTAACTGCGGCACCACTCGATTCCCGTTGCCAGCACGCAACTTGTGCTCTCGTTGTTATCCGCTCGTTTTGAAGAAGGAGAGTGCGCAAGAATGGGACATGTCACAACCAGACACGTTGGCCAAATGCGACATTCCCACAGTTGACCCAGTTCGGTTTTCGGAGCTGAAGGGTGCCTATCTTGAGATCATTGAAGATCGCCTGGATATCTTTAGGTTTCGAGAAACATTCATCAATGGCGGGGCGGATGTTGATGGGATCACGATAGAACGCCAGTTGTTGAGAATTGCCGAAAAGGCAGGGGCCAAGGATGCCGTCACTCTGACCCATGGGTGGAAGGGGCGCATTGACGATAGCATGGATGCAAATGCGAGAAGCTGCTTGTATGGCATGCTGTGTATGGTTGAAGAGGAAATGGAAAAGCCGTGGAAAGGACTGCATCTGGGGGAATTGTTTGAACATGTGAGGCAGAGCACGGAACTGGAAAAGGCACAGCAGCGGGCAGAGGAACCACTCTAGCTTTGGCTAGATAAACACGGGGTCGGTGATGACCGGCATCACGGACACGGTTTCCTCGCGTGCTCCGTCCAGCCGGTTCTTCTCATGGACCAGCATCGCGCACCGCACCGCGTCGACGATATGGTCGTTCCCCTTCGAGTACACCACATTGCCGTTCTGCAGCGTGTACGTGTGCGTCGTGAACTGGTCCTCGACCTCGGCGTCCTCGGCGGGCAACACCAACTGACGCCGTTGTAGCGCGCCGTTGATGAGGCTCGTCATCAGCTCCTTGGTGCGTTTCTTGACCTCGCGCCCGTCACGCACGGCCAGCGTCGTCATGCCCCCGAAGTCATACCCATGCAGCCGCCCCTCCAACTGCTGCGGCTTGTACTTGTCCAGCGCGAGCAATTCCTGCACCACGGCAAGGCCGTTGCCACCGTTGTCCACACCGATGCCCGACGGTGTGAAGAACCGTTCAAGCAGCGCAATCGTCTGTGCGATGAGCGGGTAGGCCACATGCTCCATGTGTATGCGCAGAACGAGCGTCAACACCTTTCGTTCGCCGACCTCGCTCTCACGGAAGACCACCAGTTCCGTCGGGTCGTTGGTGTACCCGAGGTCGCCGCCCATCCAGAAGACGCCCGTCTGCGGCATGAGGTTCAGCAACATCTCCAAGCGGTCGTGGGCGGTCTCCTCCGTCTCGCAGTCCCGCAGCTCCTCGCCCGTTATCTCGACCTTCCGGTACTCGACGACATCCTGCCGGCATAGGCCGAGGAACTCCACATTGAAGGCCCCATAACTCGGCTTTCCGTGTTCGCCCGCGACCTCGTGCTGCCAGCCCGCGGTGTCCCGGCCCCCGTAGAACTCGAGCAACTCGGACTCGCGGTCCGCCGTCCAGTTCGGATTGATCCATGACGGCCAGCGGAACACGCGGAACTGCGCGGACGATGTGAGCCGGTAATACGTCGTGTCGCGCAATCCGTTCGGTGTGGAATAGATGCGCAGCGTACCGTTGGCGTTCAAGCACTGGCGCAACGCTTTCCATGCCCGCTCGGACAACCATGCGCCCTCATCGACCCAGATACGGTCCACGTGCAGCGACCGGAATGCGTCGCCGTAAGGCCCAGCGGGCCGAAAATACAACACCGCACCGTTGGCGAACTCCATGCGGAAATACGGCTTCCGGTGAATCTTGGGCTTGCCTTGCTGCGTGATCGCAACGCTCTTCATGAGCAGCGGGTTGGCGTCCAACTGAAACTCGATTTCCTCGACGACCGTATCCAGATGCCCCTGCTGCGGCGCGGCGACAAGTCCCTGTCCGCCCGTCGTCGTGAACGCGAAATGCAGCGCGTCCGTGGACAGCGATATCGTCTTGCCCACGCCGCGCCCGTCGAGGTGAATGATGTTCTTCTCCGGCGCGAGCAGGTCCTCGGTCTGGTGGGGCCAATATCCGCGCGGAGAGCCATTTCTGTTGCGCAGATAGCGCTCGCCCCATGACACGGGATTCCCCAGGAGCGCGCGCAGGCGTTCCTGTTCCTCCGCCGTCAGAGATTTCACGTCACGGCCTCGTGTATCGCGCCCTTTACCGTTGCCCATACCAACCTCATGATTGCCCGTTCGATGTCCGGGATCTGTTCCTCTTCGCGCGTCTCCGCCCGCACCGCAATGGCGGCTTCTTCCAGTGCGGTCCACTCGGGATATTTGCGCGATACCGCGTCAGCGCGAGCCAGCGCGTCGTCGATACGTCCCGCGACGAGTTCCGCGCCCAGCGCGACGAGCGTAAGACCCGCGCGCACCACGGCGCCCTCGTTGGCCTTGAGCACATCAGCGGCGTTCATCGGCGGCCTCCTGTGTCATGGCCCAGTGGTCGAGCGCATCGAGCGCGTCCGCCAGGCGTTGCCCGATACCGCGCAACCGCTCGGCATCCGGATGCTTGGTCTGTTCGAGCGCCTTGTTGGCTTCGGCCACATACTCGGGGGTGTAGCGGTTCACGGTATGAATGGCCTTCACAACGGCGTCCGGCGGCCGGGTATGCGCACATCCGGCAAGGGCAAGGCCGATGACAAGGGCAAGAACGAGGGACTTTTTCAGGCGCATGTTGTTTCTCCGGTTTTCTCGTGAAATGACTTGACTTCCCGATGCGAACGAAGCGTGTATGTGTACGCGCGGCGGCAAAGGGCCGGCGCGGAAACGCAGAAAGGAAAACGAGGATGAAGAAGAGCGAAGTGAGAATCGGCGAGACCTACACCGTCAAGGTGTCGGGACAACTCGTCCCGGTCCGTATCGCGGGGGAATGTCCCCACGGTGGATGGACCGGCATCAACACAAAGACCAATCGGGAAGTGCGCATCAGAACCGCCGCCAAACTGCGCGGCGTAGCGGAAGGGAAATAGACCATGAAAGACTGCGCACTGCACGAAGCCGCACAGGCGTATCTGGAACACCTGCGGACGCAGGGAAAGAAGGAACGGACTTTGTACACCTATGGTCAAGACTTCAAACAGATGGAGGCGTTCTTCGGCGCGGATAGGAAACTCAAATCCATCCTGCCGCCGCACGTCGGGAAGTTCCTCAAGAGCGACGATTTGCTCCGGTTGCCCAATGGAGGCGAACGGGCCAAGCCCACCGTGGAAAAGACCGTGCGCGTCCTG
>Ga0116156_10004302_pt1 | contig 12127 bp, 12 predicted proteins | sample AD_UKC045_MetaG_FD_89891 | JGI IMG/M metagenome (GOLD analysis project Ga0116156, IMG submission 89891) | Active sludge microbial communities of municipal wastewater-treating anaerobic digesters from USA - AD_UKC045_MetaG | ecosystem: Engineered > Bioreactor > Anaerobic > Digestate | place: USA... | reverse complement strand
GCCGTACGGAAGCAGGAAGGTGTAGTCATAACCTCCAAACCACACCAAGCTCAGGGCGGACGCAAAGAACGCAAAAGGTATTGGGACCCCTAACAGAAGTATTGTGACAAGAATAATAATTGCAATCACTATTGTCATCAGTCATTACCCCCTTCCCCTGTCCTGTCCGGAATGGCTGCATTTTTATTCTTTCCGTATTTCTGTACAATCAACTTGATTTCATTATACAGACGGACCGCGTTATAAAAAGTCGCACAAGCCAGTCCGAAAAGAATGGATGATTGAGGAATTGTCATGGGTATTCTCCATGTCGGTGTCTTTGTGCCCATAACTATTGTCCAGTTAACCAGTTCAACAGCCCAAGTCAAAAACATGATCCCGATAAAAAGGGTCAGGATATATTTGATCAGATCAAATATATCTTTTTTCAAACCTTCTTTCAGTACTAAGCTCAGTATATCTGCCGTTATATGGCTGTTTTCGAAGCTTCCGTGGGCTGTTCCAAACATGTACAGCCAGAATGCAAAAGCTATGAGAAACTCTTCGTAGCCTCTGAAATCCACACTGATTGCCCGTGTAATGGTTGCTGCAAACACTATTAATGTCACCATGATGCCGCAAACGATCAGCCCAAATCGCATGAGTCTCTGAAGCCACAACCAGAATTTCGTCCTTTCCAGTGTATTCAAGGCAACCTCCTTTAGTTTTTTCGTACCGGAGAGGAGAGATTTTCCCCCCTCCGGTATACACTTATTCCATTACGCCATTATTTTAAGTTAAAGTAATCCAACCTCTTTTCTGAAACCGTCCATCAGTTCCTTGGTCAGCAGGTCTTCAAGCTTCGGCCAGGTTTCTTCTCTTACGAAGTCAGCATATGCCTTGATTTGTTCCGGTGTAAATTCAATAACTTCCACACCGTAATCATCAGTTAACTTCTTCATATAATTTTTTTCGTTGGACTCGGCTTCCGTGAAGCTCTTCATGCTCTGCTCCTGAAATACTCCTATTACGATTTCCTGATCTTCCGGAGTGAGTTTCTCAAGAGTCTTTTCACTCATTACGTAGCTAGTGGCTTCTGCAAAGATATAGTTCACATACATGTAGTTGATCATCTCTCCTACCCATGCATAGTTCATGTTTGGGGTGCCTCCCACCCAGCCGTCAACTACTTTGGTCTGTATGGCTGTGGGGACTTCTCCATACGGGATGGATACAGGTCCAAAGCCCAAATCTTCCATGGGCTGGAAGAATGTAACCATCGATGGAGATCTGCTCTTCACATGCTTGTTGGTTCCCGGGGTGAACATATCGGTGGGTTCTTTGATGTAGCCCATCCCGATGAAGCCTTCCAGTACTATTCCAAGGAACTTGACATTGGCTTCCTCCGTAATTGCGCCAATCTGCTGGCACAAGAAGGAATCGGGGGCATACAGCCTCTTAACATCGTCATAATTTAAAGCATAGAAAGGAAGGTAAGGGGCGCCAAGCCTTGCATCTATGCTTTCCGGGATCGTTATCTGTGCCAGATCGATGGTTCCCCTTACGATTTCCTCATATACTGTAAGGTAGTCTCCTAACTGGCTTGAGGGGAAATACTGCACTTTCACCCGGCCTTCTGTTCTTTCCTCCACCATTGCGCAGGCATCGTTATTAAGACCGGTGGCAATATGCTCTTTTGGTGCGTCAGATGCCAATCTCAAGGTTATGGGATTGTCTGCGGAATATTCCGCCGCATCTCCCGTGTCCCCTCCGCCGCCGCCGCATCCTGCAAGAGACAGGACCAGCGAAAGCGCAATAAAAAATGCAATTGTTTTCCTTCGGTTCATTTCTTCTCCTCCTTATACTCAATAGATACATCCTCATGCGCCCAACAGCCATGTTTCTGTCAAAGCCTTCTTCTGAACAACAGGTTCGGAGTTAAGGCTTATTGTGATTATTTTACACCCGAACTGTATTTAACGCAATATTCTGATTAATAATTATTCAGAATATTTTCTGTTTATTTCGAATATTATGACCATGTTTTTGATTTGTATTGAAAAAAAGAGCTTTGATTAAGCTCCCTGTCCGTTTTATCAAATCTCGTTTTACTGTCTGTCGCTGTCGTTAAAAATCCTTCTCAGAAATCCGGCTGTGTTCCCAACGGTTTCAGCCCTTAAAGAGCTTTCCGACTTTTTTTGATCCCAGAAGAATATCGTTGCCGCAAAGCTGCCGTTTGATGCGGAAACAACGGCATAAGAGCCTAAGCGGCCTCCTCTGGGGTGAGTGAGACTTCCCGGGTTGAGTAAATACATTCCCCCAAGATCTCTGTACAAAGGGATATGCGTATGTCCGTAGAACGCTGCTTTACATCCTAAAGAAGACGCTTTGTAAAGAAGGTTCTCCGGTCCGTACTTTGCAGCCTCCATATGCCCGTGGGTAAGATAGATCTTCCCGAATCCCGTATTCAGGATCTGGTAGTCTTCGTTTGAATAGCTGCCGTCCATATTGCCTTTAAGCGCAGTCACCGGGACCTTGAGGCGCGATTCCAAAAGCCATCCGTCGCGTGCATAATCGCCCAAATGCAATATCCTATCTATGCCGGACAGGGTATTAAAGACTTCCGCTGCGGTATCGATATCTCCGTGGGTATCGCTGATCACAAAAAGCTTCATCACTATTCCCTTATGATCTGCACCCCCTGGGGTGTATCCTTCAAAATTATCCCTTTTGCTTTCAGAATATCCCTTATTTCATCAGCTCTTTTAAAGTCCCTGTTTGAACGGGCGTCCTGCCGTTCCGCCACTAACCGGTCAATCTCCTCATCCAATGTCCCTTCATCCTTATCCCGCAGCAAGCCAAGCACACCTGTGAGTTCATTCAGTACAAAGAGGCTCCGTTCCGCAAACTCCTTTGAGCAACCGTCCTTGACATAGGAGTTTACCTGTTTTATCAGCTCAAATACAACGCTGATCGCATCTGCAGTGTTCAGATCGTCGTCCATAGCCTCTATGAACTTCTGCCTGTATAAATTGAGGTTTTCCGTCCGCGCCTTTTCTTCATCACTTAATGTCCCTGTCTCGTTTTCCGCAAGATGTTTAAGAGTCATCTTGGCATTTTGCATCCTTAAAAGGGAATTCCTTGACTGCTCCATAAGCTCGCTGCTGAAATTGATAGGGTTACGGTAATGACCGGAAAGCAGGAAGAATCTTATAACCTCTCCGTCATAGTGTTTCAGAATGTCCCGTACAGTGAAGAAGTTGCCTTTAGATTTTGACATCTTTTCATTATCTATTGTGATATATCCGTTATGCATCCAGTAATTGGCAAATGGCTTTCCTGTTGCAGCTTCCGTCTGTGCGATTTCATTCTCATGGTGCGGGAAGGTCAGATCCTGTCCTCCCGCATGAATATCGATGGTATCTCCCAAGTACTTTGTCGACATAACCGAGCATTCGATGTGCCAGCCGGGTCTTCCCATTCCCCAGGGCGATGACCATGCGATCTCATCGTCGCTTTTTCTTGCCTTCCACAGGGCAAAATCCAGAGGATCCTCTTTTTTTTCTCCAACTTCGATCCGCGCACCGCTTTCCAGATCCTCGATGTTTTGTTTTGAAAGCTTTCCGTATCCGGTAAAGCTCCGGGTGCTGAAATAAATATCTCCCTCCGACTCATAGGCATAGCCTTTATCCATCAGCTTTTGAACAAACAGGATTATTTCATCCATATTTTCCGTGACCTTCGGATGTGCCGTTGCCTTCTTAATATTCAATGCAGCTGCATCCTTAAAATACTCTGCGATGAATTTCTCGCTGATTTCCTCCGCCGGAACGCCGTCCTCTTTTGCCTTATTTATGATTTTATCATCCACATCGGTAAAATTCTGAATAAACCTTACGCTTTTTCCTCTATATTCCAAGTACCTTCTGAGGGTATCGAAGACTACAAAGGGCCGGGCATTGCCGATATGAAAGTAATTATAGACCGTTGGCCCGCAGACATATATTTTTACTTCGCTTTCGTCCAAGGGTTTAAAGTCTTCCTTTTTCCTGCTCAGCGTATTATATATCTTCATGCCGGTTTTCTCCCTGTTCCTGAATTTTATCCAACTGATTTTCCAATGCTATTATCCTTCTCCGCAGGCAATCCAGTTCCACGGCGATGGGATCCGGCAGATCCACCTGGTTCAGATCCTCCGTTCTTTGGTTCCTCTGTTTGATTATCTTTCCCGGGATGCCGACTACGGTGCAGTATTCAGGTATTTCTTTTAAAACCACCGATCCGGCTCCTATTTTGGAATGACTGCCCACTTTAAAGGGTCCTAAAACCTTTGCCCCGCTGCTTATCACGACATTGTCGCCTATGGTTGGATGTCTTTTTCCCGTCTCTTTTCCAGTCCCTCCCAGGGTGACCGCCTGATAAATGGTCACATCATCACCGATTTCCGCAGTTTCTCCTATAACGACAGCCATGCCATGGTCGATAAAGCAACGCTTTCCGATAGTTGCCCCCGGATGGATCTCGATGCCGGTCAAAAACCTTGCCGTCTGCGAAACCATTCTTGCAATGAGCTTGATGTCATGTTTAAACAACCAATGGGCAATCTTATGGTAAATAAGCGCCCAAACCCCGGGATAACAGAGTAAAATCTCAAGCTTAGTTCTGGCAGCAGGGTCTCTCGCCAGCACAGCCTTTATATCTTCATCTATATCTTTAAAAAAACCCATGTTACACCTCATAAAACGTAAATAACGAGTTAAAATATGGCGGGCCTTTCGCCCGCCATAAAAGTATAACTCATATTTACCATGAAATCAAAGGTTTTCATGTACTACAGGTAATTCATTGGATTTTGCGGGACCCCATTTTTCCTCACTTCAAAATGCAGATGGTAGCCTGTGGCTCTTCCGGTGATGCCCACGGTTGCTATTTGCTGGCCTTTCTTCACTACGGCCCCCACTGATACCAACAGCGTATCACAGTGAGCATACCAGGTTTCAATACCGTTGCCGTGAGACAGCTTGACTAAGTTGCCATAGCTTCCGCTGTAGCCCGAGGAGACAACCACTCCGTCATCAACGGCGTAAACAGGTGTTCCCTTGGGATTGCGAAGGTCAACGCCTGTATGCCTTCCGCCTCCGCGGGAACCATAGGACGATGAAATTTCAAGGTATCCCATAGGGCTTACAAAAGAACCGGTGCCTACGAGGGTCGCAAGAGATTTTGTCCCTTTAAGGTTCACTTGAGTGGAGGGTTCACTTATCACAGCAGAGGATATTTCCGTTGTTGATACGGCAACGCCGTTTTCTTTTACGATCTCCTTTGTGACTTCGCGTTTACCATATACACCGGCTGTCTTGACTTTTATCTCACCTTTATAGAGAGTGCCGGTCTCTTCATAAATAATGTCGTAATCTATCCTCTCCGTCGTCGTTGCCCGTTCAGTCAAAGATACGTGGACATAAGGCTTCAGCTCGTAAAGGTTCAATGTGGATCCTATTTTAAGATGCTGCACGTCGGCATCAGGATTGGATGAAATTAATTCCTCCACGCTCATGCCGTTTTTAACAGCAATATCCCAAAGGCAGTCTCCGCTCTCAACAGTATAGACCTTCGGCTCCTTCGTACCCGTAATTATCATGTTTGTAGCATCTTCGACAGACATGACCACAGGATCGACAGCTTCTCCCTCGACTATCCCGACCTTCTCTTTATAAGCGACGCTGACGATTTCCGACCCTTTTGTGCTGAAGTGGGCCACTATGCTGTCTAATACGGCCTGTGCCTCTTCTTGGGTTGAAAGCGCGGCAACGGGTACGTCATCGATATTGATCGCATAATAATGGATTGCCTGTTCTTCCTGTTCTTCTGTTTGCAGCGCCGTTAAAAGAGAGGCGTTTTCGGGTTCTTCACCCCCGGATAACACAAAGGCTCCGCAAATCACTATTACAGTCAGGGTTACCGCCCCTATTACTGCGATAGTTTTTTTGCTGAGCCTACTCAATTTCTCGATCCTAAAATCCGTAATGATCTCAGGAACCTTAGCAAACAATATTTTTATAAACCTTATAACCTTGTCCGCAAATGTACTACTCATCAGTTACCTCTTTAATGATACGAAAGTGTTGCCGCTGCGGCTTCTTTAGAGTCAAAGGATTTGCTTTCCGGCCGGCCTGCTGCCGACATATTTCCTAAATTAATCCGATAAAATAATATAAAGCAATATTACAATAATGTTACGGCGAAGTCAATACAAAAGCGTTGATTCTTCCTTCCGAATAATAGCCCTCATTCTTCCGATTCCGACATAAAAACCCTTTTCATTATCTTTGCTTCAAGGGGTTTATCTCTCGCATCCCTTGGCGAACTGACGATTGCATCGGCGGTTTCGATACCAGAAAAAACCTTGCCGAATGCCGCATATTGTCCGTCTAAATAAGGGGCGTCGGCTACCATGATGAAAAACTGAGAGCCGGCCGAATTGGGGTTCATTGCCCTGGCCATGGAAAGCACTCCCCTTTCATGGTGGAGATCGTTGGGGCAGCCGTTAGCCGAAAACTCCCCTTTTATCGTGTGCCCCGGCCCCCCGGTGCCAGTTCCCTCAGGGCAGCCTCCCTGTATCATGAATCCGGGGATGACTCTGTGGAAGCACAATCCGTCATAAAACCCCTTTTCGGTCAATTCGGCGAAATTTGCCACTGTCAGCGGAGCAATATCAGGATAAAGCTCAGCTTTCATAATTTTCCCGTCTTCCATTTCTATCGTTACGATTTTTTTCATGCAAGCCTCCTTTTGCATAGGAACGGTTTCCCGCCTCCCGGATACTTTTCGCCTCTTATATCGAATCAATTATAATATTATACGCATTATATGCTGTATTGCTCCCTGTTTCTATACACCGAATGGATCCTTGGTTTACCTTTTTCGTATCTGTCTAATATATCCCAAAGCTCATCTTTTAAAAACGGAGGATAAAGATGGGGCATCGATCCTATCTCGCTGCGGCTCATAAATCTAATATCTTTAAGTACCTGGCTGTCCCGCTGCAATTCCGGATCCTGTCCGAGCTTACACTGCCCGCCCTCAACAGAGGCAGTAAAGTAATTTACAAACCTCTGCCCTCGAGTCGGCGAGACCTCCTCTATATGCCAGATCAATTCCTCCACACTGATACTGAGGCCGGTTTCTTCAAGAACTTCGCGCTTCGCAGCCTCAACAGCATTTTCACCTTCTTCAATGGCGCCCCCGGGCAGCATCCATATGTCCCGGCCTTCATGACGCTGGCAAACCAAAAGCACACGGCCCTTCTCATCCTTTACGATGACTCTCACTCCACCGAACCACATATTTCCCTCCGGCTGCCAAAGCTCTTTTATTACTCTCTCCCGCTATTTGATATAGGGCCTCGTAAGCGAAACGACCTCGGCTATAGCATCGGCAACTGTCTTTTCTGCAGCTTTTTCTTCTTCCCTGAGCTTATACTCTACGATCCCGCCTGCTGCCTTTCGCCCCACCGTTATTCGAATGGGTATACCGATGAGATCAGCATCTTTAAATTTGACCCCCGGCCGTTCGTCCCTGTCGTCCAGCAAGACTTCCGCCCCTGAGGAAACCAGCTCCCGGTAGATTCCCTCCGCAATCTGCATCTGCTGCGGTTCTTCACTGTTTACAACGGTTATGATGCAGTGGTAAGGAGCCATGGCGAGCGGCCAGATAATACCGTCTTTGTCGTGGTGCTGTTCCACTATAGCTGCAAGAGTACGACTTACGCCTATTCCATAGCAGCCCATGACTATGACTTTTTCCTGCATATTCTCATCTTTATAATATGCATGCATAGCCTCGCTGTATTTCGTGCCCAGCTTAAATACCTGGCCCACTTCGATCCCTCTGGTTATTTTTATAGTGCCCCCGCACCTGGGGCACGGATAACCTGCCTTGACCAGTTTGATATCAGTAACTATGTCCCCGGTATAATCGCGGCCGTAATTGACGTTCAACATGTGATGATCGGTTTTGCAGGCGCCGGCACAGAGATTCTTTGCTTTTGTCAATTCACTGTCTATAACGATCTTACAATCATGCAGGCCCACAGGTCCGGTAAACCCTCCAACAGCGCCCGTTTCCACGCCCATGGCATCCTCGTCGGCAAATTCGATGGCATGTTCGGGAATATTGAGGGCATTTATGAGCTTCGTCATATTCATCTCCCTGTCCCCTCTCAGAAAAGCCGCCACATAGCGGTAATCCTGATCGTAGACTTGAAAGAGAAGAGCTTTTATCGTTTTGGAAGCATCGAGATCCAAAAATGAAGCTACCTCAGCTATAGTTTTCGTTCCTGGAGTATGAACGGTTTCCAAAGGAAGCATTTCCGAGCTGTCTTGCTCATCGTCTACGCAGTCAGCTCTTTCCGTTGTGGCTGCCATGCTGCACTCTTCACAATATGCGATCTCGCTTTCACCGTATTCCGAAAGAGCGCAAAACTCATGGGAATCGCTGCCGCCAATGGCTCCGGTATCTGCCTCCACCGCCCGGAAGGTAAGGCCGCAGCGGGTAAATATCTTTTCGTAGGCATCGTACATTCCCTCATAGCTCTTGTCCAATCCTTCCCGGTCCCTGTCGAAAGAATAAGCATCCTTCATGATAAACTCCCGGCTTCGCATCAGACCGAACCGCGGTCTTTTTTCATCCCTGTATTTCGTTTGTATCTGATAGAGATTCAGCGGCAGCTGCCGGTAAGAATCCACCTCGTTACGGACAATGTCCGTGAATATCTCCTCATGGGTGGGGCCCAGGCAGAAATCTCTGTCATTTCTGTCCTTAAGGCGCCACATTTCGGGACCGTAAGCATACCACCTGCCGGATTCCTGCCAAAGCTCCGCCGGCTGGATGGCGGACATGAGTATTTCCTGACCCCCCTTGGCGTCCATCTCTTCCCGGATAATAGCCTCGATTTTCTGTAATACCCTTTTGCCCATTGGCATAAAACCATAAATGCCGGAAACCAGTTTACGAATCATCCCGGCCCTTAAGAGCCATATATGGCTGGGTATCTCAGCCTCTGCGGGTACTTCCCTCAACGTCTTCAAATACATTTCGGTCATTCTCATATATATCGGTCCTCCTGTATGGTGGTTTCTAAATCTTTCTTAAGATCGCTGCAGACGCCATGGCGGCGATGCCCTCTTCACGGCCGCAAAATCCCAGCCCTTCAGTAGTAGTAGCTTTGATGTTTATCTTTGCGCTTTTAAGTCCTAAAGCTTCAGCTATGTTTTCTTTGATTTCCTTTATGTAAGGGGATACCTTGGGTCTTTCGGCCACCACTACCGCGTCAATATTACCGATCTCGAAAGAAGCGGCGCTGATAATTGAGTTTATCTCCGCCAAAAGCTTCATGCTGGATATCCCTTCAAATCTGGGATCATCATCAGGAAAATGTATGCCGATGTCCCCAAGTCCGCAGGCTCCAAGAAGCGCATCCATAATCGCATGGATCAGCACATCCGCATCCGAATGCCCTGAAAGGCCCTTTTCCCACGGTATTTCTACGCCTCCCAGTATAAGCTGCCTATCTTCGGCAAAGGCATGAACGTCAAAACCCGTTCCTATTCTGAAGTCCTGTACCGGCGGATTCACAGAAGCATATTCTGATATTCCCGCCTCGATGAGCCTGGCAAGCTTTAAATCATCCGGTGTGGTGATTTTAATATTTCTGTCATTTCCCGGAACTAAAACCACATCGGTCCCGATCAGCTGCACAAGACCCCCATCGTCAGTTGCTGTATACTTGTCCGCCCGGGCTTTTTTGTGTGCTTCCAAAAGAGCGGAAAATATAAAACCCTGGGGAGTCTGAATCAAACAAAGAGACCCCCTGTCCAGATTTTCCTTTATTCGCATATCCTCGACCCGGGCTACCGTATCCTTTACCGGAATACCGAGGGTGGCTGCTCCGTACATAAAGACCACATCTGCGAGCCGGCTAATCTCCTCGGCGGAAACAAAAGGTCTTGCTCCGTCGTGAACGAATACGTAATCGGGAACAGGGATTTCCTCCCCCGACCCTGAAATTGACCGGCGACAGCCGTTGATTACTTTCAAACCGTTATATACGGAGGACTGTCTGTGCTTTCCTCCGGATATAATAGCCCTGATTTTACGGTATCCTTTTTTATTGGCAAACTCATTCCGGCAAAACTCCATATCCTCTTTTTTAACCACAAGATAAATGTCGTCAATAAAAGGATGCCCGGAAAATACTTTCAAAGATTTCCCGAGTATCATTTCATCCCCTATCCTGATATACTGCTTTGAAATGCCGCCCATCCTTGTCCCAGATCCGGCGGCGGCTATCAATACAGCTATCCTCTTGCCGTTATACATACTACTTCCCCTTTTTGGGTTTTCCGAATATCATTCGCCCGGCAGCGGTTTGCAGTACACTTGTCACAACAACGGATATGTTTTGTCCTATGTATCTCTTGCCCTCTTCGATAACGATCATAGTTCCGTCATCCAGATAAGCCACCGCCTGATTGCTTTCTTTGCCTTCTTTGACGAGGAAAAGCTCCATTTCTTCTCCAGGCAGCACCACCGGCTTCAACATATTTGCCAGTTCATTGATATTGAGGACCTCCACACCTTTGATCACGGCCACTTTGTTCAGATTGTAATCATTGGTGATCACCTTGCCCCCAAGGGTCTGGGCCAGCTTTAACAGCTTTACATCCACCTCCGGGATCTCCTCGATGGATTTATCGCCGTCGGTGTTATATATATCGATCCCATAATCCGTTTGGACCCTGTTAAGAATGTCGAGCCCCCTCCGTCCGCGGTTGCGCTTGAGATTGTCCGAGGAATCTGCGATATGTCTGAGTTCAACCAAAACAAATTCGGGAATGACGATATTGCCTTCGATGAACCCTGTCTTCATTATGTCGGCGATCCTTCCGTCTATAATAACGCTTGTGTCCAGTATTTTCGGAGTGGCTTCTCCCCCCTTGCCCTTACCTTTTACGGCAGCCGGATTTCTGCGGCTGGCGGTGAAGATAGCCAAAATGTCTTTTCCACGCCTGGTTGCTATGAAAACGCCAATATAGCCAAGGAGAAGATAAGTCAATACTGAAAGGACTGTAGCCACAAAGGGCAGTTTGATGGTCATATAAAGCTGACTGATCAAATAAGCCAAAAAAAGCCCGACAATAAGGCCGAAGGTGCCGGGCACGATATCGGCCGAGGGAACTTTCTGCAGATCTGATTCGATATCCTTTGCTACTTTTTGGCCATGCCTTCCGATGGATGGTGCGATCGTAAAAAATATAATTGCGGTTATAACAGCACATATGATGCTGAAAATGGTTTTTTGATTCTCAGAGAGAACCAGGACATCCCCTAAGTTCGTCACTATGATCAGCCCGCGAAATAAAAAAGACACACCATAACCCAGAAGTCCACCGCATAGCGTGATGATACCCCTTATTAACTTTTTTATCATTCATAACTCACCCCCCTTTGTATTGAAATAGTAATAAGGTTTAAAAGAGCCGAAGCTCTGTGTCTGCGCTCAAATCGCTGTTTCAATGATTTCCTCCGCCTCATCGCAGGTCATTTTTGCTACCAAAATCATTTCGCTGATCAGGATCTGCTTGGCATTGGTAAGCATTTTCTTCTCTCCGGTAGATAATTTCTTGATGCGGTCCGCCCGGATCAGATTGCGTACGACTTCTGCAACCTTGAATATGTCTCCGGTCTTTAGAAGCTCCATATTTTCACGGTATCTTCTGTTCCAATTTGAAGACATTTCGGTGGATTCGCCGGATAACAGAGAAAGAATCTCCGGCAGGCACGACTTCTGAACTACAGGTCTGATGCCTATCTCTCCCGAGTTGTCGATGGGAATCATGATCTTCATGTCGCCGCAAGGCACCCTGAGGATGTAATACTCTCTTACCTGCCCGAGTATTTTCTTCTCTTCAATCTCCTCAATGATACCGGCGCCGTGCATCGGATATACTATTTTATCACCGACAATGAACATCCCGCAACCTCCTCTGTTTCATCCAGTATATCGAATCCGAGAGTTCATGTCAAGTACACAATCGGATAGTTTATCATATGCGATTTGCCGTGTCAACAGTTAAATTAGTCACTT
>Ga0116156_10004298_pt1 | contig 12143 bp, 7 predicted proteins | sample AD_UKC045_MetaG_FD_89891 | JGI IMG/M metagenome (GOLD analysis project Ga0116156, IMG submission 89891) | Active sludge microbial communities of municipal wastewater-treating anaerobic digesters from USA - AD_UKC045_MetaG | ecosystem: Engineered > Bioreactor > Anaerobic > Digestate | place: USA... | reverse complement strand
CGGGCCAGGGCCCAACCTCCGTCGGGATACTTGTTCTTGCCGGGGTGCACTTCCTGGGCATACACGGTGACCGGTTTGGACTGGTTGAACCACAGCATCAGGTCGCCGTCGTGGATGCCGTCGCCCATCAACGCGGAAATGCTGTCCAGCACCATGCGTCCGATCTTGACGGACAGATTGCGGCGGGCATGCATCGAGACGATTTTGCCGATCCGGCCTTCGTCGATCACCTGTTTGGCCAAAGCGACGCGGGGGTCGAAGCGGCAGATGTGACCGACCATGAAATTCCCCGGCGCTTGTTTGGCTGCCGCCAGAATCTGGTCGCAGTCGGCGGCCGTCGGCGCCATCGGCTTCTCCAGGAACACGTGCTTGCCGCTGCGCAGCGCGTCGATCGCAATGTCGCGATGGTCGTAGATGTGCGTCGTGACGCCGACCACGTCGATGTCGGGATCGGCCAGCAGATCGTGGTAGTTGGTGTATCGCTTGGCCACCTGGAAGCGGTCGGCGATTTCGGCCAGCCGCTGCGGACGCCGCGTGCAGAGGGCCGCCAGCTCGATGCCCGGCATGCTCGCCAGCACCTCGGCATGGACCTCGCCGAACCAACCCAAGCCGATCAGCCCCCAACGGATGTTTTTCTGTTGCGTTTGACTCATGTCTGACTCCCATCGCGGCCTGTGGCCGCTGCCAAATCCGAACTTCAAAATCCGAAATCCGAAACAAATTCAAAACTCGAAATCCAAATGTTCAAAACACAATCGTTCACCCACCTGAGTCTTGGACTCCAAATCTCGCGTCCAGTCTGTGCCCGAGGCGCAACCGCGTCAATAGCAGGCAGCGTCAAACGGCCACCAGATCTGCGTCTCGACGGATTTCCGTGGCCAAGCATGGCTGACATCCGCACCGGCGATGCGTATCATGAACCGCCTTACAAATGCGAACGGTCCGACCCGTGTTCGCTCGGGACCAGAGCACCTCCATTCTCCAGGAGCCCCATCATGCCTTGCTCGTTCATGCGATTGATGTCATATGCCTTGGCTGCCACGCTGATCGTCGGAATGGCTGCTTCGGCGCTCCGGGCACAGCCGGCGCCGCAGGCCGACAAGCCGACCCAGCTCTCGGTTCGCAAGCTGGGCGATCCGGGGCCGCTGGAGATCGTCGACGGCGACGTGCCGGTGCTGCGGTACAACTACCAGCTGGTGCCGGAGCCGGCGGAGATCAAGGGGCGCGTCAGCGAGGCCAGCCGCAAGTATGCGGTGGCCCGCTCCGACTATATTCACCCGCTGTACGGACCCAAGGGCGAAGTGCTGACGGAGGACTGGAGCCCCGATCATCCGCACCACCGCGGCATCTACTGGGCCTGGCCGGAAGTGGACTGGCAGGGCCAGCGCGGCGACTTGCACGCGCTGCAGCTGGTGTTCGCCCGCCCGACGGGCAAAGTCCGAATCGAGGAGGGAGCGGACTTCGCGCAGATCGTCGCCGAAAACGAGTGGCGGTGGGAGGACCGCACGCCCATCGTCCGCGAGGAGGCGATCATCCGCGCCGGGCGGCAGACGGCCGGCGGGCGCGCGATCGACCTGCAGTTTCGTTTCACCGCGCTAGCGGCCGACGTGCAGGTCGCCCGCCGCGGCACCAGTCACTACGGCGGCTTGAACGTGCGACTGTCCGCGGCCCAAGACCAGCAGATCGAGCCTTACTGCGATCCGGCAAACGCGACACCGCGCCGCACGTGGGCGCAACGGACGGGCACGCCCAGCGGCGGGCAAGTCGTCGTGGGCTTCACCATCCTGCAACACGCGCAGAATCCCGACTACCCCGGCGATTGGGTGCAATACCCCAATCTGTCCTGGATCCAACCGACCTTCCCCGCCGCCAACACGCGGTACACGATCACCAAAGACCGGCCGTTGGTGCTGCGATACCGGTTGTGGATCCACACCGGCCAGCAGTCGCCGGAGACGATCCACGGCTGGTGGGACGCTTACCAGGCCGAGACAGGAGCGGGGCCGTAGGCCCCTCCGGCTGGAAGACCGAGACGGACAGCCCCCTTCACCGCCCGGCGGCCAACTCGGCGACTTGCTTCTCGGTCAATTGCCCGCGGTAGATGCGGAAATCGTCGAGCGCTCCGTGAAAGTTGGCGCCCGGCGTTTTTTCCCAGACGTTGTAGCCGCCCAGACGTACGCCGGTCAGCCGCAGCGGGATGTCGGCCATGAACAGCTTGTGCTTGCGGTTCGGCAGGCCGTCGACGAAGAACTGCACCGACCCGCCCTGGCGTTGATCGCAGACCAGAACGACATGGTGCCACTGGCCATCGGCGACCGATGTATCCGCCGCGCGGTGGTTGCCCGCGGACGAACCGTTGTTGATGGCGGCGTTCGGCTGCCCTTCGTTCAAAACGCTCAGGTGCAGGTCCTGCTCGCTCCAGTCATCGCAGAACAGGATCGGGTTCCAGCGGTTCGGGTGCGAATCGACTCGCACCCAAAAGGCCACGCTCAGCGTCTCGAATTCGCCCTCCCAGTCGCCGACGCGCACAAAGGCGTCGTTGCCGGAGAACGCTACGGCCCCGCCTCGCACGCCTGGCGTCCAATTGGCCGCGTGCAGTGTGCCGTGGTGGTCCTGGCCGGATACGTCCGCGGCCATCGTGCCTTGGCCTTCGTCAAACGTCCAGTGGCCGATCAACTGCGCGGGAACAGGCGGCTGCGGGGCCAGTTGCTCCCAGCCGGGCCGGTGGCCGTAGGCCGAGGCCAGCGTCGGAGCGGGCCGAAAATCGCTGCGCTCGCGGTAACGCAGGTTGCGGTGGCCGAAGTACGAGCCGTAGTACTGGCCGTTGGTATCGACCCACGTCGCCAGCTTGACGAACTCCGGCGCCGACAACCGCACGTCGTAATGGCCCTCGCGGATGACCTTGATCAGCCGGCTGGCGTGCGAGCCAAACGCCTTGGGCGGAATCGGTGGTGCATGTTCCATCGACCAGTACCAGCTGTTGCCACGGCCCGGCGGCGACGACCATTCGATGGCCACCTTGACCAGTTCCTTGCTCAGCAACTGCTCGTACGAGCGGTTGAAGTGAGAAGTCAAATCGCCGGTCAGGGCCAGGCCGCCTTCCGGCGCCGTGTTGCCGTGGCAGGTCACGCAGTGGCGGTCCCAAATCGGCTGGACGTCGGCCTCGTAGTTCAACGGCCGAGGAGCGATTTCGCCGGGTTGCGGACCGGGCTGGACGGGCGGTTGGCGCAGCGCCAGTGCCAGGCCGCCACTGGCCGCGGTCGGCGGCTGCGTGCGCGGTTCGTGACAGCCGATACACGAGCGTTGTTCGCCGGGCCGGAAGTTGACGAACGTCCGCATCCGCTGAATTTCCATCAAGTCGCCGTCCAATGCCTGGAAGTACAAGTTGCAGTCAGCCGGGACCGTGAAATGCGCCGAACCGTCCTCGTGGACCGGGACAATGCCCTCCAAGACAGCGACCCAAATGTGACTGTACCAGCTGACCGCCACCATCTGGCCGGGCCAGGCATCGTCGGACGCATACGGCCACACCGACCAGGGGCGCTGAATCTGGCGAAGGATCCGCAGGTACTTGACTTCGCCGCGACGTACGCCCGGCAAGCCCCGGTACACGTCGGCCAGGAAAACTGTCGCTTCGCCCGCAGCGGACGCGTTGTCCGGGTTTTCAGTCGGCTTGGCCGCCACGGCGCCGGGCAATGACGACGCAGGCAGCACCGGCGGCACGGGACGCGGCTGGATCAGAACCGGTTCGAAGCAGGATCGCTCGGCGTCGTGATGGATCGGAACGAGGTTTCCGAACGCGTCGAGCAGATAGATGCCATAAGCCGATTCGTCGTTGTAGCGCCGATCCGGATTGCAGGAGACCAGGAAGTACTTGTCCGACAGCGGGAACGGATCGCAGAAGAAAGGCCCGTACAGGTCGTCCACGTTCCACTTGCCGTTGCGCCGCTGAACCAGGCCGCGCAGGTTGCGGACCTCCGTGTCGGGCGTCAAGCTGGTCATCACGGCCGGGGTGCGTTTGTCGCGTTTCAGGTCCAGCAGCAGGATCGAACCGACCGCCAACGGTTCGTGGCCGACGCCCGTACACACGATCCGGTGCGGCTGGCCGGGAATCTGCCTCGCCTGGTAAAACACCCCCGGATCCCGGATGCTGTCGCCGTAGATTTCCTCGCTGCCGGAGCCGTCCGGCCGGATGACCCACAGCGGCTGGATGGCGGCGATGCCCTTGTACACGTATTCCCAGCGAGTGTACAGGATGCGGCCGTCCTCCAGCATGGTGGGGGTGAACTCGCTGAGCATCCCCTGCGACAGCCGCTGCATGCCGCTGCCGTCGGGGTTGATCTTGTACAGCACCGTACAGGGCAGCGTGTGGCCGCCGCAGACCGCCGTCCGCTCGCAGCGACTGGAGGCGAACACGATCTCGCCGCTGGGCAGGTAGCACGGGTGCAGGTCGTCGGTCCAGTGGCCGTGGGCCGACGGGTTGGCTTCCAGCGTTGCCTGGGGATACAGACTGTAGCGGGCGATGCGATCGCTCTCGTCCTCGGGCTCGAAGGTCAGTTGCCGCAACTCGCTGCCATCCAGTCGCGTTTCCCAGAGGCGGAATCCCTCCGGCTTGGGCCGCCGGTAGCCGAACACGACCCGCGCGGCGTCGAACGAGAGGTCGAAGCGTTCGATAATGCCCTCAGCCAATTGCGGCAACACGTCCGTGATCTTGCCGTCGTTTAGAGACAGCCGGCAGAGTTGGCTCCCGTATCGCCGCAACCCGTGGTAGTAATCGTCGTAGAAGTGTTGCGAATCGTAGGTCACACGTTTGACGAACAGGATCGACTCGTCCTTCAGCAGCGGATTGGCCGCCAGGAGCATCTCGCGGCGGGCGGAGTCCAGGTCGCCTGCCAGCCGCACAGTGGCCTCTTGCCGCGGGTCCAGGCCGTCCGCCGCCGCGGCCAGCACGCGTCGCTCGAATTCGTCCAGTCGGCGCCGGAAGTCGGCGCCCGGATATCGCTCCGGATACGTGGCCGCCAGGTGTTCCACCGATGCCCGCAGCCGGTCCAAGCCGCGCAGCGTCCAAGCCAATTCGGCGGCCGACACGCACAGATTGAGCCAGCGCGGATCCTGCCAAGCCGCGGCCGCGTCCAACTGCGACCGTTGCTCGCGGATTGCCGCCGCCCGGTCTCCCAACTCCTGCAGCACGCCGTCGAGAAACTGCTGCTCGAACCGCGCGTCCGATTGGGCGAACCAGCCATCCGTCCTGAACCAGTCGAAGCGGACCAATTCCAGCAAATGGTTTACGCTCCGCGGGAAGTCGTTTTCCAGCTGCCGCCAGAAGAACGGCACGGGATTCGGCGTGACGGAGAAGAAGGCTTGCCGCGGCCCCGGCGAATTCTGGGACAGCTTCATTACGAGCACATTCTCGCCAGCGGTCAACGGCAGACCGACCACGACTTGATCCACGCGGCTGCCGTCCAATCGCATGCTGGTGCCGTAGCGGCCGTAGTGAATCGCCGTGTCCGCGTCCAGCACTCGTTGCCCGTTGACGACCAGTTCCAGCCGATCGCCGCCGCCGGTGCCGACCAGCAACGTGACGGCGCTGGAGGCGGTGATGGTCCGGCCGAGCACCGCCGTGGCTCCAGCAAACTCGAACAGCGCACCGTCTTTCCAGTCCGGCTGCGGCTGCCAAGCCGGCTTGCCGTCCGCCGATTTGACTGTCAGGTCGATTTTCCCCGCGGCCAGAGCCTGGCCGTCCATGGACGTGGTCGCCAAGTGCCAGGGCCCGAACGTCGCCGCCGCCCGCGCCGCGGACTGGGCCGGCAGCGCCGCGGCATAGGCCGCGCGCGTGGCCAGCATCGTCTCCTGCAGATTCGGCTTGCGGACGTAGAACTCAGCGGCTCGGTCCAGCGAATTCGAGGGCGGCGCCGATGGCGACTCACCGGCGGCACAAATCAACGTTCCCGACACCAAGAGGCCCCAGAGGATAGTCCAGCTTGCCGGCCGTCGACAAGAAGTCACGTTTCGTGTCATACCGCACCTCCTGAACAATTTCCACTATGGTAAAACCTGGACGCGTGCCCGTGAAGTGCAAGATCGGGAAGCCTACGTTCCAACGGACCCGCGTGGTGCATACAATGCTCCTCGGTAATCGAAGGCGGCCTTCGGCCGCAACCCAGTGAATCCCACTCATCGAACAGGAGGAAACAGAGAAAACGGAGCCCCGGCCCTTTCTCTGTTGCCTCTGTTTCCTCCTGTTCAAAATGCGCTCAGGAAAACAAGAAATCCGGCACAGTATGGCTACCTGCACGGGGAACGGACAATGGAATCGACCGCTCAGAAACGCTCACGAGTCAAGAAGCTCATCACCGCGTTGGCCAAGACTCATCCGGACGCCAAGTTGGCGTTGGATTTCAGCGATCCGCTGGAACTGCTGATCGCGCTGATCCTCGCGGCCCAGGCGCGCGATGAACTGGTGAACTCGGTCACCGCCGAGGTATTTCCCAAGTACCGCACAGCGGCCGATTGGGCCGGCGCGAAACTGGCATCGCTGCAGGCGCAGTTGCAGCGGATCAACTTCTATCGCAAGAAGTCCGAGGCGATTCAGAAGGCGTGCCGGACGCTGGTCGATCGCTTTGGCGGCAGCGTGCCCGACAACCTGGACGACTTGCTGACGCTGCCGGGCGTCGGCCGCAAGACGGCCAATATCATTCTGGGCAACGCGTTCGGCCGGCAAGCCATCGGTGTCGATACCCACGTGGCCCGGCTGTCACAGCGCCTGGGCCTGACCGAGGAAACCGATCCGGACAAGATCGAAGCGGACCTGGTGGAGATCGTCCCGGCGAAGGACTCAGTCCGATTCTGCCATCTCCTGCAGTTCCACGGCCGGAGGCTGTGCGCGGCCAAGAAACCCGATTGCCCGGAGTGCTCGGTCCAGAAACTGTGTCCGAAAATCGGAGTCGGCGGGCCGGAAGCCTGACCGGACCTGGGGGCAGACCACGCGGATTCCGTCATGCTCGTCTCACCACTTGACGGGCAGAAAGACCAAAGGAACTGACAGAAAGATAGGGTGACAGAAATATGGGAACATGAACAAGACGCTTCTGGGGGAAGTGAAACCGGGATTCGCTCCCCCTTCCCTGCATGTCATCTTTCTGTCACCCCATCTTTCTGTCAGCTTCTCTTCTCTTTCTGCGTGCCCGACTCCCCTCGCATGGCGTCCCCGAAAGCGTCTACTCGGCCGCTTTCTGTACGCAAGCGTGTTCGGCCACGTAGCGGTAGCAGTACAGCCAGCCGTTGGGGACGTACCAGACGTCTTTGCGGTTGGCCACGTAGGCCAGGTGGTGCAGGAGCGTCGAGCCCTGCTCGCCGTCCACGCCGGGCCGTGGGTCGTGGATCGCGCTGTTGCGATAGCGGTCGGGGTGCCACATGGCATAGATGATCTTGCCGCTCTGGTACACCTGGTCGAAGGCGTCATTGAGCTTCTGCACGTCGGCGGCGTAGTAGCGGCCGGCAGGGGTGCGACTCTGGAACACCGCGTCGTAGGCTTTGTAGCTCAGGCCGCCGACGCCGTAGAAACGGTACTTCGCGTTCCACGGAGCGTAGTCGACGCTCTCCGGATTGTCGTGCCCGTTGTAGCCGCGGACGAAGACGAATTGGCCGGCGTCCGTCTGATAGATCGACTCGTCCTGGTACCCGCAGGTCAGGATGTGCGTGAAGATGTGTTGGCCGAAGGGAATCTGGCGCAGGCGGCTGAGGATATCGTCGCGGCAGCCGAGGATTTCCGGATCGTAGCCGTTGACCGAGTACGCCTTGACGCTGCAGGGATGCGTGCGGGCGTGGACGACCGGCTCCCAGCTGAAGTCCCGCCGGTCGAGTTCAGTCTGCATTCTCTGCCAGACGTCGTCGCCGCCCAGCATCTTGCTGTTGATGGCGACCGACACGGGCAGGTGGAAGCTGCGGCAGACGTGAACTGCCGCCTGATAGTTGTCCGACTCGTCATCGGCCGGGCCTTTCCACGGCGCGCCGGGATGCGCGACGCTCTTGCAGCCCCAGTTGTCGATGGACAGCGAATAGGCCGCCTTGCGCCCGTCGTAGTATCGGGCGATCTCGACAAACTCCACCCGGCTCGTCCCCAGAAACTCAAGTTGGATCGCCGGCGTCGTCCGGTAGCCCACCGAGACGTACGCCTTGCGTTGCTGCGGATCGAACCGCACGCACTCGACGCCGTTGGGAGCATCGTCGGCTGTCTTGACGTCCAGCGTCGTCCACGTGTCGCCGGCGGCATCGCGGCGGCACACGGTCACGTTTTCGGTGCCGTCGGGCAAGGAAAACACGTAGGTCGCCGGATAGCGGAACTCGAACTTCTGCCAAATGGCCTGGTCGATGGTGATCCGAAACGTCGGATCGGCGGGGTAAGCCACGCCAGCGGCGAGGATTGTCAAGAGCGCCGTCCCCACGGATATCGCGGCTTGTTTCCACAGGATTGGTCGTTCCAGCGTGAGCATCTTTCACTCCCTTCTTCTGTCGGGCTGTTCCCTGTTTGGGCCGCCTTTTTCCCCGTCCCCCGCGTTTTGCCGGCGAACGTTCGAGTCGCCAAACCCATTAAGATGACGCAGGGAGTGCGAATCATCAAGCCGGGGAGAAATGTCGTCGGGGAGAAATGTCGTCAGCACGGTGATCGGGCGCGGCCCATCCTGCAAGCAGGTCTTTCCGGGTTTCCGGACGAGAACTTTGACAGCCGGGCGGCAGATTGCTACTCTGATGCCCATACGTCTGAGCCCGCTACCAAGACTCGAACGGAGGCAAGGATGAACATCTTCATCGGGGAACTGATCGGTACCATGCTGCTGATCCTGTTGGGCGACGGCGTCGTGGCCAATGTGGTACTGCAGAAGACGAAGGGCCAGAACGGCGGCTGGATTGTGATCACGGCGGGCTGGGGCTTTGCCGTGGCAGTGGGCGTGTACGTCGCCGGCTGGGCCAGCGGAGGTCACCTGAATCCGGCCGTGACGGTCGGCATGGCTTGGCTGGGCGAACTGGGCTGGACGCAGGTCCCCCTGTATTTCGCCGGGCAGTTCCTCGGCGGATTCCTGGGGGCAATTCTCGTTTGGGCAGCCTACTTGCCGCACTGGTCCAAGACGGACGACCAGGTCGCCAAGTTGAGCGTGTTCGCGACCGTCCCCGCGATCCGGCACACGGCCGGGAACGTGATCTGCGAGGTGATCGGCACGGCCGTGCTGCTGATCGGAGTGCTGGGGATTGCCAACACTCACAACGGCATCACCGGAGGGCTCGGCCCGCTGTTGGTGGGCATCCTGGTCTTCAGCATCGGCCTGTCGCTGGGCGGCCCGACGGGCTACGCGATCAACCCCGCGCGCGACCTGGCGCCTCGAATCGCGCACGCCCTGCTGCCGATTCCGTCCAAGGGCAGTTCGGACTGGCGTTACGCCTGGATCCCCGTCGTGGGGCCGATCGTCGGCGGGATCCTCGGTGCCTTGTTGTACACCGCCTTGTTCACCGATTTGACGCCGCTGGCAGGGCCGTAACGCGACAAGCGGTTCTGACGTTGCCGCTACAGCCCGAACGCTTTCTGCATTTGTTGTCGGACTTCCGTCAACCGCTCCAAACCGCCGCCGCCCACTTCGGCCGTAGCCCAGCCCGCGAAGCCGATATCGTCCAGCGCTTTGCGCACCTGGTCCCAGGGCAGGTCGCCCTCGGTGATCTCCGTGAACTTGTTCTCCGCGCGGCTGAAGCCTTTCACGTCCAGCTTCACGCAGCGATAGCCGAAGGCCCGGATCCAGTCGCCGGGCTGGCCGTATTTCCAGTGGTTGCCGATGTCGTAGTACATGCCGACCCACGGGCTGTTGAAGCTGTCCACGAACTTGACGAACGGTTCCGCCGTCTGCTCCGGCGGCGCGTCGTGGTTGTAGAACATCTTGTTCCAGACGTTTTCGACCAGGATCGGCTGGCCCAGGGCCGCCGCCAGCGGGATCAATTGCCTGATTTCCTGCCGGCAACGTTCTTCGATCTCCTCCGCCGGCCCGTCATCGCCCCGGCCGACGACGATCAACACGCCGCTGCCGCCCGCCGCGTGCGACACGCGGAGGCAGTGCTCGATGTTCGCCCGGCCGCGAGCCCGCTCTTCTTCTTTGGCACTGGTCAGACGCTGGCTCCAATGCGCGTGATTGATCGCGTTGTGGACGAACACGCCGGACTGGCGCACCGCGTCGCGAGCCTGCTCCGGCGTACACTCCGCGGCTTGATCCAGGTCGACGCCGTCGAAGCCCGCCTGCCCGGCGAGCGTCAACCGCTCGGCCAACGACAGCGGCTTGCCGCCGGCCTCTTTCGCGATCATGCCCAGCTTGCACGACAGCAGGATGCGTTTGCCCGCCGGCGGCGTCACGACCCGCGGGGTCTCGGTGTCTGCGGCCATGAGGGCGCTGGTTTGGACGGCAGCAGGCACCGCCACTGCGGCCGCGCCGGTAGCCAGGAAACTGCGACGAGTCACGAAACTAGATCGGTCGTTCATGAGTTGCCTCCTCCCAGGGAAGAATGGTTTCGTTTCCAGATTGCGTTTCACAGTAATGAACGATTGAACTGCTTTCTACCTCAGCCGCCGGATGGACGCTACAGGGATCGGTGTTCCTACAATTGCGGCTGGCCGTTGACCAGGACCTGGACGGCCCGGCCCTGCAGTTTCCAGCCGCCGAAAGGCGTATTGGTGCTCTTGGAACGGAACTGCTGGGGATCGACTGTCCAGGTGGCGTCGGGATCGATGATCGTGACATCGGCGTCCGCGCCGATCTGCAGCGTCCCCTTGGGAATGCCCAGCACGCGGGCCGGATTGACGGTCAGCTTCTGGAGAGCCTGCATCCAGTCCAAATGGCCCGGCTGGATGAGCTTGGTGACCACCAGCCCCAGCAACGTTTCCAGGCCGACCATCCCGAACGGCGCTCGATCCAACTCCAGCATCTTCTTTTCCGGCGCCCGCGGCGCGTGAGCGCTGGAGAGCACGTCGATCGTGCCGTCTTTCAGGCCCTGCACGCACGCCTCGACGTGCTCCTGCGACCGCAACGGCGGATCGACTTTGCAGTTCGAGTCGAAGGTCCGCAGCAATTCGTCGGTCAGCACCAGGTTGTACATGCACACGCCGGCGCTGACGCTCACCCCCCGCGACTTGACGCGGCGGACCAGGTCCACGCTGCTGTGGCTGGAGATGTTCAACAGGTGCAAGCGGCCACCGGTGGACTCGGCCAGCCGCAAGTCGCGGCTGGTCATCACGTCTTCGGCTTCCGTGGGCAGCCCCTCCAATCCCAACACCATCGACACGGTGCCCTCGTGCATCACGCCGTCGTGCGAGAGTTCCAACTCCTCGGGATGATTGAGGATCGGCCGGTCGAACATCAGGCAGTACTCGAAGGCCCGCCGCAGCAGTTCGGCGTTTTGAATGCCCCGCGGGGCGTCGGTAAAGGCGACGGCACCGGCTTCGACCAGCGAGCCGATCTCGGCCAACTCCTTGCCCGCCCGGTCCTTGCTCACGCAGGCCGCGACGTACACGTGGCAGTTGCCCGCTCGAGCCGCCTTCTGCCGGATGAACTCGACGCCGGCCTGCGAGTCGATCGGCGGCTCGGTGTTCGGCAGGCAGACGATCGAGGTGAAACCGCCGGCCACCGCCGCGGCCGTGCCGCTCTCGATCGTTTCGTCCTCCTCGCGGCCCGGCTCCCGCAATTGGACGTGCAAGTCGATCAGGCCCGGTGAAACGATCTTGCCGGCAGCCGGAATGACGCGTTCGGTGCCCGTGGCCGCCGCATCGTAAGCGGCGATGCGGCCGTTGTCGACCAACAGGTTCGTGACGCGATCGAGGTTTTGGCTGGGGTCAATCACGCGGCCATTTTCGATCAGGATGCGCGACATGGCGAAAACCCTCCTGGGGAGCGGAATGGGGAGTCGGTTTGAAAGCTCGGAGTCTGAACGACGCCGGGCTGCGCCGGCACGCAATCATCTCCGTAGCTGGTATTGCCCGAATTCTAGTTTTCCCGTGCAGGTTTTTGGAGTGCGGCGCCTTGTCGCCGCTTTGGCTCGACGGCGATGCCACGACCGCCGCTTCGTGTTCCGGTGCCCTGGTGTGTCTCCTGAACCCAATCCGCCGCAGCGTT